>Ga0182240_100485_pt1 | contig 12521 bp, 16 predicted proteins | sample hydfrates4_PW_90_FD_145594 | JGI IMG/M metagenome (GOLD analysis project Ga0182240, IMG submission 145594) | Subsurface microbial communities from deep shales in Texas, USA - hydraulic fracturing test 4_PW_90 | ecosystem: Environmental > Aquatic > Deep subsurface > Shale gas/oil reservoir >...
GGCCTCTATCATATCTTTATTAAACTCAACAGAGGTTCTTTCCAATACTTCCTGACCTGTCTTAGCAATGGCGATCAGTCCGCTTTTTCCAGATCCCCTTTGACCTTTGCTATATTTTTTTATGGCTTGCTCAATTAATCTAGTTAAAAAATCAGCCACTGCCATTCGTCTTATCTTGTTTTCCCAGAACCAGGCTGGAAATTTTGTTACTTGCTGGTCTATTCTAATTAGAATACTGGAAGGGCTGGCAAAGGGATCTCCTTGTACGTACGGTATTCCTAACTTGTAATAGCCAAAATCATACCAATTTGACTGTATCTGTTTATAAGCCTTATATCCTCGTCCATTAATATTTTTGAATGTATTCTTTAATTCTTCCTTGCTTTGCATCTTCATACCTCCAAAAAGACGCCTTGTATATTTTCAACAATCTAATATTTTATCTAATAATTAACTAAATCACTTACCCATATAATATTCCATTAGTATTTCTGCGACCTCGGCTCTTGTGAACTCTTTTGGTGGTTTTTCTCCTTTTGAAAGCATCTCCCTTACCTTTGTCCCACTAAGGAACACATGATCTTCTTTTCCGTGTGGACATGTTTTTGCCGTAGCCATATTTTCACATTTCCTGCAATAAAACGCATGTTCAAATTTTAGTGGCACTATCCCTATCTCTTCGGGTTTAAACTGGTCAAATATCTCTTGAGCTTCGTAAGTTCCATAGTAATTTCCAACACCTGCATGGTCTCTTCCTACAATAAAGTGTGTGCATCCATAGTTCTTTCTACATATAGCATGAAAGATAGCTTCTTTTGGTCCAGCGTATCTCATGTTAACAGGAAACACCCCTAAAAATACTCTTTCTTTTGGATAATACTTGTCCAGTATAACTTCGTAGGATTTCATCCTCACATCGGAAGGAATGTCTTCAGCTTTTGTTTTTCCCACCAATGGGTTTAAGAACAAACCATCGACGATTTCAAGCGCTGTTTTCTGCAAATATTCGTGTGCCCTGTGTATGGGATTTCTCGTTTGAAAGGCTACTATTGTTTTCCATCCCTTTTCAGAGAATAACTTTCTTGTATCTTTTGGATCGAGCCTGAACTCTTGAAAGTTTTCGTGCTCTATCCTGTTGAGTAAGGTAATCTCCCCGCCTAATGCTATCTCTCCTTGTTCGAATAAAAACTTAACCCCAGGGTGGGCTTTATCTTGAGTTTTGTAAACTTTCAGTGCCTCTTCTTCTTTCCTTCTTTCGTACTTTTCTTGAAGATGTAGTATCGCGTACTCTTTTGAATCTTCTTGGTTCTTTATCAATACATCTTCTCCCACTTTTAGTTCGTTCGCAATCTCTTTTTTTACCGATAGAATTATTGGGATAGACCATACCGTTCCGTTAGATAACCTCATGTTGTTTAAAACAGAATCGTAATCTTCTTTTGTCATAAACCCTTCTAAGGGGCTGAATAGCCCAGTTGCAATGTTTTCTAACTCAGATAGATCAAAATAAGTTACACTTATACTTTTCAACTCTTTCGATCTTTTTAACCATTCTTTTTTTTCTTCTTCAGTAGCTATTTTGTTGACCAATTTTCCACCGTGTGGCTCAATCATTTTTTAGACCTCCATAGTTTTTATTCATAAAACTGTTTTAGCGCCCCTTTGCCCCGCTCCCCGCCCTCTAAGGATAAAAGGGTCTTAGCTTTTTGCACAAAGCTGCAATCAGATAATATTTTTGTTTCTCAAATATTCAATAACCTTTTCAACCGATTCATCTATGCTTTCTACATCGGTATTCAAAATTAACTCAGGATTCTCAGGCTCTTCGTAGGGAGCTGAAATCCCTGTGAAATTTTTTATTTCGCCTTTTATCGCTTTTTCGTACATACCCTTTGGGTCCCGGTTTTTCAATTCGTCAAGTGGACATTTTACGTATATCTCTATGAATTCTCCATCTTTTACTAACTCTCTTACCCTCTGCCTATCTTTTTTATATGGGGAAATGAAGGCTGTCATTGTAATTATCCCAAGATCAGAGAATAACTTTGCAACCTCTCCTATCCTTCTAATATTTTCCTCCCTATCTTCTGGGGAGAATCCTAAATCACCATTTAAACCGTGTCTGATGTTGTCTCCATCCAAAACATACGACAACTTTCCTATTTTCAACAATCTTTCTTCTAATTCATGTGCTATAGTTGATTTTCCAGATCCAGATAATCCAGTAAACCAAAGGATTACTCCCTTTTGCCCTAAAAATCTTTCTCTGTCTTCTTTTTTTACCTTTCCAGCATGCCATACTACATTTTCGCTCTTTTTTCTTTCCACTTTTATACCTCCCAAAAGCTTTATTTATAATACAAATCTTAATAAAAGGACTCTATCAAGACGATTATACTCCAATCAGAGGGTACCAGTCAAGTTAGGGTATTAGAACACATGCGGGGATTAGGTTAAAAAGGAAAGTAAAACTGGTTGTGGATAAAAAAAGAAGGGCGAGTGGCTTCGCCCTTTTTGTAGTTATTGTACGCTTTCAGCTAGAGATTGTTTAGCAATATTCACGTATTCATTGAATCCATCTGGATCGTTTACAGCAAGTTCGGAAAGCATTTTTCTATTTATGTCGACGTTGGCCAATTTCAAACCATGAATTAACTCGTTATACTTCAATCCTTGTGATCTTGCAGCAGCATTGATTCGTGTTATCCAGAGTTTTCTGTAATCTCTTTTTTTGTTTTTTCTACCTGTATAAGAATATTTCCCGGATTTATAATACTGTTGTTTTGCCAATGAATAACGTCTACTCAACGCTCCTGTGTATCCTTTGGCTGCTTTCAAATATTTTTTTCTTTTTTTGCGAGAAGCAACGGATCGTTTAATTCTCATATTTTATACACTCCTTTATCTTAAGTTAAATTCAAATCATCATTTTAATCCAAGTGATTTCTTAACTTTATCCACAATTTCCTTAGGTACTTCAACCTCTCTTTTAAGTCTTCTCATATGACTGCTTTTCTTGAAGCCTGTATTATGCCCCACGTTGTTTCTATGTCGGAGAATTTTTCCAGTTTTAGTGACTTTAAACCTTTTTTTTGCTGAACCTTTTGTTTTTAATTTAGGCATCTTGATTCCTCCTGATTTTTAGGATATAGATTACTATTATTTATTTTTTGTCCTCATTGATTGGTTCTAAGATAATATCCATATCTTTACCCAATAATTTCGCCCCTCGGGAAACCTTTGCTATATCGGATGTCTTAGATACCACTTTGTCAAGTATTTCCTTACCTTTCTCTTTGAAAAGTATATCTCTACCTAAAAACATAATTACTACTCTTACTTTATGACCGTCTTCTAAAAATTCCCTTATCTTTTTCAATTTGGTGTTGAAATCATGTTCATCGATTCTGAGTCTGAATTTCATCTCTTTAACAACTTGTTTTTTTTGTTTTTTCTTCGCTAATTTTTCCTTCTTTTCTTTCTCGTAGATATATTTACCATAATCCATCATTCTAGCAACGGGAGGTTTGGCTTGAGGGGCTACTAAGACTAGATCTACTCCCGATTGTTGAGCTAATTTTAACGCTTCCTTTGTTGACATCTCTCCGAGTTTGTTTCCATCTTGATCTATTAACAGTACTTTTCTAGCTCTGATTTCGTTATTCTTAGCGACTTTATCGCTTATATAAAATCACCTTCCTTATTTAATTGATAAAAAATGGGTGACACATTTGTCACCCATTATTTCCTAAATAGAAAAAAATTCTCTTTTTTCAAACAAGAGCTATTTTTTTCAAAATTCGTACCCCTGACGGTTTTTAATTACTCCCCGGGGTGGGAAGTTAACTGTGGGTGACTTCCTCTTTATTTATTGTCTAATATTAAATTCTGGTGGGCCATGCGGGGATCGAACCCACGACCTACTGATTAAGAGTCAGTCGCTCTACCAGCTGAGCTAATGGCCCTATTCAACTTCTTAATTATACCTTAACTCTATTTGTTTGTCAAGAAGCGATCTGGTCTGATTCTTTACTTGAAGAAGATGAAGAAGACTTTGATTTGGATTTTCTTGAATCCGTAATGTAGAAACCTTCTCCCTTAAAAGAAATTCCCACGTTACCAATTATCTTTTCAGTTTCAGAACCGCATAGTTCACATTTAACTTCGGGTGTTTCATTCATAGAATGCAAAACAGTGAACTCATAACCACAATTTTTACATTTATACTTATATAGAGGCAACTTTATCCTTCCCCCTTTTTGTATTTTTTGACAAAAAATCACGAATAATCAAAATATACCATATCAAATTTATGTGAAATTTTATATGTTATGGATGTTAATAGTTTTTTTATTTGTCTATTTGACCAGTTTCCATATACCAGAGATATAGATCTAATTTCCCCAATGGTTCTCCAACCATCTTTGATAAAACTCTGAGTTCTTTTTCAAACTTTGTGTACTTTTTCTCTGTCCAAGAAGGTTTAGGTATTTCTTTCACAAGATTATAATTCTTTATAATTCTCATTATATGCTTATCTAATATAGCAACGTCTTCTCTTCCCACGTTTCTTAAAAAATGGCTAGCTTCTTTCCAACCTATGCCTTTGATATTTTCAACCAAAAACCTTCTACTTTCTGAAATATCTTTTTGAAGCAAGTTCTTCAAACGCCCGATTATCCATCTATTTTCAACTATGTATCGTGATCTGGTGTTTGGGAACCTATGTCCAACTTCTCTTAATTTTGATATTAATTGCTTTTCGCTATAATAAGCGAAACCTTCTTTTGTGATTATTTTCTGTGCTTTTATACCGCCCTTTGCCCTCCAATTTGCCGTTAATATACAAAAAGATAGTTCACAGAATAAATCCAATTCATCACCATTTTGTCCAATCTCTTTAAACTCTTCAAACCTTCTTTCAACTTCATCCTTGATGGTAAGCTTTAGTTTTTCTATTTTATTAACCAAAAGATCTGAAGGTTTTGCTATTTTTGAATGGGTCATCTATTACCTCCAAGAATGTATTAATTATTAGCTTTTTTTCTGTTAGATCTTACAATTAAATAAAAACCTATGATCATATATATTATAAGAGAAATAAAGATACCAAAAAACTCTGGCTGACTTAGCTGTTCCCATCCATTCAATAAAGAATTATTGCCTATGGTTATAGATGTGTGTTTTTCCAATAAATAGATGGTGTAAAAAGAGAGAATAAAAGCGCCAAATATTACAGAGATCATCGAAATAATTGACTGATAATTTTTTGAAAAGATTATCGCAACAATCACACCTAAGATAGCAAAAATTATCCAGGGAATGTAAGAAATGGAAAAAGGTAGATTATTCAACCATTCGCCATTTGAAGATATAATAAAAGTTCCTATTGAGTAGCCAACCAATCCGCCTAAAAGAAAGCCACCAACCACAAAAGCTATGTTAACCAGATGATAGAATACAAAACCGAAGATCAAACTAAATATCAGATAAATAAAAAAGCTGTAATCACCAAACGTTAGAACAAAATTACTAATTAACGGGATTTTTAGCAAATAAGGTATCACTATGGAATAAGAAGCATAGACACCCAAAAGAAAGATAGTAACTTTAAAAGAAATCTTTGAAAAAAGCAAAAGTATTAGGGATAAGGGCAACAAAATATAGACCGAATTAACTAACAATAAATAGAGATTTGTAAAAGCCTCGGTATTGATTAAATCGGGAGGAATCATATGAATTTCACCCCTTCGTAATTAAATTAGTTTTTTAAAATCTTAAACCAATTAATTGTATCACACAATTTTGATTGGCAAAATGATTTTTATGGTATAATTTTAGAAAAGATTTCAACTCCTTTGAATGGAGTGAAGAGTACTAAAGATTTCTATAGAAAGAAAAAAATCAAAAGTTAGAAGGAGGAATTAAATTGGAAAGTTTAAGAATCGAAGTTGATGAAGAATTTATAAATGGGTTAATAGACAAAGTTATAGAAGAAAATACTCAAGTGCAAGGCCTAAAAAATTTGAATGTACAACTGAGGGAAGATGGAATAAATTTTCAAATGGAGGTTAATTTTTTAGGGAAAGATTCAACAGTAGAATCCTTAATTAAAATTTTAGAAAAGCCTGAAGATTTAGAAAACGGTAAGTTACGTTTGTCCTTGAGTGGTGATGAAGGGGTTAGAAAGATTTTAGAAGGCATATTCTATATACTTTCAGAATTCAGTGAAGCGGTTTCTTCAAAAGATTACGAAATTCTAATAGATTTTAATAAAATAAAAATAAATCCATTTATTGATACTATGTTAAAATCTTTAAAAATTTCTCGATTTGTTCTTCAAGATGGAAAATTTGAATTAGTTCTCGACTTCAAAAAATAGGTGGTGAATAATGAAAGAAATATTGTTGGAAATAGACGAAAAGGCAGCCAAAGAATTCCTAATAAAAGCTTTAGAAAATAGTAAATTTCACTTCCTGAAAAGCATATTTGATCACGTATCCAATATAGAGTTCAGTGATAACGAAATTAGATTCAAGGTGTTGATGTTCAAATACTATTTAAAATTAAAGACATATCCTAAAGCGTTAACAGGAAGATACGAATTTTTTCATAATATCCCTGCAAAAATGATCAAAAAAGAAGAACTTCCAAAATTTGTTGAATTAAACGACAAGACAATAATTATCAATATCCCCGAAAATCCTATTAGCAAAAATATAAGTATAGAGAAATTTGAGATAAAAAATGGGAAATTAAAGCTCATTTTAGGTTTGAATTAAGAAAGGAGCAACAAATTATGGAAATAAATACCGAATTAATAAAAAAGTTAAAAAAACTATCCAACATAGAACTAAATCCAAGTGAAGAGGAAAAAATAAAAAAAGATCTAAACGATTTATTAGAGTATTTAAAAATATTGGACGAAATAGACGTTGACGGGGTTGAAGAAATGATCTCCCCAGTTGAATTCTCGACTTCCGTTTTAAGAAAAGACGAAGTAGACGGCTTTGAAAACAGAAAAGAAATAATAAACAACTTTCCAGAAAGTAAAGACGGTTTTCTCACTGTACCTGGTATACATATTAACGAGGAAGAATAATTTGAATACAAAAGGAAAAGTGTACGAAGACAAAGCTGTTGCTTACTTTTTGAATAGAGATTATCAAATAATTGCGAGGAATTTTTCTTACAGACACGGTGAAATAGACATTATAGCCTTAAAAAACAAAGTACTACATCTTATAGAAGTAAAAGGTGGGAAAGAAACTTTCGGTGATCCAGCTTTCAGGGTAAATTCTAAAAAACTAAAAAAAATAATGAAAACGGGGAATTACTTCATAGCTACTCATAAAAACCTAGAATTTGATGAAATTCAAATTGATGTAATTTCTGTCACCAACGATGGAGTAATAAATTATTACCCAGCTCAAAGGCTATAAAAAAGTGCCCCTGGAAGGAGTCGAACCTTCATTTGTGGATTAGGAATCCACCGTTCTATCCGTTGAACTACAGGGGCTTACTAAAGACAAAAACTATTATAGCAGAAAATTCGACAGCTGTCAATCAATGACGAATATTAAGGGTTTCTACTACTTGAAAAAAACAATAGCAAGTTTTAAAGTTTGTAGAAACAGTAAAATACTATATTGGGGGTTATAAGCATGAGAAAAGTTTTGGTTCTGATGATGGCACTTATCATGTTTGTGAACATGTTTGGGCTAAAGGTTATCATGGTCACGGATGCAGGAGGACTAGGAGATAAATCTTTCAACGATGGTACATGGGCTGGTGTTCAAATGGCTGTCGAACAACTCCCTGATATTGAAGCAGAAATCCTCATATCGAAAGAACAAACCGATTACGTTCCAAATCTCACCAATGCTGCACAGAATGGAGATGTGGTAATAGGGGTAGGATTCATGATGGCAGATGTTTTATTCAACATTGCAATGCAGTATCCTGATACATTTTTCATAGGGATAGACATAGAACCATCTCCTAATCAAGTAATTCCTTCTAATTTAGCTCTTTATACTTTTAAAGAAGAAGAAGGTGGATTTTTACTCGGATATTTGGCGGCTTCCATGACAAAAACCAATAAAGTGGGTTTTATTGGCGGGTTAGAAATTCCACCCGTTAAAAGGTATGAAATTGGGTATCGTTCAGGAGTTGAAGCTTTTAATCAAATCAAAGGTGAAAATGTAACGGTTATTACTGGTTACGTTGGTAGCTTTACCGATTCCTCCAAAACCAAACAAATTGCTCTTTCTCATTACGATCATGGAGCGGATATTATTTTCACAGGAGTAACTACCGCAGCTGTTATAGATGCTGCCAAAGAAGTAGGCTCGTCATTTTATGGTCTTCCTGATAATGCTCCTTTAAATCAAATTATAGAAGAATACTTTGAAAAAGGACGAGGGTATTTTGTAATTGGATACGATATGGACCAAGATTATATGGCACCAGGTTATGTTTTAACAAGTTCTAGAAAAAAGGTTGATGTTGCTGCATTCGAAGGAATCAGATCCGCATTATACGACAGAAATTTTAATTCCGGTCATCACGTTCTAGGGATAGAAGATGAAGGTATGGGTATCTCTCCCATGAAATATACGAAAGGAATGGTCCCAAATGAAGTCATTGCAGAATTAGTCTTTTTGCAAAAATTGATGAAGGATGGAGAAGTTGATATTCCCCAAAATGAGGCAGAATTAGGCTCTTTTGATGTAAATAGTATAAATATTCCATTTTAAATGATTCATACAGATGGGTGGGGAGCGTATCATCAAATATCATAGAAGACAGTAAAATGGCTCAATAAAGGAGGATAATATGGATAACGAAAATATCATAACCCTGTTTGATAATGGGAAACACAAATTCATTTTTTTGGGATCAGAAAGGAAAAGTCTGGAAAGCATTCCGACAAATCAGTATCTAATAGTTCATAATGACGAAGGTGTATTGCTCGATCCAGGAGGAGTACACGTATTCCCGCGGGTTCTTGCAAGCGTTGTAGAGTTTATTGACCTGGGTAGGATAAAACATGTGTTCTATTCTCATCAAGATCCCGATGTATCATCAGGAATAACTTTGTGGGACAGCGTTTTAGAAACTAAGTTTTACATATCAAAATTATGGGAGCGGTTTTTACCCCATTTTGGGGTTTTTGAAAAATCAAGGATGGTTTTGATAGAAGACTCCGGAGGAAAGATAAAATTTAAAGATGGTGCTGAATTACATATAATTCCTGCACATTTCTTACATTCCACGGGAAATTTCAACCTTTACGATCCAACCTCCAAAATACTCTTTTCAGGGGATATAGGAGTATCTGTTTTCCCTGAAGGGAAAGATACGGTTTTTGTAGAAAATTTCTCAAATCACATTAGATACATAGAAGGATTTCACAAAAGGTATATGGCATCCAACAAAGTTTGCAAAAAGTGGGTTGACATAGTTAAAAAATTGGATGTTGAACAGATGGTGCCACAGCATGGGGCTATATATAAAAAGCCTGAATATAAAGAATTCCTAAACTGGTTTGAATCTTTAGAGTGTGGGACAGATCTAATAGATAACATCTATAAGGTCGGGGCAAAATGAGTGGAAAGGAGAATTATACTGATACCATAAAAGGCTTAGCAAAAAGTGTGTACCATGAAAATCTTCTTGTTTCTTTCATTGAAAAACTCCAGGAAGTATTGGGAGAGAGGTTTAAGGAAGTTAACGATTCAACTAATATGGTTGGAGAAACCCTTGTTAAACTTATAGAAAGTATAGAAAACACTTCAAATGTAATTGAAAAAACAGTTGAAACTGGAGAAGAAGAGAAAAAAAGGATTTCTGTTAATAATGAAGAAATCATCTCCAAATTGAAAAAATTTGGTAAGGATTTTGATGAAGTAGGAAAAGATGTAGAAAAATCACTAGAAAGTGTATCGCATTTGATGGATAATTTTCAAGAAATAGAAGAATTAACTAACGTTATAAAAAACGTTGCCAAACAAACTAACATACTTTCAATAAACGCTTCAATAGAAGCCGCAAGAGCAAAAGAAGCCGGTAGAGGATTCGCTGTAGTAGCCGAAGAAATTAAAAAACTATCATCAGAAACTAACATCGCATCAAGTAAAATATCTGAAAGAATCGTCAACCTCTCAAATCAGGTACTAGAAGTCAAAGAAATAATCAACAAATTAGAAGCAATATTTGCAACCATAACCGATTCAATTGAATCCGCTCTTGTAACGTTAAATGGGAATTTATCGTTTATGGATGAATTAACGCAAAATTTGGTTTCAGGAAAAGAAGAACTTAAAGAAAACACCAACAACTTGCTGGCATCAAGAGAAAATATAGAAGAACTTGTGGACAATATACATACCTTGGGAAAAGTCTTAGAAACAGTATTGCAAATGCAAAATAAATTGAAAGAAATTGAAATTTAACAACCAAGTTAATTGTCTAAAAGAGGGAAATGTGTTATGTTGATTACCGTGATCGGTGGAGGAGCTGCTGGATTAATGGCTGCAACAGTTGCAGCATGGAACGGTGCAAAAGTAAGAATAATTGAAAGAAAAGGCAAATTAGCTAAAAAACTCTTGGCAAGCAGCAACGGAAGAGGGAACTTCTCGAATTTGGATACGAAAGAAACTCATTACTACAGCAACAATTTGCCTTTTGTGAAAAAAGTACTTGATATTTTTGGTGTTGTACAAACGCTTAGTGTTTTTGAAGGATTAGGAATAATGGTAAAAGAAAAGGGTACAAAACTTTTTCCTTACACAGAAAAATCAAAAGATATCGTTACTAATTTTATCTATGAATTAGAAAAGCACAATGTTGAAGTTGTACTTAACTTCCAAGTCAACCAAATAATTAAAGATAGAGAAAAATTTCTCATAAAAGGCCAACACAGGGTATTTCAATCGGATAAAGTAATAGTGGCAACAGGTGGAAACTCCTCTCCTCAATACGGATCCAACGGTATTATATTTCCTACTCTCCAAGATTTGGGACATTCTATTGTTGAATTACGTCCAGGGTTAGTCCCTTTGAAAGTGAGACCGCATATCGATAAAGATGTGGCAGGTTCCAAGTTAGAAGGAAATATATTCCTAATAGATCAAAACGGTGAAATTGTTTCTAAAATTTATACTGGTGAAATACTTTTCAAAGAAGATGACGTCCTTTCTGGTATACCAATATTAGAACTCAGTAATTATGTTCATGAGTATCTAGAACAAAACACTCCTCTTTTTCTAAAAATTGTACCCTTTCCTCAATATTCACACCGAAGTTTAGTGGATTTTTTAGTCAAGAAGATTAGATCAAAGCCCGAAAGACCTATAAAACTGCTACTGGTAAGTATTATCGAGGAACGATTGATTCCATATTTTTTACCAAAGATAGGATTTGAAAATTTGGAAGCACCTGTTAACAGTTTGGATGATAAAGATATAGAAATGCTGGCCGATAACTTAAAAGACTGGAATTTCGAAGTTGTAGGTACAACAAGTTGGAAAGATTCTCAGGTTTCTTTAGGTGGAATTAATACAACTGAAATAGACCCTTATACTTTAGAGTCTACAATTATACCTGATTTATTTTTTGCAGGTGAGATTATGGATGTAGCTGGAGAAAGTGGCGGATACAATTTGCAATGGTCCTGGTCTACTGGATACTTAGCAGGAAATTCCGCTTCTTCTGAATAAAAAGAAGTATGGAGGGTGTGAATCCAATGGAGATTGGTTTAGTACACTACAGGGTAGGAGAAACAGACGGTGTTTCCTTAGAAATGGTTAAATGGAAGCAAGTTCTTAGAAACATGCATTTAAAAACGTATTTAATCGCCGGAGATATGGGGACGTCACCTGGATTCAAAATCCCATACATTGCATATACGGACAAAAGAAGTAACGTACTGAAACAAAAAGCTTTTGTAAATTTAAACAGCTGGGACGAGGCTTATTTTAAAAAGGAGATAAATAAATACGTAGAAGATATTTACAATCAACTATACGAAATGATGGATTTGGATGTAATGATTGTGAATAACATCTTTTCATTAGCCCACAATCCTGCAGCAGCCGTGGCTATTTACAGGTTCTGTAAAGATAACGGAATTAAAATGATAGGTCACCACCATGATTTTTATTGGGAAAGAGATTTTTACAAAAATCCGACCAACGATTACATCAAAGAGATCTTGGAAGAATATTTTCCTCCAAGAGATATACCCAACGTGGTTATAAATTCGCTCGCACAAGAAGAGTTAAAAAATAAAAAAGGGTTGGATAGTGTCGTCATACCTAACGTATTCGATTTTAATCAAAAGCAGTGGGAAATAGACGATTACAACATAAAAATATACGACAAGTTGAACATATCTCAGAACGATCTGATATTTTTACAAGCAACTAGAATTGTCAGAAGAAAAGCTATAGAATTGGCGATCGACACAGTGGCGGAAGTAAAAAAGGATTTGAAAAAGTATATTGGGAAAACGACCT
>Ga0182240_100486_pt1 | contig 12514 bp, 12 predicted proteins | sample hydfrates4_PW_90_FD_145594 | JGI IMG/M metagenome (GOLD analysis project Ga0182240, IMG submission 145594) | Subsurface microbial communities from deep shales in Texas, USA - hydraulic fracturing test 4_PW_90 | ecosystem: Environmental > Aquatic > Deep subsurface > Shale gas/oil reservoir >...
CGAGTAAAATTGATTTAGTAAGGTCGCGGGTGAATTTGTGATTTTCGGAAAAACGATAGGCAATAGCTGAAATAACGTCAATTATAGATCCCGCGAGATTTAAAAACAATTTCATGCGTCAGCTCTGTCAATAAAAAATTCACCTTGACTTTCCTTTACCCAATATGTATAATAGTCTTTGCAGTTGAAAAAACAATCTTCGTCGGGGCGTAGCTCAGTTTGGCTAGAGCGCTACCTTGGGGTGGTAGAGGTCGCACGTTCAAGTCGTGTCGCTCCGACCAGTAAAAAACCCGCAAGTCTTTAAGTAAAAGACTTGCGGGTTTTCCTTTTAGGCTCATTCAGCCTCAAAAAATTGATAGCTTAATACTCCTGGTTTCTGTTTTTTGGTTTTATACATGGCATTATCCGCTTTATGCGTCAACTCCTGTAGTGTAACACCGTTATCCGGGTACATACTCACCCCAATGCTTGCCTTGACATGAATATTCAAACAAAAGATTTGTCATTAACACTACCTGCTTTCAAAATTTAACCTTTTTAAAGAACTTTAAAAAACCGCTCAGTTATTAAACAACCAGGCAATTTCATCTGTGGTAAGCACCAAATAAAACTCTTTGATATCCTTTGGCACTTTAAACAAAAGGTAAAGATCCGTATTTTGAAGGGTCACATTATCCTCATTTCTGACCGCTCGGGCAATATATTCTTCCTCAATCTCCAACGGGCTGAAACGTGCACCTACCACATCGATTAGCTCAAAGTTCTCTCTATTGACTTTATAATTATCGCTGAAAACCGGAATTACAAGAAAGGTCTTTCCGGCTTCGGCCATGGCATGATTGTTGTTTCCGATTGTTAATTCCCTGATAAACAGGTTCCTGTCCGCCAAACCCGCTTGTATCGCTCCATTGTCCACGGAAAACATTTGACCCTGTAATTTGTACTCCCGGGGAGGTGGTATCCTTTGGGACGGAGATTCCTGATTTCCTTGCGCGACAAGCAAATAAAATAAGAGAAACAGACCCGGCCCGATAAAAAGCATTAACATCCACTTGCGCAAAGAACGTTCCTTCGGCGTTTTGTCCCTGTTTGCGGCCATTCTGTTCCCCCCGATTTTTCTATTTTAGTAAACATACCCGTTGCTAACCTCCACTGTCAAGTCTTAAAATTTCTAGCATAATTTTTCCGGTACAGAGCAAACTATAGTTGCCTAAACCTCAAAATTAAGCTGGAGGTGTTCTCATGAAAATGGAAGTTGATCAGGACCTTTGCATTAGCTGCGGAGCCTGTGTTGACACTTGTCCTGAAGTATTTGATTGGAATGATCAAGAAAAGGCCCACGTAACTGTGGATGATATTCCTGATAATTTGGTTGATCAAGCACAAGAGGCCATGGAAAGCTGTCCCACGGATGCTATTTCCGAAAGTTGATGGTAGAATGAGTAAACAAGTTAATAGAAAGAAAAAGCTAAATATCAATGCCAATCCATCGGGATTTCTAGAAATGGCCGAGTATTTTAACAGAATTAAGGATAACCGTTCATTAACCCAGCGGGAACAAGAGAATAAAGACCAAAAGACACGGTAAAAAACTGTGTCTTTTCTTTTTTTTATTGTTTTTTTTGTTCATTTACTGGTCATCCGAAAGTAAAACCGTTAAAATTATTAAGACATCCATATCTGAAGGGACCATGAAATATTATGCGTTATGCCTGTATTTTGTTGCTTGCAATATCCGTTTTTTTCGCCCGGCCGGCTCTGGCTGCAAACCACGGGGCACCCGATCCCGTGGCCCCCTCATCCGGTATTCACGCCCCGGTCCCGCCGGCTTTCGAAAATAATAAGGGCAGGGCAATTATTGTAATTGCCGACAGGACGAGCATTGACGATTGGACGGAAACGGATTTGCCCAATCTACACCGCTTGACGGATAAGTATGCCATAGGGCTTATGAACTGTAGAACCGGTGGTAATGACATCCCGGATAACACCTTCTTAACAATAGGTGCCGGAGTGCCGCTGAAGGCACCGGGTACAACGGATTCTGCTTATCATGCACAGGAAAAAATGCAATCCGACCAGGTACAACATATCTACCGGCAAAGAACGGGAATTACACCACCGCCCAATTCAATTGTACAGACAGAAATAGCAAGAATGTATCGTCTAAATGAAGGCAACCCCTATACATTAGGGCCGGGAACCCTCGGTATGATGTTAGAGCGGGAAAACATAAAAACAGCTGTTCTTGGAAATTCAGATAGTATCAATGGATTGCGACGCCCGGCAGTTTCCCTGGCCATGAATGAAAACGGGATTGTGCAAACCGGTATCATTGATGACCGCACTCTTATAGAGGATATTAATTTTCCCGGTGGCTACAGGTCAAGCTATGAAGTTATTCTCGCCGGGTTCAAATCATTGCCCCGGGATATTCGCCTGGTGGTTATTGATCTGGGGGATCTTTCCCGTATTGAAGATGCTGAATACATGGTTTTTAATTCTCTAATACCTGAGCTGCGATCCCAGTCAATGCGCAGGATTGATAATTTTCTGGGTCAGCTTGTGCAGAATATGGACTTGGAACAGGACTTTTTGGCGGTTATTTCGCCCACTCCGAGGGGTGGTACCGTCAGAGGAGCAAACCTTTTGACTCCCGTTATGCTGGCAGGAAGTGGAATAAATGAGGGGCTCATTTATTCTCCCACCACCAAACGTCCCGGCATTATCAGAAATACGGATCTTTTGCCCACCATACTGGCGTATATGGGAATTGAATCTCCCGTTGGAACAACGGGACAAGTTCTTCAGGTTATGCCCGGAGATTACTCGCTGTCATCCCTGGCCAGTTTGCAAAAGGAACTTGTTTTAACCTACGACTGGCGCAGGCCCGTTTTGCGAACTTACGTTCTCATACAATTGCTGTTACTGGGTACATCTTTACTGTTTATCTTTTGGAAGAAACCTTCAGCGTTAAGTATCCTGAAGTTTATTATTCTGGCAGTAATGTCATTCCCGGTTGCCACACTGATGCTGCCGCTATTTCCGCGACCGTCTCCCGGAGTCTTGATTTCTTTGTTACTGGGTATTGTTTTAATCCTGGTTCTAATAGCAGTGCGGCTGAACCGCTTCGGCAGTTTAACCCCGTTTATATTCATTAGCGGGCTCACAAGCATATTAATTCTAGCGGATCTTTTAATGGGGGGACCCTTACAAAAATCATCATTACTGGGCTATGACCCCATTATGGGAGCCAGATTTTACGGCTTGGGCAACGAATATATGGGTATCCTTATCGGCTCCACCTTACTGGCCACTACATCACTGTTAACTCAATGCTCCAAGCAGAAGCGCCCATTAATGGCAGTGGCATGCCTGTACTTTTTATTTGCCGCATATGTAATTGCAGCACCCCATCTTGGTACAAACGTAGGAGGCACTATATCTTCCGTGGGGGCCTTTCTGGTAACCTCTCTATTGCTTTTTGGAGTAAATATCAACCGCCGGGTAATTCTTGTGATAAGCTCCGGAATAGTGGCGGTGGTGTTGGGTTTTATCATTTTTGACGTGAGTAGGCCTGCCGCCATGCAATCACATATAGGCCGCACAGCATCCCTTATTCTAAGCGGGGGGGTATCTGAAATAATAAACATTATCTCCCGTAAGCTGGCAATGAACATTAAATTGATACGCTATACCATATGGAGCAGGATATTTCTGGCCAGTTTAGGCTGTTTGGCCCTTTTATTCTACCGCCCCAGCGGTGTCATGGAGTTAATTCGCCAAAAGCATCCCCTTTTATACAAAGGACTTACAGGAGTGCTGGTGGGTAGTATTTTGGCTTTTATCTTTAATGACTCCGGAGTAGTAGCCGCGGCAACCGCCATGATTTTTGCGGTATATCCCATGGTGTATTTGATCTTTGAGCAAATTTCCATAAAGGAAGGATAATATGTTATTTGGAAGATTTGAAGCAAATGGAAAAACTTTTTTCGGCCTGGTGGAAAGCAGTGCGGGAACAATACATGAGCTAAAAAATCCTGAGGACTTAACCCGCACAATAGGAAAAATTTATTCCCTCGATGAAGTTAAGGTATTGCCTCCGTGCCAACCCCAAAAGATAATTTGCGTGGGATTAAATTACCGTGATCACGCCCGGGAGTTTTCAATGCCTGTCCCCAGTGAACCCGTACTCTTTTTGAAACCTCCGACGGCGGTAACTCCACATAAAGGCCCCATTAAATACCCTTCCATGTGTAATCAGCTTGATTACGAGGCGGAACTGGCAGTGGTAATGGGCAAAACCTCAAAGGAGGTATCCCCGAAAAGAGTCTCTAAGTACATACTGGGGTTAACCTGTGCCAACGACATTACTGCGAGAGACCTGCAAAAGAAGGACGGCCAGTGGACAAGAGCCAAATCCTTTGACACTTTTTTACCGCTGGGTCCATATATTAATACAGATTTGGATTCTTCCGGCTTAAACATCAGTCTCTACGTTAACGGTGAAAAACGCCAACAATCAAACACGAACAATCTTATTTTTCCTGTGCCTGAATTGGTTAGCTTCATTTCCCAAATAATGACTTTATATCCCGGCGACGTTATTTTAACGGGCACCCCCTCCGGGGTTGGCAAACTGGCTGTGGGCGATGAAGTTACGGTTTCCATCGATGGAATTGGAGATTTGCAAAACTATGTAATTTCATGATTTATTATGATTTTACGGGATAATAGCATGATAATCACGCTATATATTAATATAATCGACAATACCTAAATGTTTTATTGACAATCTTAGATATTATGTTAAAATTGACGTTGATTGGAATCGGCCAATCTATTTCAATAGGGGGGATACTATTCCCAAATAAAAAAAAAGGGGGAGATACCTAAAATGAAACATTTGGGCCGCCATGTTCTAGCTGAAATTTATGGATGTGATTTCGATATATTGAATAACATCCAAAAAGTGGAACGCATAATGATTAACGCTGCTCTTGAAGCCGGCGCCGAAGTAAGAGAATTTGTTTTCCATAAATTCAGCCCGCAAGGAATCAGCGGTGTGGTGGTTATATCCGAATCCCACCTGGCTATTCATACGTGGCCTGAGCTTGGGTACGCTGCGGTAGACGTATTTACCTGCGGTGACAAGGTGGATCCCTGGGACGCTTGCAATTATCTCACGGAGCATTTCGAAGCTAAGCAGATTTCTGCGAAAGAGTCAAAAAGGGGAATATTAAACGATGCTGAGCAGAAATCAGTTGTAAATCTGTAGGAGGGATATTTATTTTTAGTGAGATAGGGAAAGGTTAGCGTGGCCTTGCAATGGAGAAAGCAATTGCAAGGCCATTGCTTTTTTTATGGGCTATAATGATTCTTTAAGCCCTCAGAAGGAAATCCCTTTATAATCCCGAATATATTTAGGGTTAAAACGATGGGAGGGCAAAGCATAATGTTGATATGCAAACCTATTACCGGCGATCTGGAAGCAGTTAAGATAAAGCTACATAAAGAATACCTGATAAAGGCAGGACACCTGAGTTCCTTTGCCCACCTGGAGTTTACTCCCCTGGATTCAATAATACGCCCGGCAATGGTCATTTTGTCCGGTAGAATTTTTGATTTTATGAACAAAAAGGTGCTGGCTCTGGCAGCCGTGGTACAGTTTATTTACATGGCCTCCGCTGTTCACTTCAGGGTTAATGACAATGATACCATAAAGAAAGATCCCAGGGACGGGAGTCAATTCCCCGTACTGGTGGGAGATTACCTCTACGGAAAATTTTTTACCTCTCTCTGTGATGCGGAAATAGTAGAATATCTCCGCCCGTTATCGCAAGTGATATGTTCCATACATGAGGGAGGTATACTGAGGTTAAAGGCCCAAAATTCCGGGGTCCCCGGTGGTTTCGATAAATCCCTCCAGGAGGAAATAGCTTATAAAGAAACCGCTACCCTTTTTGAAACGGGTTGTAATATTGCAGCGGACATAGCCGGTGTCAGCCAGATGGATCGAAATAATATTACCGGTTTTGCCCGGGAAATAGGAATAGCTTTGGGACTGGCTGAAAATAATGCTGGCATTGACGATATAGAATCACACCTGGAAAAAGCCGGTCGATTTTTAGACAAGCTACCCAGGAATAATTATCACCAGGTTTGTCGAAATTTTATCAGCCAATTGCAGCAAGAAAGGCCGCTCATGGCCCAGGGAAATGGCAGTTAATATAAGAAGGGGACGATTATATATGGATATTCCGCCACAATACAAAAATAAAGAACAATATGTTCACGCCATTTTCTCTTCCATCGCGCACAGGTATGACTTTTTAAACACCACTTTGAGTTTAAACAGGGATAAATACTGGAGAAGATTTGCCGTATCCAAAACCGGACTGGGTGAAAAGGGGTCTGCCCTGGACGTTTGCTGCGGAACAGGCATGTTGACAATGGAACTGGCAAAGGCGGCGGGACCAGGGGGCAGAATAACGGGCCTGGACTTCTGCGAAAATATGTTGGAAAAGGCCCAAAAAAACATTGCTAATTCGCCCTTTACCAACAACATTGAACTGGTTCAAGGAAATGCCATTGATTTACCGTTTCGGGACAATTCCTTTGATTGTGCCACAATTGGATTTGCCTTGCGAAACGTCCCGGATGTAGAAAAAACCATTTGCGAAATGAAAAGAGTGGTCAAGCCGGGCGGCAGAGTTGTGTCTCTGGAACTTTCCAAGCCCAGTGTACCTGTTTTCAAACAAATATATTACTTCTATTTCAACCGTTTGGTCCCCCTTTTGGGAAAGATGGGTATAGGCCAGGACGGTCCCTACAACTACCTCCCCAATTCCGTAATGATCTTTCCCCACCAAAGGGAAATAAGGGACCTTTTTGCCCGGCTGGGATTGTTAAACGCCGCTTATTTTGAACTTACGGGCGGCATCGCCACGGTACACGTGGGAACAAAACCCGGCACTTAATATACTTTTTAGAAAGAGGGTATTTCTTTGGCTTATAAGGATTTACGGGAATTTATAAATACCTTGGAAAAAAACAAACTACTTAAGAGAATTAAAGTAGAAGTAGACCCCCATTTAGAGATTACCGAAATTACCGACCGGGTGAGCAAAGCGGGTGGCCCGGCGTTACTGTTTGAAAAGGTAAAGGGGTACGACATTCCGGTACTAACCAATGCTTTTGGTTCCATGAGTAATATGACCACGGCTTTAAAGGTTAATAAGCTGGATGATATAGGCACCGAATTGTTAAGTTATCTACAACCACCGGAACTGCCCACCTCCTTTATGGATAAATTAAAGGCACTGCCCAAATTGGCCCAAATTTCTTCTTTTTTGCCCAAAAACGTAAAAAGCGGCCCGTGTAAGGAAGTAATTAACACCGAAAACCCTTCCTTAGAGAAATTACCCGTATTAACTTGCTGGCCCATGGATGGGGGCCCGTTTATAACGCTCCCGCTGGTATTTACCAAGGATCCGGAAACCGGTCGCCGCAACGTGGGCATGTACCGGATGCAAGTTTTTGACAATCAGACTACGGGTATGCACTGGCACATACATAAAGGGGCAGCCGAGCACTACCGGAAAAGAGGCGAAAAAATGCCGGTGGCAGTGGCACTGGGAGGAGATCCGGCAAGCATTTATGCCGCCAGCGCACCGCTGCCCCCCGGAATAGACGAAATGCTCTTTGCGGGTTTTCTGCGAAAAGAACCCGTGGAAATGGTGGCCTGTGAAACCGTAGACCTGGAAGTTCCGGCCCATAGCGAGATTGTATTGGAGGGTTATGTGGATCCCTCGGAAAGACGTTTGGAGGGACCCTTTGGAGATCATACCGGTTATTATTCCCTTGCGGATGAGTACCCTGTTTTTCGTTTAACCTGTATTTCTCACCGAAAAAATCCTATCTACCCGGCTACAATAGTGGGGCGACCTCCTATGGAAGATGCCTACATGGGCAAAGCCACGGAGCGTATTTTTTTACCCCTTATGCAGTTGCAACTGCCGGAAATAAAAGATATTAATATGCCGCCGGAGGGAGTATTTCACAACTGTGTAATTGTATCCATCAGGAAATCATACCCGGGACAGGCACAAAAGGTAATGTGCGCCCTTTGGGGGATGGGCCTGATGATGCTGGCAAAATTAATTATTGTAGTTGATGATGACGTTGACGTACAAAACCTTTCGGAGGTTATGTGGCGTGTCTTTAATAACATAGACCCCGAGCGGGATACCACCGTTGTTAAAGGGCCGCTGGACGCTCTGGATCATTCATCACCGCTGGCCCATTTCGGCAGTAAAATGGGAATTGACGCCACTAAAAAATGGCCATCCGAGGGACATACCAGAGAATGGCCGGAAGACATAATAATGTCTCAAGAAATAAAGGATTTGGTAAGCAGGAAGTGGAAGCAGTATGGTATTTAAAAAGTTAAAGATTTTTCTGGAAATGATTAAGTTTGAGCATACTGTTTTTGCCCTTCCCTTTGCTTATGTTGGTGCATTACTGGTAGAAAAGCGAATTCCCATGGCCCATGATTTAGTCTGGATCACACTGGCCATGGTAGGGGCACGTACCGCAGCAATGTCATTAAACCGTGTAATAGACAGACATATTGATGCTAAGAATCCCCGTACGCAAAACAGAGCCATTCCCAAAAAGATATTGTCAGTAAAAGAGGTAACTGTCTATATAATACTATCCTTTTCACTACTAATGATTTCAGCCTATCAACTGAGCCCTTTGGCTTTCCGTTTATTTCCTGTTGCTGTGGCTGTTTTGGTACTTTATTCTTATACCAAGCGATTTACATGGACATGCCACCTTTTTTTAGGTGCAGCCCTGGGACTGGCTCCTCTGGGTGCATGGATAGCTATAGCCAATTCCTTTCACTTGGCACCTATTTTAATAGCTATCGGTGTAGCCTTCTGGGTAGCCGGTTTTGATATTATTTATGCCTGTGACGACCGGGAATTTGACCGCAAGGAAGGACTTTATTCCATACCGGCCAGGTTCGGAATTGCCAGGGCCCTCACCCTTTCATCGTTGTTCCATGTTATTGCACCGTTAATGTTCCTATTGGCGGGTATCATTTTAAATCTGGGCATTATTTATATGCTGGGGGTTATATTGGCCGTGGGAATATTGTTTTATCAACACCGGTTAATATCACCGGAAGACATGAGCAAAGCCGGAATAGCATTTTTCAACCTAAACGGAGCCTTAAGTGTCTTGGTATTTATTTTTACCTTAATGGAAGTATTATAGTCCGGTAAGGAGAATTTTACAGTGAATACAATGTTGGTCTCAGAGGATTTAAAAGATATTGCCTCAAAAGTGGAAGCCGGCGAAAGGTTGAGCCGAGAAGACGGAATCAGGCTCTTTATGTCCGGGGATTTGTTAACCATAGGCTCCTTGGCTAATATTACAAGGGAGCGCAAGAATGGAAACAAAACTTATTTTATAGTTAACAGGCATATTAACCATACAAATATTTGTATTAATCAATGCCGTTTCTGCGCCTTTGGAAGAGATAAAACAGCCGCCGGAGCATATGTAATGAGTCTGGACGAAGTAGAATCCAAAGCACTGGAATCACGCAATGAAGGTATATCCGAAATCCACATCGTGGGAGGTCTCAATCCGGAACTCCCCATTGATTATTACGTGGAAATGCTAAAGCGGGTAAGAAGGGTTTTGCCTGGTGTAATCATCCAATCTTTTACAGCTGTGGAAATTGATTATCTGGCACAACTACATAACATGCCCGTTAAGGAAGTTCTTTGTACTCTGCAAGAGGCCGGTTTGGATTCTTTACCGGGCGGAGGAGCCGAGATTTTTTCTCCCCATATCAGGGAAAAGATTTGTCCTAATAAAATAAGCGGGGAAAAATGGTTGGAAGTCCATCGCTGCGCGCATGAAATAGGCATGCGAACAAATGCAACTATGTTGTACGGGCATATAGAAAATATTGAAGACAAAGTTGATCATTTGATTCAACTCCGAACTCTACAGGATCAAACAGGTGGTTTTTTAACCTTTATTCCACTGGCTTTTCATCCCAAGAATACACCCATGGAATCCATGGGCCTTTCATTAACCACCGGTTATGACGACTTGAAAGTACTGGCAGTATCCCGCCTTATGCTGGATAACTTCGATCACATAAAAGCCTTTTGGATCATGATCGGCCATAAGCTTGCACAGGTTTCCCTGTCCTTCGGTGTAGACGATTTAGACGGAACAGTAGTCGAAGAAAAAATTGCCCACGATGCCGGGGCACAAACAGGGCAATACCTTTCTAAACCGGATTTGGTAAACATGGTCAAGGCAGCCGGGCGTGTGCCGGTACAAAGGGACACCCTTTATAATGTTGTTGAGGAGGGTTTTTAAGTGCCCAAAATAAAAGTGGGGCAAGTTGATTACTTAAATTGCCTGCCGGTTTACCACGCGCTGGAGGAAAATATTCTGCCACATTCATATGACATTGTTAAGGGGCCCCCCACCCGGCTAAATGAGATGTTCTTAAATAACCGGTTGGCTGTTACCCCCATTTCCTCTATCGAGTATGCGCGCAATAGCGACAATTGCATTATTCTTCCCGGAATGTCCATCACCGCGGACGGCAAGGTGTCGAGTATTCTATTGTTCAGCAAGGTTCCGGTAACCGAACTGGAGGGTAAGAAGGTATGCCTTACATCATCCTCCGCAACTTCTGTTGCGCTGCTCAAGATTCTTTTCGAGCATTATTTTCATGTGGATACCATATTTGAAACCACTACACCGAATTTGGAATCCATGCTGAAAAAAGGAGACGGGGCACTACTAATCGGCGATGATGCTATGCTGGCCCATCATTTAATTAAAGAAAAGGAAATGTCCGTTCGTGTAACAGATCTCGGCGAGACTTGGAAAGAGTTTACAGGTGAAAAAATGGTATATGCCCTCTGGGTGGTAAAGGAATCCTTCGCCCGGAGCAAACCGGAAATTGTGGATCAAATTACTGAAGATTTTCAGCAATCCCGGCGGATTGGCTGGAGCGATCCGGCATCACTGGTTAACAAGGCCCATAAAAAATCCGGGCTCCCTTTACCTGTTGTGGATGATTATTTCCAAACCATTCAGCATGACTTGGGGGACGATGAGAAAAGGGCTTTGCTCACCTTTTTCGATTACGCCTACAAAAGCGATTTGATCAGTGAAAGAACCCAGCTCAAAATATGGGGTGAGTATACTCTATGAATATCCGGGACACCCTGGAAAAGGTCCTGAGTGGAGAAAGATTAACCCTGGAAGAGGGGACAAGCCTTCTTGTGCATTCCGATTTGCTTCCTTTGGGTCAAGCAGCCAACCTGGTAAGGCAAAAACTTCACCCTCAGAAGAGGGTTACATTTGTAATAGACCGCAATATTAATTATACAAATATATGTACCTGCGGTTGTAAGTTTTGTGCCTTTTACCGGTCTCCCAAGGCTCGGGACGCCTATATCATTACCCAAGAGGAGCTCTTTGATAAGATTGATGAAACCCTGCAAGTAGGGGGAACGGAGCTTCTTATTCAGGGGGGATTACATCAGGATCTGGGAATTGAATATTATGAAAATTTATTACATTCTATTAAGGAACGTTACCGGATACACATCCACTCCTTTTCTCCCCCTGAAGTAATTCATATATCTAAAGTTTCCAACATTACTCCCCGGGAAGTCTTATTACGCCTTAAAGCTGCCGGACTGGATTCTCTTCCTGGAGGGGGTGCGGAAATTTTAGTTGACCGGGTGCGGAAGGTAATTAGCCCCAATAAAGTTTCCTGGTCCCTGTGGATGAAGGTTATGGAAATGGCCCACCAAATGGGTATGCAGACTACTGCCACCATGATGTTCGGACATGTAGAAACACCGGAAGAAAGGGTACTGCACATGCTTCGCGTGCGGGAACAACAGGACCGCACCGGTGGTTTTACAGCATTTATCCCCTGGACATTTCAACCACAGAACACTGTGTTGGGAGGAAATACTGCAACAGCAGTGGATTATTTAAAAACTTTGGCGGTAGCCAGGCTGGTTATCGATAATGTTCCTAATATACAAACTTCCTGGGTAACACAAGGGGCAAAAATTGCCCAAATTGCCTTGTCCTTCGGGGCCAACGATTTTGGGAGTACCATGCTGGAAGAGAATGTAGTCCGTGCCGCCGGGGTAACCAACCGGGTTCCCCTAAAGGAAATGCTAAGATGTATAACGGAGGCGGGATTCCAACCGGCACAAAGGTCAACTGATTATAATATTATAAGAACATTTTAGTATTTAAGTGGGGACGGTTCTTAAAGGGTCCAATCGGAAGTTTTGGCAAGAATAAAAGGCTTAAAATCGAATAATCTCTGGTTTTGAGCCTTAATCATCAATAACGCGCAAAGACTGCCTCGCCAAAATTTTTGATTGCCCAAGAAGAATGAAGTCGCTTCTGCTCCCAGCTATGGGATTTCATCTGTTTCTTT
>Ga0182240_100488_pt1 | contig 12344 bp, 13 predicted proteins | sample hydfrates4_PW_90_FD_145594 | JGI IMG/M metagenome (GOLD analysis project Ga0182240, IMG submission 145594) | Subsurface microbial communities from deep shales in Texas, USA - hydraulic fracturing test 4_PW_90 | ecosystem: Environmental > Aquatic > Deep subsurface > Shale gas/oil reservoir >...
CCCCTACTTCTGTATGGGGGACACCTTGGGATTCAATAAGGTCCTTGACCGATGCAATCCTCTCAAAGACTTTGGCAACTCTTCTTTCTGTACTTTCGGGGGCATTTCTTAGAAAATACAGTAAATCTCCATGGAAAACCAAGGTTATGCTCATATTTTCTCCTCGTGTTTGAATTTATTTGCCCATTTGAGATACATTTATTGTACCCCTGTGAGGCTTCGATTGGGGATCGTATTATAGAGGGAGGGATTTTTGTGTTGATTAGGCTGAACATCAAGTCCACTCAGAGAACCCAAATGATAGATATAACAGCGCAAGTAAAGAAAGAGATCGAACGAAGCGGCATAGATAGCGGTTTTTGCACCATATTCGTGCCCCATACCACGGCAGCTGTAACCATAAACGAGGCCGCAGATCCCGATGTTTCCAGGGACTTCATGAAGGAGATAGATAAAATAGTGCCCTTTGATGACGACTACAGACACATGGAGGGGAACTCAGCCGCTCACATAAAGTCTTCACTCGTGGGGATATCCGAAAGGCTGATAGTAGAGGAAGGTAAGCCACTATTGGGAAGGTGGCAAGGAATATTCTTCTGTGAGTTCGACGGTCCTAGGAACAGGGAAGTTATATTGAAAATAGAGAGAGGCTGCTAGAAAGCCTCATCTCTTTTGGATTTTATCCCATAGAGAATGGGAGCTAGCTCCTTCTCGGGGAAGTCCACTAAAGTCTTGCCTGCTGCTACGCGCAGGAAGTTGTTTACCCACCAGAAAACGTCCTGCTCTCTTATGTTTTTGCGCAAGCTTCTCATTCGTGCTTTTTTCTCCCTTTGGGGCATAGAAACGCCTTTCAGTATGGCTTCTGCAACTCCCTCTATGTCGTAGGGGTTGACGATCAGGGCGTGGCGGTACATTTGGGCAGCGGCTCCGGCAAACTCGCTTAGTATCAGGACTCCGTCGTTGTCCAGCTTGCATGCACAGTATTCTTTGGCTACCAAGTTCATTCCGTCTCTGAGGGGGGTGACCAAGGCTATATCAGCGAGCCTGTAAAGAGCTATAAGCTCGTCCTTTGGCACGGAATGGTACATGTAGTGGACGGGAACCCACCCTGGAGTGGTGAATGTTCCATTTATGCTGCTCACCAACTTTTCAATCTTATCCTTCAGCTCGGAGTAGGCAGGAACCTCCTCCCTGCTTGGAACGACTATCTGTACTAGGGTTACGTTTTCATGAAGTTCAGGATACTTTTCTAGGACCATCTGAAAGGCCCTGAGGCGCAAAGGGATGCCCTTGGTGTAGTCCAGGCGGTCTACGCCTAAGATTACCGTTTTTCTGTGCAGTCTGCTTTTATATTGTTTGAGTATGGAGTGAACTTTCTCAGCACCGGCCATGGTCGTAAAGCCTTTGAAATCGATGCTTATAGGAATGTAAGCGGCCTTAAAGGTTCTGTTTCCGTCCGTTACTTCGACGACTGGTCCTCTTCCATAGGTCTTGAATTTTTTGGAAAAGCTGTTTAAACAACTCAAAAAGTTTTTCCGGTCCTGAGCGGTCTGAAAGGCCACGAGCTCGTATTCCATTAAATCTGCAAGGAGTTCATACCGCCAGGGGAGTTTCATGAAGATGTCGGGCGAAGGAAAGGGTATGTGCAGGAAAAAGACGCATTTTCTTTCGACGCCTAGCTCCTTTAGCTTCCGAGCTAAGGGTATCAGCTGGTAGTCATGTACCCAAACTAGGTCGTCTTTCTTGCTGTGCCTTGCCACCACTCGGGCAAACTTTCCGTTCACGTTCCTGTAGGCCTTCCAGTAGTGAGGTTCGAAGTTAGCCAAACCGGGCAGGTCGTGGAAAAGGGGCCATATTATTTCATTAGAAAGTCCATAGTAATACAGGGATACTTCTTCTTGATTGAGAATGACGGGGAATATGCGGTACCCTATCTCCTTGGACATTTTGTCCAGTATTTCTCGACAGGTTCTAAGCCCCACAGGCTCCGTAGCGCCGGTCCAGCCTATCCATATGCCGCCTCGGTCTTTCAGTATGGGGCTCAAGGCCGACACCAGCCCGCCTGCTGAAGAGCTAACCTTCCAAGATGTTCCTTCTTTTTCCATTTTTATGGGTAGGCGATTTGAAACTATTATGAAGCGGTCTTTGCTTTTCCTATCCGTCAAGAACCATTACCTCCTAATTGGGATAGAATATACTAAGAGGACTTGGTGCGAGGTAAAGTCTTTAGCAGAATCCAGCATGTTTTGAAGGTTCCTAGGAATGACAGTTTCATTATACCGTATTTTAATATATTATCAAAAAAGTTCGAAGAATAGAGCTGTTTAACTGGGGGACACTCTGTGATGGTAAAGTTTTATGTCGTAGAGGAAGTAATAAAGGAGATAAAAAGTGGAATGTTTGTGGGTATTGGAACGGGACCGGCTGTAGAATGTTTGGTCAAAGAGATGGGACGCCGGCTCGTGGGTGGGGAGCTCGTGGACATCTGGACTGTACCCTGCTCAAAAAAAATGGAGCTTTGGGCTAAGGAATGTGGAGTACCATCTACCGACCTTGACGACAGGGGGCTAGATATCTTTGTGGAGCAGGTAGATATGGTGGATGTGGAGCTTATGGCGCTAAAAACAGTGGAGATTTTGTTGACGGAAAGGTGGCGGCGAGCTCTGCAAACGAGGTTGTGGTGATCGCTACGGAGGGCCCTGTAGAGAACTTGGCTTACTATAAGGGACCTCTTGCAGTGGAGATAATCCCCTTTGGTTTCATGGCCACGTTGAAGAGGATATATGAGATGGTTGGTGAACCAGTTTTGAGGAGGGACCCCCTTTTGAACGGCCCGTTGGTGACCGAAAGGGGCAATTTTATGGTAGATGTATACTTCGAAAGGCTGCCTGTGAATATGGCGACAATCAATGAAAAATTGATAACCATTCCAGGTGTAGTGGAGACCGGCTTCTTGGGAGGTCTGCCTCATAGGGTCTACATCTCTTGCGAAGAAAAGGTAAAGGTGCTATGCCGTGGGCGAAAGGTGTGAAATGAATTTCCTTAAGGGCATATTGATGATGCTGACGGCGACGGTCTTTTTCGGGACCCTCGGCCCTGCTGAGCGCGTGGCGCTGGAAAACGGCGTCACTCCAGCAGGAGTGTCTTTCGTTAGAGCAGGTGTAACCGCTCTAGCTGGAGTCCTATATTCAGCTTTCAAGGCCCCTCATGCTCTCAAGATAAGTGTTAAAGAATTTTTCACGTTTGCCCTGACGGGCCTTTTCGGCGTAGTTTTCGTACTTTATTTTTCCAACATCGCTTTTGTGACGATTCCCGTTAGCTTGACGGTTCTTCTCTTTTATACGAATCCTTTCTGGACGATAATGATAGCTGCGTTCCTGGGAAAGGAAAAAATAACTGCTTTCAGGGTCGTGGTAATAATCGTGGGTTTTTTGGGTGTGTGGCTGGCCGTCGGGAGCCCTTTTAGCGGAGATTTCAAGCTTTCAGGAGCGTTTTTTGCTGTGGCGTCAGGTGTGGGATACTCTCTCTACATGGTGAACACCCGATATGGCACGGGACAGAAAGCCCCACTTAAGACCTTCGTGCAGATGTTCATCTGGGGTACTGTGATCATGGCAGCTATCATGGCAGTGCGTGGGGAGATTCCTGATCTTGGAAGTGTTCCGCCGAAGGGATTGCTTGCTGTTGCCCATTTGGCCTTGTTCCCAACGGTCCTTTCCTATGCCTTGATCAGCATGGCCCTTAGGTACATCCCCAGCGTGGTGGCTTCTCTTACGTCCATGACGGAGATCGTTTTTGCAGGATGTTTTGCTTATCTTTTGTTGGGAGAAAAGCCCACCCTTGGAGCTGTGCTAGGAGGAACTTTGATAATGGGAGCAGTAGTTGCAATCATTTTGGAGGATAAGTGGCGGAGAAGAGGCCTTCCCCGCCACGGTAGCAATTAGTGGATAGGTGTTCTGATCTTTCTCCCGTCGGCCATGGTTATTATGACTTCGAACAGGTCTGGCTTGGAACCAAAGACTCCGTCGTCCGCCAGCCAGAGATGTAATGTAGTGTTTCCCGAAACGGTCAAACTTATGGAACCATCTGCGTTAGATAAAATCCCTCCTGAGGCAGTCTTGGTCACGACTATGTTCCAGTTGCCGTTGCCAGGTATGGTGTCCCATTTTAGCCCCCCTCCGCCCATTTTCTGTATGGTGATGCTCTTTATTGTTCCGTTTACGTTGGATAGTGCAAGTTCCACGTGAGCGTCCACGTTGGCATCTGGGGGTTCAAGCAGTGATGAGACCTCTCCTTTTCGTAAATAATTTTTAGGTCCTTTGCCGAGGAAACGAGCCTTTGCTTCCTTGGTCGCCGTAATTTTGGGCGGCAAAGGCTCTTCCAGTGTAATTGTCCTGATAATCTTTCGCTCGTAGATCCTTCCGTCCTCCGCAACGGCTATTAGCTTGTAGGAGGTGTTCCCTTGGCTAAGGGAACCATTATCGGATATCCATAGATTGACTTTGAGCGTTCCGTCGAAAGGAATGGATACAGCGCCTCTCTCGTTGTTGATTATGTTCCCTTGACTGTCTGTTACGCCTATCAACCACTTTCCGTTTTGCGGAAGGGTGTCCCACTCAGAGGTTTCGTCGTCTCCCCTCACTATGAAGCTTATGATCCTATTTTTCCCTTTTAGCTCGGCTTTGATAAGCCAATCAGGTTCTCCATCCCCTCCCAGGGTCTCCCCTTTATTGGTTATATCCACCTCTGAAGGAGTGTAAAGCCAGGCAGAAACTATGGTTTCGCTGCCTGGAGTTGACGAAGGCTGAGAGTAGGGTGGGGTTGAACCTCTTAGGGTGGTCCCGTCGTTTAACTTTACAATTACTTCATAGCTGGTATCGCCTCCGTTGACCGATCCATTGTCGGAAAACCAAAGATCCAAGGTTGTATCGCCTTCGACGGTGAAAAGGACGCTGCCATCGCTCCTGTTTTTTATGTCTCCATCCTTTACCACACATATGCCCCAGATGCCGTTCCCAGGAACGGTATCCCATGCGGACGATGTTCCGTCCAAATTTCTGACCACGATTTCTGTTACGACGGATATTGCATTGAACCGCACTCTGAAATGAGCATCCCTGAAACCGTCAGGTTGGATTACTTCGCTCCGCCGTGTTAGGTCCTGATTGCCTATGCCAAGGTTTACCACTTCCATTGGGAAGGTCTCTCCTGGGGGAGATGTGCCTTGTTCCTCAACGGCTACCCTGCCTTTGGCAGTGCTTCCATCAAGAAACGTCACGGTCACTTCGTATTGTTGGCTTACAGAGAAGGCTTCTCCGTTATCTGCAATGTAAATGTGCAGGGTTAAAAAGCCCAAAAAAGGCAGAAGGGGCACGCTCCCTCCCGGCTCCATCAGAATCTCTCCCTTTGAGTCCTGAATAAGCATTTTGTTGCTTGATCTTCCCCACGTTTGGCCTGTACCTAGCGCTCTTATCTCTACATTGGACAGGGCACCTATCCCCTTGATAGATACCACGAAGTGAGCCTCCGGGGTTCCGTCTGGAGATTTGGTCCCGTCAAGGGAAATAAGGTCACTTGACATGTCCGAGAAACGGAGGCTCTCTATTTCTCCCATCGCCCCAAAAGCGGGAAGAGGAGCGGCAAGGAGCGCTACTAACAACAGCAAAACAGGTATCATGTATTTTGTTCTTGGGTGATTTGACTTCATTGCTCAACCCTCCTTATCGTTCGAATGACACAGTTTATGCAATTGATTTCAATCTCTCTAGTATTATATCACTTCAGCAAGACAAAGGCATGAGGGGCTTTTGTTTTTACTCTTCGTGTGCTATTATCCTTCGGGGCTAGAGTTCTACCCGGCATTTTCCTTTCTGTGTGAGGTGCTTCGGTTGGGAAAGGTCATAGTATGTGGCAAGGGAGGTAGCGGCAAGAGCACCGTTACTGCTCTGCTTGCTCGTTATTTGGTTGTAAGTGGACGGTCCGTATGTGTGATTGATGCAGATGAAAGCAATACCTGTCTTTATAGGATGGTTGATCTGCCTCATCCCGGACGGACTTTGGCTGAGGAGCTCGGTGGCAGGCCAGCGATAGTCAAAAACTGCTCCTCTGTGTGCTTTGACGAGGCTAACTTTCCCCAAAAGCTGCACGTAAAAGATTTGCCCTGCAGTTGTACAAGCTGCAGGGATAATTTATATCTTGTCTCCATAGGAAAAATAAAGGAGATGGGAGAAGGCTGCTCTTGCGTCATGACTGATCTTGCCAAACAGTTCATCTCAATGCTTTATGCAGGAAGCTGGACGTATTTGATAGATACAGGCTCCTCCATGGAGCACATTGGCAGGTCGCTGTACGATGTGTGTGATGCCTTTTTGATGGTTATCGACGGGACGTGGGAGTCTCTAGAGCTAGCCGTCAAAATGAAGGAATTCGCTGAGAGGCTGAACAAAAAGATATATTGGGTTTTAAATAAGGTAAAGGACAGTAATTTGACTTTCATGGCAAAAGCCTTGGAGGAAAGGGGCTTGAAGCCCCAAGGGGTTGTTCCCTATATATCACTCTTCGAGGAAGCAGCCCTGAGAGGAAGCTCCTTGCCCCTTCAGAAAGAGGTAATAAGAAACATAGAAAGCCTGGCTTCTGCCTTGGCCTTTGGTTCTCAGCTTGAGAGCGCTTTTATCACTTCTTGCATGAAGTAGGGCAGATCCGAAGGTTTACGGCTTGTTATTATATTTTGAGAGTTTACAACGACCTCGTCCACCCACTGAGCTCCTGCGTTCTCCAGGTCATCTTTTATGCTCGGATAGCTGGTGACCTTCCTGCCTTGGACTATTTTTGCCGACGCTAGAACGCTTCCTGCATGGCATATTCCAGCTACAACCCCTCCGCTGTCGTAAACTTGGTTGACGAGCTCAAGGATCTCCTTGGATAACCTAAGCTTGTCGGGCGCCCATCCGCCGGGGATTATTATGCCCCTGAGCATCTTGCCCTTCAGGCGTTGGGGATCGTATGTTGCCTCAATGGTGGTTCCGTACTTTCCTCGGTAGAGCATGGGAGCAACCGGAGCGACAATCAGGGGTTCGAAACCTGCCTCTTGGAGTCGGTAGTAAGGGTACCAAAACTCTATATCGTGAAAATCATTTTCTACAAGAATACCTATCTTGTTTTGCATGTTATTACCTCCTTCTAGTAATTTGTTTAGTTGTTTACCTGGATATTATAGCACCACGCTTGTGTCTGTTTGTATGGTTTATAATAAACCAGACGAAAGGTTTATGTGGAGGTTTGAGTACTATGAACGAAACGATACAAAACATACTTGCCAGAAGAAGTATAAGACGATTTCAAGAAAAACAAGTGGAGAGAGAAAAGGTTAAACTGATAGTGGAATGTGCCTTTGCTGCTCCAAGTGCTGGCAACAGCAGGCCGGCTCATTTTATTATAGTGGAGGACAAGAAAGTGCTCCGCTCCTTGGGAGAGGCTCATCCCTTCGGCAAGATGCTCAAAGCTTGCCCATTGGCGATAGTGGTGTGCGGAGATCCGACGCAGAGTGACCTCGCGTCCCTCTATTGGGAAGAGGATTGCTCTGCTGCCATGGAAAACATTCTCTTGGCGTCCCAAGCTTTGGGATTGGGTTCTGTGTGGCTGGGAGTACAGCACAATCCCCAAGTGGAATTTGCAGTGAAGGAGATCCTAAGCGTACCGTCTCATATAAAGGTCTTGGGAATAGCTGCAATAGGATATCCGGCAGAAAAAAAGGACCCACACGAGGGGATATTGGACGGCAAGGTCCACTTAAATAAGTGGTGATCCCGGAAAAAATGTAGCAAATTCATAAATCTGGGGGTACAATAAAAAATCGTGCCCATAGATTGATCGTTGCTATTAAGAAGGAGAGGTAGATTATGGAAAGGAATTCAGGAACTCTTCCTTTTGGCAAAGTGGTTCCTTTGCCCTTGGAGGAAGAGATAAAACATAGTTATCTGGATTACGCTATGAGCGTAATAGTGGGGAGAGCGCTTCCTGACGTCCGCGATGGGCTTAAACCCGTCCAAAGGCGGGTACTTTATGCCATGCTGGAATTGGGATTGAGGCACACTCAGCCCTTCAAGAAATCGGCCAGGGTCGTCGGTGAGACCATGGGTAAGTACCATCCCCATGGAGACTCGGCAATCTACGACACTATGACCCGAATGGCCCAGGATTTCACCATGAGGTATCCCTTGGTTGACGGACAGGGTAACTTTGGCTCCGTAGATGGGGACCCGCCAGCGGCCATGAGGTACACAGAGGCTCGCCTTTCCTTTATGGGCGAGATGATGCTTTCGGACATAGACGAAGAGACTGTGGACTGGGGGCCCAACTTCGATGATTCTCTCCAGGAACCATTGACCCTTCCCACCAGGCTCCCCAACTTATTGATAAATGGAAGCACAGGAATAGCTGTGGGTATGGCCACGAACATCCCCCCTCATAACCTAGGAGAGGTAATTGATGCTTTGTGTTATCTTTTGGAGGAACCTCAGCCGGAACTAGACGAGATATTGAGGAGGATGCCTGGACCAGATTTCCCTACAGGGGGAATAATCCTGGGCAGGGACGGGATAGTCGAGGCGTACCAGACGGGAAGAGGCAAGATAACTGTAAGGGGCAAGACTCACGTTGAAGAGGGCAAGAGAGGGAAAAGCGCCATAGTGATAACCGAGATTCCGTACATGGTCAACAAGACTAGCCTACTTGAGAACATAGCAAAGGGAGTTCAGAACAAGGTCCTTGACGGTATAACTGACCTTAGGGACGAGTCGGACAAGAGGGGTATAAGAATAGTATTGGAGTTGTCCAGGGATGCAGATCCCAACTTGACCCTGAGGCAACTTTACAGAAGAACTCAGCTTCAGACGACCTTTGGCATCATCAATTTGGCTCTTGTGGACGGGGAACCTAAGGTTCTGTCCATAACCCAGATGCTAAGCCTTTTCCTGGATTACCGGCGTAGCGTGGTTAGAAGGAGGACGGCCTACCGGCTGCGCAAAGCTAAGGAGAGGGCTCATATAGTCGAAGGGCTTCTTAAGGCCATAGACATGATAGATGAGGTTATAGCCCTCATAAAAGGATCAAAGGATACCGCAGAAGCCAGAGCGGGCCTGATAGAGCAGTTTGGTTTTACCGAAGCCCAGGCACAGGCCATTTTGGATATGCGCCTTCAAAGGTTGACAGGTTTGGAGAAGTATCGCCTGGAGGAGGAGCTAGCTGGACTTTTGGCAGACATATCAAGATACGAGAGCATCCTCTCCAGCGCAGCTGTGCTTGATGAGGTGGTCAAGGAGGAACTCCTGGAGGTGAAAACCAAGTTTGCCGATAAGCGGCGAACGGAGATCATGAGCGCTGAAGAGGACGTGGAGTTCGAGGATCTGATTCCTGAAGAAGAGATAGTGGTGATACTTTCACGGGATGGCTATATCAAGAGGATGCCCCTTCAGACCTACCGCTGTCAGGGTAGGGGTGGCAAGGGCGTCAAGGGTGCAACGCCCAAAAGCGGTGATGAAGCCGCGATCATCACCGTTTCCTCGACCCACAGTGATATATTCCTGTTCACCTCCCGGGGCAGGGTCTACGCCATAAAAGGGCATGTCCTCCCAGAGCCGAAAGTTGGCAAAGGAAGGCTGGTGAGCAATTACATAAACCTTGATGCAAACGAAAGCATAGTCGCCGTTGCGGACAGTAAGCTCAAGGGGGCAAAGTATGTATTTTTCATAACGGAAAAGGGGACAGCCAAACGTTTGCCCGCAGAGGAACTAGTGAACCTCACAAGAGCAGGAAGGATAGTGCTTTCCCTTGGAGAAGGGGATAAGATAGCCCGCGTGCGGTTTACATCAGGAGAGGATGAATTGCTCTTCGTGACAGCTCATGGGAAAGCATTGAGGGTGAAGGAAGATGAGTTCCGTCCCATGGGGAGACAGGCTAAGGGAGTAAGAGGAATACGTCTGGCTTCCGGTGACATAGTAGTGGGTTGCGATGTTATAAAGGAGGGCAAGCAGACCTTCCTGGTCAGTGCAAAAGGAGTAGGTAAGAGGACCGAGTACAGTGAGTTTACCTGCCACCATAGAGGAAGCGGTGGGGTAAAGGCAATGTCCATATCTGATAAGACCGGCCTTTTGGTGGGCTCGTGGAGCCTTGCTCCCGAGGACGAGGTTATGCTCATGACGAGCATGGGAAGAGTTATAAGGCTGGACGCAAAAGATATCTCCATCTTGAGCAGGGTGGCTACAGGCTACAGGGTCGTAAAGCTCGAAGAGGGCGACGAGGTAGCGGATGTCAGCGTGATACACGGCAACGAAGATGAAGGAGAATAGTTCGCCATGAAGATTGCTTCAGAGGGCAGGGCCAGCATCCTTGTTGCGCTGGCCCTCTGTCTTGGTTTTTCGTTTTTAAACATATATTTGGCTGCACTTTTCGGTGTTGTAGGTCTTTTTTTGCTCTGGTTTTACAGGGACCCTGAAAGAGAAGCTCCCAACATTGAGGGTGCTTGGGTCAGCCCAGCCGATGGTAAGGTTGTGGAGATCGAAAGGGCTTATCACCCCTTCACGGGGGAAGCGTGCAAGGTGGGTATCTTCATGTCTCCTCTTGATGTCCACGTGAACCGGTGTCCTTACGATGGAGATGTTGCCTTTCTGGAATACGCTCCCGGCAAGAAATGGATGGCCTTTGAGCCCAAGGCCTCTGAGCTGAACGAAAGATTTTACGTGGGCCTTGATACTAAGCGAGGCAGGGCCATGGTGGTTCAAATCGCGGGCTTTTTGGCCAGACGAATAAGTTCAACGGTAAATATGGGCGAAAGACTTAAGCGTGGTGACAGGATAGGTATGATAAAATTAGGTTCTAAAGTGGACCTTTACCTGCCCGATGGCGTCAACCCGGTGGTCAAAGTCGGAGATAAAGTCAAAGCAGGAATATCGATAATAGGAGAGGATAGCTTTGAGGAAGAGGCGTGAGAAGATACCCTTCAGGAAGTTGGTACCGAACATGATAACCAGCGGCAACATGCTGTGCGGCATGTTGTCCTTGGTTTTGACCTTGCACGGCCATTATGTTCCCTCGGTGATTCTCATATACATGGCCGTGGTTTTTGATTTCATGGATGGTAAGGTCGCAAGACTAATGGGTGGTAGCAGCGCCTTTGGTGGCGAGCTGGACAGCTTGGCGGATGTGGTAAGCTTCGGTGTTGCACCTGCTATGTTGATATATGCCTATTATTTGAGAGGCTTCGGCGGAGCGATGGGCGCCCTTGCGGTTGCTTTTTTCGCTCTCTGTGGGGCTTTGAGGCTTGCTCGCTTCAATGTGGAGCATGCCCCAGGGCCGTTCAAGGGACTCCCAATACCTGCTGGAGGACATTTTCTGGCTTCCTTTGTCTTTGCGGGTGTTGAAGTGCATCCTGCTGTTATGGCGCTTATAGCTGTGGGCACTGGCCTGCTTATGATATCCTCTGTGCCCTTTGGCAACTTGAAAGGGATAAAGAAAGGTTTTCTGAATAAACAAAAGGCCGCTTTTCTTTGGGTTTTAGCTTCTTCTCTTATATTTGTGCTGAGGGAAAAGGCCCCGCTAGCTGGTATAGGTATTTATATCGCAAGCGGTTTCGTTGGCATAGATTGGAGTAAGTGGCTGAGTTACCAGGAAGATGAGGCCTATACAAGAAAGAGCAACGATTGAATGCAGGTTTGTCCAATATAAAAACGAGAAAAAGAGGGGAGGGGCGAATGCCTCCTTCCCTCTTTTTTTACAGATTCTTGAGCCTCGGCCATATCAAGTAGGTTAAAATTACGGCCAGTACCAAGTTTGGGATCATGTAGCTTCCGTTGTATACTGCGGAATAAACCCAGACGTTGGTTCCCTCCGGGGCGTAGCTTCCGAAGAAGACTACTCCAGAAAGGAGATGACACAAAAACCGTAACCCTGATCCTAAGGCCAGCCCTCCCCAGAGAGGTTTTTTGATGAGGGCTGCAGCCCCTAATGCGCCGAAGGCCAAGGGGTAATCCAAGAGGGCTTGCACTGGATGTACCACGTAGCCACTCAGGATCAGCTGTAGTATTCCTGCGATGGCTCCAGCGCCCACTCCAGCCTTCAGCCCCCTGCGCAGTGCAAAAAGGAGTATGGGCACGTTTTCCAAAGTCACTGAGCCTCCTTGGGGCATGTGCCACAGCCTCAGATACGAAAGGGCCAGGGCGAAAGAAGCGGCAAGGGCTCCCTCTATTATGAGCTTTATCCTTTCGTCTTTCACGGGGAATCCCTCCTTTCTCATAAGGGCCTTATGGCCTTGTCTAGGGGGGAACCATCCAAATCATGCTTGAAGGGGT
>Ga0182240_100489_pt1 | contig 12334 bp, 14 predicted proteins | sample hydfrates4_PW_90_FD_145594 | JGI IMG/M metagenome (GOLD analysis project Ga0182240, IMG submission 145594) | Subsurface microbial communities from deep shales in Texas, USA - hydraulic fracturing test 4_PW_90 | ecosystem: Environmental > Aquatic > Deep subsurface > Shale gas/oil reservoir >...
AAGCTCTTCCGCTCTGCCCTTGGTTGGGGCTTTGCTTCTAGGCATAATGGCAATAAACGTTATAGGTGCTGTGCCGTTAATGACCCTGTTCGGCCTAAAAAAGGGCCTATCCATGGGAATGCTCCTCATGGCGAGGCTCTCACTTACAATAGCGGGGGCTGCCATAGGCGTTCAAGCAGGCCTCATATCTCAAGCTACAGAAGTAGCTCTAATCCTTTTCTCAATAATATGCTGTATCTTGGGCCCTGTGTTCTACCATCACCACACTAACCAACAACAGGCAGTTACCCTGCCTACAAGGAAGATGTGGCTCATCGTCGGAAATTCAAAGGACTGCATAAATATAGGCCATGAACTTTTGAAAACTGACATCCAGGCAAAGGTAATAACCCAAAATTCCAAATTCCTTGAAGTAGCCCACTCCCCTGCGCTTCACATAGAAGTAATTCACGACTTGTCCCCAGAAGCTTTAGTAGAACATGGCCTCTCAGAAGCCGAGGGCGTAATACTCGTAGTAGGAAACACCAGAAGATTGGTAGAACTTGGAAGGGTACTTAAGCACCACTACATGGTGGACAACATCTACGCTCTGACAAACGACGAAATGACCTCCCTGCTTCTCAAGGAAATAGGCATAAAATCCTTTACCCCCAAGGAAGCAAGCTGGCTTCTCTTACGAGAGATGGTGCAGGCTCCGTTCATGACCTCCGCCTTGCTGGAACAAACGGAAGAAAAGGTATTTGAACTTGATGTGGAACCTGGCCCCCTGAACGGAAAAACCTTAATGGAACTAGCCCAAATAATGCCCAAAGATGTTCGCGTCCTACTCGTAACAAGAAACGGAGAGGTCATAATGCCCAAAGGAACCACCCTGATAAAAGAGGGAGACACGCTGACCCTCATAGGAAAGGAAGAGTCCCTAAAAACCCTGGAAGATCTATGCGTCGGAGGTGTCTGCAAGATCAAATGAGCCCTCCATGAAGGCCATAGCGTTTTCTCCCAAAATGGCTTTCCTTGAGGCCTCATCTATCCCGGACGAGTCCATTAGCTTCAGATACCTTCCCAAGGACAAAATAGGAAAGTCGCTGCCGTACAAAATTTTATCCACTACCCCTGCGGCCTTCATCGCAGCAAAAAGCTTGCCATCGTACAAAAAGGGCAAAGCCGCTGTATCGTACCGGGCATTTTGAAGAAAGACCTTCATCTCCGGCATCAGCTCGTAATGCCACAACCCACCACCCAAATGGGCAAAAATCACCTTGACCTCGGGGTGGTTCATGCAAAATTGAGCAGCCTCCTTAGGACCTGTCTTGCCCTTGCCTGGGTAGTCGTGCCCCACCTGTTCTGCTGTGTGAAGCAAAAGCATCATGTGGTTATCGAAGCAAGCCTCCGCAAGTCTCCAAGTCTGCCTGAAATCAGTAACATCGAAGACCTGGCCATCAGGGAAGAGCTCCCCCACCCCTATCATACCGGCCTTCCTGCACTTTGCAATCTCGTCATCAAACCCTCTCTTCAAGGGATTTACAACACAGAACCCCTCAATCCTGCCCTTGTACCTCTTCATGGCATCTATGAGGTAGTCGTTGCACAAGGAACAAAGTCCTGGGTCCCTGAAAGCAAAAGTGGTGGCCCAGCTTTTGCTTACGCCTGATTTATTCATTTCTTCGATCAAATCCTCCGCCGTAGCCCACTTGTGGACCTTACCGGAGGCCAAGATCTTGAAATACGGCTCCCTTTGGGCTATCCTCTCCCAATCCTTGATTACCTCAGGCGGGTAGATGTGCACGTGAGAATCAATTATCATGATTAGCCCTCCGTCATCTGGTGTCACAGCTTATTATAGCCCTCTCTAACTCAACTTGGGATCTTGTTTTTACATTGGGTGACCATGTTGTGAGCAGCCCTGATGGGCTCAGGCAACCGATACCTGGTGCAGCAGGCAAGGACTATCTTTACAGCACTTTCCATGGATACCTTGTGGCCGGGGCTTACGTAAAGGGGCTTTACTCTCTTTCTGGATCTCAGGACCCACCCTATCTGCTCTTGAGTGCCATCATCCAGCAGGGGTACACGGCTGCCTCTTTCTTCTCCCAACTCATCATGAGTTCCGACAAGGCGGCTTTTTGCCACCCCAATAGTGGGAACATCTAGGAGAACTCCAAGATGAGATGCCAGCCCTATTCTTCGTGGATGGGCAATTCCTGCTCCATCTACAAGCCATATATCAGGCAGAACCGTCAGCTTATCCATGGCTTCTAAAATGGCAGGGACCTCCCTGAACGACAAAAAACCTGGCACGTAGGGAACCGCAACATCACAGAACGCAACAACGCGGTCTACTAGCCTCCAGTCAGCTCGATTCAACACTACCACGGCCCCACAACTTTTGGCTTGTCTTCCTAACCTAGGATAGGAAACATCTATCCCTCCCACAAGGTTATACTCTTTCTCAAAAAAATCCTCCAGCAACACCTTTTCAGCTAGGTCCTGCTGGAGGAGCTTGAACTGCTGCCAATCAACAACCCTGTTCATCTCATTCAAACCCTCGGGGACATCACTTTGTCTTCCAATAAACTATTCTCACACCGCTCGACCCAGTAGTGCCTGTGCCCGTACCTGTACCGCCCAGGTCCAATACGCCTTCTATTTTGTAGACGATATTGCCTTCTTCATCAAAGATTATCAGATTACCCTTGGAATCTATGGTCATGCCTGCGAAATGGTGCTCCGTATCGTCAATATAAGCATCGTCTGGGAGAGCTACATTTCCCTTTGCCCTTTCAAGGCCCGCAATGTATCCCATATCCAGCGTGTACAGTCTGCTAAGGCCTCCATCTGTACTGTAAATAGCTTGGTACAAAACATAATTTGCGAAAAGTGGCGAAGCTGCTAATTCGTCAAAGTCGTGGGCATTTTTACCTCCACCAGTACCCGTCTGAAGCTGAACCATTGCAACTCCATAATCCATTAACCTAAGTTTTGTGTCTCCTCCTTGCCCTAAAGCCCCTTGAGTATTGAGTTCCGTTATACCATTGGACGTAATGTAACTAAGATTAACAATCAATAATCCATAAGCATCGTGAGGCTGCCCAATGCCTGGATAGTCCAAGGGAGCAGTAGCAGCAAGGTATGTATCGCCGTTTATATACGCTATATCAAAGTCAGTAATGGGTGGGGCAGGATAGGTATGTCCTTCGTTTGTATATACAGTAAATAACTTCTGTGGAACTTTTTCTTCAATACTCTTCTCTGGATCGTTCAAGTCCCATTTCCAAAAGGTACCATTTGAAAGATAAACATAAACGTCGCTTAGAACTGGTAACCCTCCGTTGCCGGGGTATGCAGCAAGCATTCTAGAAGGATACCATTCCTCAAAATTGTATAAATATGTGGATTCAGATGGCAACTCCTCTGCCACTTCTTCATCCGTGAAATTGCCGCTGGATATCACTTCACCCGTAAGAGGATCTGCATTTATCCACACATACTTGTTTTCTTTATCAATGGCTACGAGCAATAGGTGCCACGTTCTAGTCCCATCTTCTTCCGTAAAACCAATTATAGGCTTTGACGTCATGAAGCTGATATTAGAATAATCAGCAGCGCTTATATTACCTCCAGGTGCGTTCTTGACAATCACCTGGTTCAACGAAGCCCCTTCGTCTCTTGCTGCGTACATATTAGTCACAGACCAAAGAGGAATGGGGTTGAGCGGATCTGTAACATCTATGGCGTATATGCCGAAAACCCTTCCTTCATCCGTGACCGCAGGAGGGCTAGATGGTTGAGGAGATCCTTCCTTCTCCCAATTCGCACCAACTTTATTGACCTGTTTGGTCCCTACACCCGTAGTTCCAACCAGGATTCTCTTCCAGTTCCCTTCTGAGTCTTCCACATCGTGAACGTAAACGGGGCCATCAAGAATAGTCATACGGCTGTACGCTTCATCGTTTTCATACCTAACCTGGTGGTAAATAGCCTGCTGAAAGGCAGGGAAAGGCATTATGGACCATACTCGCTCAACTGTCAGGTTTTGCCCTTCTTCTAGGTTGGCTGCTTCATTTTCATCTATCTCAAAGCAGTTCAGCACTCCCTGATTGGTGGGCAAGTAAACATACACCTTCCCAACCCATTTTTCGGGCACTGAGTTTTCGTCAACAAAGTAGGTAAGCCAATTATCCTCAGCCCACATAGTAAGGGGCGGTGCGTGCCCAGAGTCTGCGAGCTCTATTCCCGAAACATCTCCTTTTATAAAGTTTAACCAATTATCGTAGTGAAACCAGGAACTGTCGAAATCCTGATTGGGATAATCTTCGCTCTGATAGGTCATCCAATTCTCCACATATTCAGGCACTACTGCATTGTCTATAAGATCACTCCTTATCCCCGACAAAGAAGATGGAAAGTCCTTCAGCGCACCACTGTCTATTATGTATTTATAGAACTGCTGGGTATTATCTAGGTCTATAGTAGCTTTTTTGAAATCTTGAGTTTCAGTCTGAACCATTATATAGAGGTTAGAAAGCCAAAATGTCTCGTTGCCCTCCAAAGGGTCAAAGGTCACCCACGAAACAACGTCTCTGCCTATACTGGTAAAGGAATAAGGTTCCCAAACGTTGTACTGTGCCGTCTTTCTCGGCCACAAGGGCCAATTAGTTACATCAAAAACAGAAACTTCCGAGGATCCACCCGAGGAAGTATATGTGCCGCTTACTGCGACGGTTTCGTCACGATTCACTATAACAGTGATCGGTGATGGAGGTATGTAACCTGCTACATCATCTTTGAAATAAATCGTATAGTAAACTTCATCACTGGTATTGACTTTAACTGTTTCTCCAGATTGTTTTAGATCACCTAGGGTAATGTACCATCTCGCATCAGCTCTTACCTCTTCTGGATATATGGTTACCGTTATATAACCCCACTTGTTGGAGGCCGCATCTGATACCGATATATTGACAAATACAATCCCAAGCACGAGAGCAGTAAATACACCTGCTATAATAGCCATTAATTTTACTGTTTTTCTTCTCATTTCTTGACCACCACCATGACCTCAGCTGTAAAGTCGTTTTCATCCTTCACGGCCGAGGACCGTATTAGGTACCTATGCTCTCCAGCCCCTCCACCAAAGGTCAAAAACCTACCAGGGTCTATGATTGCAGACGTGCCACCTGGCAAGGCCGAAGGGCCGCCACTTCCAGTTCCCCACCCACCGGGATACTGAGGAGGCATTTCAGGGTTTAAGCTCTGACCACTACCAAGAACGTAGTTGCAATCAAATATAGTCACCTCGACATTTATCCCTGGGTCCACAGAAAACGTAATAGGATTAGGAGCAAGGAGTGTTCCATCTTCAAGCTGGACATACAGGCTTTCGATGTTCCCATCGTAAGTAATGGCATCTTGCTTCAAATTATCCTTGTTCTCCCACAGCAAATTCATGGCCTTCTCCACGCCTTGCTGGGCGGCATTGTACAGCTCCATGTGAGTGACTGATTCCTCTGTAGTCGAGTGCATGTTAACCACCACATACATGGCCACAGCAACCAGCACACCACCGAAAAGCAAGAACACCAAGGCCAAAGGCAAAGCCATGCCCTCTCTAGGTCGGTTAAATTTTAAAAGGCTCAATTCCTTAACCTCCATTCTCTCCTAGTGACGGATAGGTGGTAATGCCTAGCCTCTTCTGGTATGGTTAAAGGATTACCGTCTGCGTCCTCCCAACCAGGGAGATTCTCAGGGGCTATGAGCACCCCCTTGCGGGTATTGCCCCTGGCAAGGATTGCTGCAGTAAGGGTCCTCGTCCCTTCGTCCCAATAGAAGACCGCATCCACTATGCCCTCCACTACGGGCTGCGCCGCCTGCCTTGTTACGTCCTCCGCGTAAAACTTGCCACCCTGAGCGTAAGCTCTCAGGAACCTCACATAGTACATCTCGTCGTTTGCAGGAAGGAAAGCCTTAAGCTTAGGCTCCAACGTTACTGTTGCGCCCACTACACCCTTCACCAAAAAAGCTCTTCCAAAGGCTGGGAAGGTCACCCAACCTTCGGTCTTGTTTCCATCGTTTGTAACTTTTGTGGTGTCCACGTTGGAGGAAAGCTCTACATCCACATCTACCCCATACTCACAATCATGGGAATCGACGGTGTAAAGCCCCGAAGGTAAGGCATAAGCTATTGCAAGAACTCTGTCGCCACTGGTAACATTGACCGCATGTGTAAAATCGGTAAGCTCCGCACTGTGGGTTCCGTTTAAGAGGTCTTGAAAATTGTTAGCAAAGTCGGTACTTGCAGCCCCCGCCGCCGGCATCCCCAACCCTGCGTGCAATACCCTGTTTTCCAGGTACGTTAACACCATTATGCCCCTCTGACGGGCCATGGAGAGGTCATCTGCCTGCTCAAAATGAAGAACATAAGTCGAGCCAAGAGTTATTATAGCGCCCGCTATGATAGACAGAAGCACCATCGTTATGAGCAGTTCCACTAAAGTAAATCCTTTTGCTTTACTCCCTTTTACCATATTCCCTCTCCGCATCTACAGTCCGCTCCCCCAATACTCCCCTCCAAGTAGCGCTGACCGTTACATCCTTTATTTCCTTTGTTGCATCCTCAGAGACCACCCACGAAAGGGTAAATTTGCCCCCAACCTGCTCGCTTCCGTTCGTAATTTCGTCGTAATCCAACCCCTCCAGATCGTCGAGCTTCCCAATGGCCAAACTGACCGCCGTCTCTCGATCCGCAGAATGGGATAAAAGCATAGTGGAAGATATCACCACCGCCGCAAGGGCCAAGAGGGCAATGGCAAGAATCATCATTGCTATCAAAACTTCTACCAAAGTAAAGCCTTGTTTCTTATTTGACTTATCTTTGTGATTTACCATCATAATATAATGATAATACCTTTTGTCTTTTTTTTCCAGCGCAAATAAAAAAGGCACACCCAATGGGTGTGCCTAAAGATGCTGTGCTAATACGGAAACTACTTAACTTCGACTTCCGCTCCAGCTTCTTCGAGTTTCTTCTTGATCTCTTCGGCTTCTTCCTTGGAAGCGCCTTCCTTGACTGGCTTGGGAGCACCGTCAACGAGCTCCTTGGCTTCCTTCAGGCCGAGGCCAGTGATCTCGCGAACCACCTTGATGGTGGCTATCTTGTTGGAACCAGCAGCCTTGAGAATTACGTCAAACTCAGTCTTCTCCTCCTCAGCAGGAGCACCGGCGGCTCCAGGCATGGCACCCATCATGGGCATGGCCATTGCAGGAGCGGCGGCGGACACGCCAAACTTATCCTCGAGAGCCTTCACCAACTCGGAAAGCTCAAGGACGGTCATAGACTCGATAGCTTCGATAATTTCATCTTTGGTCAAAACCTTTTTCTCTTCGGACATTCTTTATTCCTCCCTATTATTTCCTAAATTTTATTTTTTTATCTTCAATAACTCAGCACATTGCGCTCTTCAACTTTAGGCTGCTATGCAGCTTTTTCCTTCTGGTCCTTGATCTGAGAAAGGCATGTGACCAAGCCTCTCGCAGGACCAGAAAGCACTGTAACAAGGCCACGTATCGGCGCAGCCATGGTACCCACGACCTGGGCGAGAAGAACTTCCCTGGATGGAAGGTCGGCCAACGCCAAAAGCTGCTTGTCATCAAGGATTTTGTCTCCAAGGATTCCGCCCTTGATGATCAAAGCCTCGTTCCCCTTTTCTTTCGCAAAGTCCTTTAGCACCTTTGCGACGGCCGCAGGATCACCATGAACCGCGGTGAAGCCGTTAGGTCCGCTCATGAGGCCTTCAGGAACGGGGAAACCCTCCTCCTTGAGAGCTATGCTCATAAGGGTATTCTTGGCAACCGTCATCTCGCCACCTGCGCCTCTAATCTGGGCACGGAGCTTGGTTATTTTCTCGACGGTCAGGCCCCTGTACTCACATACGAAAACCGCCTGGGCTCCTCTTATCTTCTCACGGAGCATCTCCACTTTCTGGTAATTAGCTTGGGACGGCATGAACTCACCTCCTTCTAAAAAAATTGTCTCCTGCACGCCAAGGTACAGGAGACAATAAAAACCAATCATGTTTTTATTCATTAAACTCCTGACCTCGGCGGGAAATTAAGCACTTTAGTGCGCCCGCTGTCTGCGGTCTATTTAATTACAACTTACAACGGACAATTATATACTTTCAGAGCTTTTAATACTACCTCTTTTTTATTCCGCTATTTCTTTCTGCGCTGCTGCGGCATCAACCTTTACACCCACGCCCATGGTCGGTGCAATGGCCAAGGATTTTACGTACTGTCCCTTCGCAGCCGCAGGTTTGGCCTTCAATATGGCACCAAATAGAGCTTTCGCGTTCTCGTAAAGCTTCTCTTCATCGAAGCTAGCCTTACCAAAGGCATTGTGGACTATACCAAACTTGTCGACTCGGAACTCAACCTTACCTGCTTTTATCTCCTTAACGGCTGTGGCCAGATCGAAAGTTACAGTACCGGCCTTGGCAGATGGCATCATACCTCTTGGCCCAAGGATCCTACCTAGCTTACCTACAGATTTCATCATGTCTGGAGTCGCTATGACTGCCTCAAAATCCAGCCATCCGCCCTCTATCTTCTGGACTATGTCGTCTCCGCCCACAAAATCTGCACCAGCTTCCTGGGCTTCTTTTATTTTTTCGCCACTGGCTATGACCACTACGCGCTTGGTGATACCAGTGCCGTGAGGCAGAACCACCGTGCTTCTTACCTGCTGGTCGGCATGCCTTGGGTCCACCCCTAGCCTCACATGCATCTCAAGGCTCTCATCGAACTTGGCAGTCGCCAACTCCTTAGCAAGAGCCACGGCTTCCCTTAGCCCATAAAGCTTATTCTTATCGACCTTCTCCAAAAGAGCGCGGTACCTTTTGCTTCTTTTTGCCATTTTCTTTTCCTCCTCGTGGTCCTTACGAATCTTTTCCAGATTCTCCCACCAAGTTTTTTGAAGTTCTAACAATTGTTCCTATGATTAAACTACTCGACTACCTCGATCCCCATGGATCTTGCGGTTCCCTTGATCATCTCCATGGCCGCCTCAATATCGTTCGCATTGAGGTCTGGCTTTTTGATTTCCGCTATCTCACGAACCTGATCCAAGGTAACCTTACCAACTTTCACCTTGTTGGGCTCTCCAGAACCCTTCTCCAAGCCTGCCGCCTTCTTCAGAAGGACGCTCGCCGGAGGAGTCTTCATCTCGAAAGTGAAGCTCCTGTCAGCATAAACCGTTATGATCACAGGTATGATCATCCCTGGCTGATCAGCAGTCTTGGCATTGAACTGCTTACAAAACTCCATGATGTTGACGCCGTGCTGACCCAACGCTGGACCAACCGGCGGAGCAGGAGTTGCTTTTCCTGCAGGCAACTGCAACTTGATCTGACCTATTACTTTCTTCGCCATTGTCGTTGTTCCTCCTCGTCAACCGTGATGAAACCTAAAAGTCCCTTAAGTCAACAATATTTCTAAAACCCTATTTTTTATTTAGACCTTCTCCAGGTCATTATAGTCCGCTTCCACTATGGTGTCGCGACCAAAGACAGAAACAGAGAACCTTACCTTGCCCTTGTCCTCCATTACCTCGACCACAGGACCAGCTTGCCCTTCGAAAGGACCGGACTTCACTCTCACCGTGTCACCAGGCTGTAGGTCTATCTCTATCTTGGGCTTGGCAAGTTCCTTGCCTATCTTGCTCATTATCTCGCTTACTTCTCGCTCAGAAAGGGGAATAGGAGAACTTCCTGCTCCCACGAAGCCCGTTACCCCCGGAGTGTGCCTCACTACATACCAAGACTGATCGTCCAATATCATTTCAACCAAAACATAACTAGGGAAAACCTTGCGCTTGGTGCGCTTCGGCTTCCCACCCTTCACAGAAACCCTCTCCTCAATAGGAACGAGAACGTTGAATATCTTGTCCTCCATTCCCATTGTGGAAACTCTCTGCTCTAGATTTGCCTTCACCCTATTTTCGTAACCTGAATAGGTCTGGACGATGTACCAACGCCGTTCCTTCTTTTCTCCGTTCATCATCTAAAAGGGGGCCACGGCTGGCCCCCTGTCCTCCTCCACCTTTTCTTTAAGCAAGAATATCAAGATTTAAATCGGGGTGAGCCACTACCAACCTACCTGATCACCTTTGAGAACACCGCTGTCAAAATAACATCCACAACTCCAAGATAAGCCGAGACCAACAAAGTTACGCTTATAACGACTAGCGTGGAATACCACACCTGCTTACGACTCGGCCACGTTACTTTCTTGAGTTCAGCTTTAGCTTCCCGTATAAAATCCATAACTTTCTTCAAAGTGGACAGCCCCCGCTCTAACTGTTCTTAAAAATGGCAGGCCCGGCAGGACTCGAACCTGCAACCCCCGGATTTGGAGTCCGGTGCTCTGCCAATTGAGCCACGGACCTGCGTGCGTTGCGTATTCTACACTACTTTGTCTCCCTGTGCAAGGTGTGAGTTCCACACCACTTACAGAATTTTTTCTTTTCAAGCTTCTTCTGCATCTTCTTCTTGTTGACGGTAGTCACATAATTGCGCCTTTTGCACTGTGTACACTGCAATCCTACTACGTCTGCCATTTCAAAGGCCTACCTTTCCGCTTATAGCTTAAACTTTAACCTCTTTAATGCTAGTCCAAAATTTTCGTTACGACACCAGCGCCGACCGTGCGGCCACCTTCACGAACTGCAAAACGCAAACCTTCCTCCAAAGCTACTGGCACTATCAACTTAACCTCAAACTGAGAGTTGTCTCCAGGCATTACCATCTCCACTCCCTCAGGCAACTTGATCTCGCCAGTAACGTCCGTCGTCCTGAAATAGAACTGAGGCTTGTAACCAGAGAAGAACGGAGTGTGACGGCCACCTTCCTCTTTCTTCAATACGTAAACCTCGGCCATAAAGTGCTTGTGCGGCGTAATGCTGCCAGGCTTCGCCAATACCTGACCACGCTCAACGTCATCCTTGCCTACTCCACGCAAAAGAACCCCAACGTTGTCGCCCGCTATGGCCTCGTCCAATATCTTGCGGAACATCTCAAGAGACGTCGCTACCGTCTTCCGAGTATCCTCCTGCATACCTACTATCTCTACCTCATCACCAGGCTTGATAATTCCACGCTCTACCCTACCAGTTACAACCGTTCCACGACCAGTGATCGTGAACACGTCCTCTATGGGCATCAAGAATGGCTTGTCAACCTCTCGCTGCGGCTCCGGTATGTAATTGTCGCATGCATCCATAAGCTCCCATATGGCCTTCGCCCATGGATTGTCCCTGCTGCTGTCCTCGGACTCCAACGCCTTCAGCGCCGAACCCCTGATCACTGGAACCTCGTCGCCAGGGAATTCATACTTGTTCAACAAGTCCCTGATCTCCATCTCAACAAGATCCAAAAGCTCCTCGTCATCCACCATGTCAACCTTGTTCATGAACACTACCAACGCAGGTACGTTAACCTGGCGCGCCAACAGCACGTGCTCCCTCGTCTGGGGCATCGGTCCGTCGGTTGCCGCAACTACCAATATGGCTCCGTCCATCTGCGCAGCACCAGTGATCATGTTCTTGATGTAGTCAGCGTGTCCAGGACAGTCTATGTGCGCATAGTGCCTCTTCTCCGTCTGATACTCAACGTGCGCTATGTTGATCGTAATACCACGCTCACGCTCCTCCGGCGCCTTGTCTATCTGCTCAAAAGGCGTGAAATCCGCCCAGCCCACCGAAGATAGCGTCTTCGTTATCGCTGCCGTCAACGTCGTCTTTCCATGGTCAATGTGACCTATCGTTCCTATGTTCAAATGCGGCTTAGACCTATCAAAATGCTCCTTCGCCATTTCTGGAGAACCTCCCCGTATTATTTTTCCCTTTCCCTACGGAAGGGTTTCGCTTACTGTGCAATTTTACCATTGCTACACATAGATTAAAAGAGACCCGGATAGACTCCGGATCTCTCTGCTCACCTGGAGCCGACTTCCGGACTCGAACCGGAGACCCCATCCTTACCATGGATGTGCTCTACCTACTGAGCTAAGTCGGCCTTTAAGTGGTGGGGGGAGGAGGATTCGAACCTCCGTAGACGTCCGTCGGCAGATTTACAGTCTGCTGCCTTTGACCGCTCGGCCATCCCCCCAAAACTGGCTTGGGGTCATCTTTTCGGTAACCCGCACTTGCAGTATCTTATCAACTTCCCCCAACTTGTCAAGTATGTACATAAAAATTTTTGTAGATGAGCCTATATTTCGTTCCGTCTACTTTGGTAAAGTGAAAGAGATAATGGAAAAGGCGGGTACCTCTCCTTTATAC
>Ga0182240_100490_pt1 | contig 12313 bp, 16 predicted proteins | sample hydfrates4_PW_90_FD_145594 | JGI IMG/M metagenome (GOLD analysis project Ga0182240, IMG submission 145594) | Subsurface microbial communities from deep shales in Texas, USA - hydraulic fracturing test 4_PW_90 | ecosystem: Environmental > Aquatic > Deep subsurface > Shale gas/oil reservoir >...
AAAGGCAGAAACCGCAAAAGGAAATGAGAATTTCTTACTTAGTATTGCCGGATTAGGTAAAAACGGCCCCACAAATGGAGCGAAATATCATGATAAATACATCTATGGCCGGAAATAAATTATTTATTGATACAGGAGCCTTTATAGCAGTCACCATGGAAAGTGATCAGGACCATAAATCTGCAATTGCTTTTTTAAAAATGATCCTTAAAAATCATATTATTCAAATAACTACAAACTTAGTTCTATCGGAAACATACACTTTTCTTCGCTACCACGCTCACTTTGAATTAGCTTTGCGTTTTATCGAACAAGCTAAAAAGGCTGAAAAAAAAGGACAACTGTTAGTAGTGTATGCTGAACCGATATTGGAAGACAAAGCTATAACTATTCTCAAAAAATACCATGATCAAGATGTATCATTTGTTGATGCGGTTTCAATGGCATATTTAGAAGTTGATGATACTGTGAAAGACATATTTACTTTTGACCACCACTTTCAAATATGCGGGAGAAATATTTTACCATATAAGTAATCCCTAAAATACCCCCGTTACTTGATTTTATCCTACACAATGACTGGCATCCAAAATATTGATACTCAGTTAATTAACATAATTAAGGTTACCAGAATAGAAAAAAGGTCTAAAAATTAGCCATGTCACTTTAGCGTATTAACGTAGCGAGGGACTGTCCCTTTTTAGGAAATTTTGGAAGGTGGAGCCTTCCGGGATTTCCTCGAGCATGAAAGAATTTTTTTCATAGATACTTATGGTCCTTTTAGATCTTAATAAAATAGACATCACCAGCTCAATAATGAATAATATCAATTACCCCTGGAAAACTTTATATCTTAGGAGGTATTATATGCAAAACTTTTTAGCATTCCTTCAAATTATCGAAATACTCTCTCGATGGACTTTAACTTTAGTAAAAAATATTCATATAATTGGTTTAGGGGTGCTGTCCTTTTGGCTTAACAGCATTTTCCCAACCGTTCCAACTTTGGTTTGGTTTCTTCTGTTAATTATTATCATTTATACTGGGTATCATTTTCTACAAGCCCGCATAAATTACGCGCCATCATCTATGACTAATACCTCTCCAGAAACACATATTCACGTGAAAAATGATAATAAGGTTATTCTAAGGCAATTTATTAAGAATATAAAAGAAAAAGATAAATAGGACAAGCCTTCAATACCGTCATTAAAGATGAAACATCTCAATATTCCGCTTGTCTACGCCAACCACAGCTGCAAATTTTCTAATCCTATCCTTATCTGCATCACTGTACCAGCTGATTTTCCAGCGTAGCTCATCGGGCGTTGCATTTTCTTCGATAATTCTCCTAAAGTAAGGATGGTCAACCGGGGATAAAGAATGACCGATTACAACAATCTCTTCTATCCCTTTCAGTGAATCAAAGAATGCCGAGTTATCACTTATTATTTCTTGCGCCTTCTTTGCTGAATCATGAAAATAACCTTCAATCATCCCAGCTGCATTATCTGCCGCATAATATCTAATCGGATTTCTCCAGTTGCCTTTCTGTTCGTCTTCCTGGAAATAACTAAGATACGTCAAACTATCATTTCTGTATCTTCGACCTTTTTTGCCCCTACGATAATCGCTGAAGCGCTTTCTGCCTTTATTGCGATCAAACCAGTCAATAAAATCCTTTTCTGGATCATGACCGTGACCCAAAATCAGTTCCTTTTTCGTATTTCTCCTATCACCGTGAATGTATAGAATCTTATCTGTTGGTAATCCATACAGCGTTTCAAGAAACTCAGTATAATTGAAATTGATATATAAAGCATCACGGTTAAGTAGCTTATCGCATGCTTCGTTCTTCCCAGCTTGAGGTTGCAGTGTTTTAATCCATTGTTTGAAGTGCCGAGGTAAACTTTCAATCAGATCGGTAATAACCTGCGTACCCATTTCAATAGATGCCAAATAATCTGCATAAGAAAAATTGTCATCATCTTCATCAAATGTGGTCATATTCAAGTCAAGCATGGTATCTACTGATTCCATCACCATCTCACGAGAAAGATAAGCCAGGTTGTTTTCAAAATCTCCCCAGAAATTCTTACATTCAAAATAATAATCCATTTCGAAGCTTAACGCCTTATCGTGTCTCTTGAGATATTCCCTGAACGCAGAATAACTGGATTTGACGCCATGCAACAAGTCAAAACCGTTACCTATTATGTATAAGGTTGTTGGTTGTTGGGTCATATGTTAACCTTTCCCCGTATCAAGCATGATATCTTAATCGGCCTAAATTACTCCTTGGAAGGCTTTATATTCTACTCATCCATCTCCCTATGCCCGGTCGCCGCTTCATCCACCCAGTCTTCCTCTTCATACACCATACCGTTTCTACCCGGTACTTTTCTTGCCGGCCCCGCCTTATAAAACTTACAAGACAAAGGACCATAACAGAATGTCTCAAACCGGTACTTACATTTTCCAGGATTCCAGTGATCAACAATAATCTCTACAGGCATCCGGCATCCCCATATACATTTAAAGCATTTACTGTCATAAGTCCTGGCAGCTAACCGCCGGTGGCCCCTCTCTCTGTAGACTTCGAGTTCAGGTGGTATGGTTTCCCAGGGCGGAGGACTTGAAGTATCATTATCTACATGGCCAATTTTCTTCAACTTGGATACTTTATAAAACTCAACCGGCTCCAGCCTTTCATCTGCAACAGGAAGGCACTTGCCGGTTATCTCATCTCCAACGCAAAACTGCTGCTTCTGCTGGGCAGCCTTACCTATGCCTACAGAGAAATCTCGCTCAGTACCGTCAATAGAACCTCTAATGAAAAGCGAATAACCGAGATAGTTATGTGACCGCTCATCAAATGAACGTATCAGCCTGATTCTCGGTTGAACTGATAGTATTATTCCGTTGAAGGGTATCTTTGTATTGGGCACCATTAACCACCTCGCTTGTAGCTGGTTCATCAAGTTCACTCTATTGGCTGTAAAAAGTTAACTTTGCTTTAATTCATCACTTTAGCGTATTAACGTAAGTGGGGACAAACCCCCTTCGGTAATTTTTGGAAGGACCGATTAGGTCATTTCGAAAATTACCGAGCATTGATTCCCCTAGCACCCGGTAAATTCCAGGTGCCGGATTACCTTTATGAACAGCTAATTCTCTTGTCTTGAGCAGTTCCAGCATAGAAGCAGGATGTTTTCTGCTAACAAAGGTTAGTGTTATGTCATTTAATGTGTGCATTTTGGGTAAATATGCCGGTCATGGGATGGCGTAGTTGGGCCATCTGACTTTTTTTCACTACCAACACATCTATATCCAGTGGCTTTGATGATAGGGCTAGTTCGGGTATTATTTCCACTTGGCCCGGCAAGGCGTCTGATAGCGCTTCCTTTAATGATGTTACAAATAATGGGTGCCACTGCTTATGTGGCAATGGCATCACTTCCCCCCATAGTTTATTCTCTTTATGGCATTATATCACAGGTGACCAGGGTGATTAAGTGATGGTTGCAATATAAAAGAAGATTCTCCGCTAGGCGAATCAAGAAAGCCTTACTTCCGATAACAAGTGATATGGAAACGAAAAACCTTTTCTTCGGGTTTTCTCCGTTGGCAAGGAAAAGCTAATTTTTTAATTCATTACTTTAGCGTATTAACGCAAGTGGGAACTGACACCTTATGGGAGGATCTGGATGGGGCCGATTGCGGACCCGTCCAGATCCGACCCGAGCATTTTAAAAAATTTTGGAAGGCGGAGCCTTCCGGAATTTCCTCGAGCACGATATCTTTTTTGGGATTTTGGCATATAATATTAGTATGACTAGTTCATGATATACAAAAAATTATTGAAGACCCTTGAAATTTCATCGGAAATACTTTAAAATTTAATTACAAGATAGTTTTCAAATGTTTGTCGCTACTCGACACGCGACTAAGAAAAGGTCGAGTTCAAATGTTTGTCGCTACTCGGCACGCGACTAAGAAAAGGCCGAGTTCAAATGTTTTTAAAGCTCTATCCTTCTCGGATGGGGCTTTAATTTTGCAAGGGGATATAGGAAAAAATGGAAATAGGTCATTTTTATTTTTTATCCGATGATTATTTTATCGACTTTCCAGATAGCTATCTAATGAGCAATAAAGAAAATGTACAAGGTGCCACACATGACCGGCCTTGTTTTTATGCCATTTATGATAATTCTACTTCTTTATATTGGCTGATCCCCATTTCATCCCAGTTAACAAAGTTCAAAGCTATTTACCAGAAAAAGATTAACCGTAATGGGAAATGTGACACTATAGCATTTGGCAAAGTCTTGGGATACGAGAAAGCTTTTTTAATTCAGAACATGTGTCCCGTTATAGCGCGTTACATCAAAAATGAATACATAGATAGCAGCGCCAATACCCCCGTGAGATTAGACGGAGTTTTTGAAAAAGAACTAATTAAGAAAGCTAAGAAAGTTCTAGCCTTGCATAAAAAAGGAATTAAGTTAATTTTTCCAGACGTTCGGCAAATAGAAAAAACGCTGATTGAAGAAATAAAAAATAATAGCTAACCAATGAGCCATTACAAATATTTGTAGTGGTTTTTTAATTAGGGGGTGGGTTGCCTTATTTCCGCCATTCCGACTCCCATCACATCTTCTTGGAACCTGGACTCTTCTTCATCTTCAGCCGCCACACTTTCCTGTCATTCCCGGTGGCTGTCCACTGAATGCCCAGCCTTAAATCATAAATTATTCTGTCAAAAGAAACACTGTTCCTTTCTCAACTTAAATTGTTTAAACTTCTTGAAAAATACTTTATTTGCTTAATTACCTTATCAACTATTGCAATAAATACTTCAAATTTTTCGGTCTATCATCTTGGCGGGGGACTGTCCCCATATAGGAAATTTTGGAAGGGGGGAGCCTTCCGGAATTTTTTCTAGCAAAAACAACCCGCGTAGGCCCCGTTTTGGATAGGTAATAACTGGAATAATGATTTTCTTTATGTTACAATGAAATTAATATAAAAATCAGAGGAGAGATATAATGTCCGAAATTCTTGAAAGGATAGATGCAACCCCTGAAGTTTTGCATGGTAAAGCAAGAATAAAAGGTACGCGGATTGCTGTATACATGATTTTAGAGATGCTTGCAGGAGAATATACGATCGAAGACATTTTAAAAGAATATCCTCAGCTTACTCGTGAAGATATCAAGGCGTGCCTGGAATATGCTGCAGTTAATGCCCGAGAAGAGGTATTCCCTTTGGAGGCCAACTTATGAGGTTTATTAACGCGGTGAGAGTCAGACCCCATATAGGAAAAGGTAATTGAGGTGAGTAGAATGGAAAACTCTCCACTGTTTGACGGTATCCGCGAGGAATGGATGTCAAAAGGGGAAGATAAAGGTAAGGTCAAAGGCATAACTTTCGCTATCTTAAAAACCTTAGAGAAAAATACCGGCCAAAAACCAGATAAGTTTTTTGAATCGAGATTGCGCTCTATTGATAGTGAAGTCATAATCGAAAAATTATTCTATGTAGCAATTGAAGCCAAGAGTCTAGAACAGTTCATGGTTGCATTAGAAAAAGTAGAGCAAGAAAGAGCGGGTCGTTGACTCGTTCTTTTTTAATACCTTACTTTGCTCCCAAGTAAACAATGTTCCAGATAAATGGGCGTTATGTATGAGATAAAAGAAATCCCTGCCTGGTTCGTACCGGCAAGGATTTTATTCACCCCTACCATTTTAACACGTTAACGTATCACCTTGGCGGGGGACAGTCCCCATATAGGAAAATAACACAGTTCCTACACATAAAGCATATGATATTTATATAAATATATGGAAGGAAGATTCATATGTATGATGATTACAAAAACTATCCAAATTTTTATCCATTTAGGGATTATGGGTCAGAACCGTTTGTAGTTAACATTGAGGAGGCTACTTTACGAAACAATAATTTCCGTTTCGCTTTATGGACGGGAAGGCATTTGCAGCTTACCCTGATGTGCATTAATGTTGGAGATGATATAGGTTTGGAGATGCATCCCTACGTCGATCAGTTTATACGTATTGAACAAGGTCAAGGCCTTGTTATGATGGGAGACAGGAAAGATCAACTGTATTATCGACGAAGAGTGTATGATAATTATGCAATATTTATACCCGCTGGTAAATGGCACAATCTGATCAATACAGGTCGTACACCAATTAAATTGTACTCTATATATGCGCCACCTGAACATCCATATGGTACGGTTCATAGAACCAAAAGGGATGCTGAAGGGCACTACGGCTAAATAAATATATTAGCCAAGTCATTTGAGAAATAAGTAAATTAGAGTTATTTGTTTAAGTGCCCGGGATGAGTGTTGGTTACCAGGTTGATTGTCAACCTTTTTATTTCCCTATCTATTTCCTCAACCAAAACTGGTAATGCCCTTTTTATCTCAGGGGAAAGCCGGTCGCCGAAACCTAATTCCAAAGGTTCAATTCCATAAAGGGTCACAACTTTTGGGAAACCGGTCATTTCCCTGGCCAGACTAATAACCTGAAATATTGAGAAACCGTGCGCATCTCGCTGGTTAACCTGGGGGTGCGCTATGTTTTTTTCATCCAAGCGGTAGGTACTCCCGGGTTTTCCCCCTAATTGAACTGCATCTATGGCAACTACATGGTGAATTTGTCCATGTAACTAAATAACGTGGCGGGGGACTGTCCCCATATGGGAAATTCTGGAAGGCGCAGCTTTCCGGAATTTCCTAACAAGTTCAAGAAAAACTCCAACTAACGCATAAAGTTGTTAATGTGCGCATTCTCTCGTCATTTCCAATTTCTTTAACTAACTGTTGCTATAGTTATTTCAGTAAATTACTGTAAACAAAAATTATTAAACTTTATTCCAAATTTACTTAGAGTAACATTTTCATTAATTGATCCATTCGATCCACCCACAACGATACTATTAACTGTTGATTCAATCAATCCATAATTTTTCAACTGTGCAAGCGAACCAAGTATCACTGCTTGTTCTACACCAGGCTTCGATATTGTATTGCTTGTAACAGCGGATGGTTGCGTTGCTAAGAAGACAATAATTTCAATCTGTAGTGGGCTAACAGCACTAAGGATATCTAATAGCAATTTTCTCTCATCAAAGTTACCATTTACAGGTTGAATCATGGTCTTCTTAAAATAATTCTTGTAAAGCTTACGCTTAAATTCTAGATGTTCTGACTCAACCTTTTCATTAAGTTCTTCAATTATAGCTGATAACTCTTCTGGATTGTGCTGAGTAATATCTTTGTAAACATTAGGAGACTTAGACATTTCTTCTTTCAACTCTTCATAGAATTTTTCTAATCTCCTAAATCGCTTCTCCTGTTTGTTTCCAAAATAGAGTGTTGCAAGTGGTGCACCTACATATGGAATTGCTTGAACAGCGGCTTCTATTATTGTATCTTTGTCAATGGTTTTATCACTCATGCTGCTTCACCTCCTAAGATTATCTACTTATTATTCTGACACAGGGGGTGCTCGGCGTTTGTCCAGTAAGGATGCTCCTTTCATAGGACTGCCGTTGTCTGAATGCAATATCAATGGCTGGTTAACCAGTGTGCGTTGCTCAGATATTATGGCACGCTTGACTAATACAAAGAACCGTCCCTATGTGTTACCCCGCTGATCGTTCTACCGTGACTTATTTCGATTTTGCCCTCCAGTTCCATGGTGCAGAGAATGTCCAGTAGGGCTGCCATATCTCCATTAAATATATCCACCAGTTCTTCTATATCCCGTGCTGCATTTAATCGCTCCATAATTTTCTTTTCCAGGGGTGATAGCTGCTCCACAGCCGCCTGTCTTTCGGACGGCTTTGCCTGCATTACTGCTTTTTTCTCCGTTTTATCCAAGGTTGCTGGTTTTTCTTTATCAAACCCTGCGGGTAATAGCTGGTTAGGTGATAGAAATATCTCTGCCCCCCGGGATATTAATTTATTGGCACCTATGCTTTCCGGGCTGTATATGCTGTTGGGCACGGCCAGCACAGTTCTTTTTTGCTCCCCTGCAAATTTCGCTGTTATTAGCGCACCGCTTTTAGCCCCGGCCTCAACCACCAGTACTTTCCGCGACCATGCACTCATTAACGCGTTTCTCTTATAGAAGTTTGCCTTTAAGGGCCTGGTTTTTGGCGGGTAAGGGGATATGACAGCGCCCTTTTCTATGATTTGGTCCATTAGAATCCGGTGCTCCGGCGGGTAACATAGATCAAGCCCGTTTGCCAGAAAGGCAATGGTATATCCACCTGCTTTCAAGCAGGCGGTATGGGCATAACCGTCAATCCCTTTGGCCATGCCGCTGATGACGGGAATACCCTGCTCCGCTAAAAAAGTTGCAGCGTCCAGTGTCACCTGTTTACCGTATTTGGTGCAGCGGCGGCTGCCAATGACGGCAACCCCCATGCTGTTTTCCTTTATGTTACCCCGGTAATATAAAAGAACCGGCATTGTAGACAAACTATGTACTTCTGCCGGGTATCTCTCATTATCTATATTTAAAAGGCGTATATGATGCCGGTTTAAGCTATCCAGGATTTTCTTGGCCCTTTCCAGCGAGCGTGCTTCCATTATCCGGTCAATAAAACTTATACGTAGGCCGGTACGCTCTATGAGTTCTTCTCTATCTGCCAAATATATACGTTCAGGAGTCCCAAAAACCGAAAGCAGTTTTCTTTGAGTTACCGGGCCGATTCCCTTTATGGTGCTCAGCCAAATCCAGTATAGATCCATACCTATCAACCTTTAACAATTAGTAAGCTGGATTGCTCTTTATCAAGGTCACGTGACAAAAGTGCACCTGCAACATCCTGCTTTCTTATTTCGGGCGCGCCGTCTAAATCGGCGAATGTTCGTGCTAACTTTAAAAATTTATGAAATGTACGGGCGCTGTAATGAAACCTATCGTAGGCCAATTGCAATAGTTTATTACCGTCTTCATCCAACCGGCAGAATTCCCTTACCATTGCTTCGCTCATCTGCGCATTGCAGTTTACCGCCGTTAAGCCCGCAAAACGGTCTTGCTGAATTTTGCGGGCAAACTGTACCCTTTCCCTTAATTCCGCCGAACTCTTGCCTTTCGCCTGGGTGGATAATTCCTGATAATCCAGAGAATGAACATATTTTTGCAAGTCGATACGGTCCATGATGGGCCCCGATATTTTTTGCCGGTACTTAATCACCTCGTAATCGCTGCACTTGCATTGGGCACGCCCGTAATTGCCACAGGGACAAGGATTCATAGCGGCCACCAGCATAAAATTACATGGGAAAGTAACGGTGCTTTTTACTCTGGATACCGTCACCACTTTATCCTCTATGGGCTGTCTCAATGCATTCAACGATTTTTTGCTGAACTCGGCTATTTCATCGAGAAAAAGAACCCCGTTGTGAGCAAGGGAAATCTCTCCCGGTACAGCCGGGTTGCCTCCCCCAACCAGTGAATTCATTGAGGCATTATGATGCGGTGCACGGAAAGGACGTTTTGTAATTAGCTGGTTTCTGTCCTTTAGCAACCCGGAAACGCTATAAATTTTGGTGACTTCCAGTGCTTCTTCCTCGGTCATATCAGGCAGTATGGTAGCTATTCTTTTGGCAATCATGGACTTTCCGCACCCTGGAGAACCGCTCATCAGTATGTTATGTCCACCGGCGGCTGCAACCACTATGTACTGGATCAAGGCATTCTGCCCCTGCACATCTTGAAAATCTATTATGTCATTAGCATCAATCGGATCGCTTTCCTCTTCCAGGGGCGGAACATAATCTTCTTTACCCTCAAGATAATTTATAACAGATTTAAGGGTGGTAAAGCCCAGTACTTTTATACCCTGCACCAATGATGCTTCCTTCATGTTTTGTACCGGGACAATGAGCTCTTTGATGCCGGCCTCCCTGGCCGCAATGGCCATGGGCAACACTCCGCTGCAAGGGCGCAAAAAAGCATTAAAGGAGAGTTCTCCGATAAACCCGCACCCGGCCAACCTTTCCCGGGTCACTATCGCCTGGCCGGTTTCAACTAATAGGCCCACAGCCATGCTAAGATCAAAATGAGAACCCGCCTTTTTAATATCCCCCGGGGCTAAATTGATGGCGATTTTGAGTTTCGGAAATTCATAGCCGGCGTAACCGATAGAAGCTTCCAGGCGCTGGCTGGATTCCTTGATGGCAGTATCCCCCAGCCCTACTATGGTGATGGAAGGCTGCCCGTAAATGGTTACCGTTTCCACTTCCACTTGATAACCGTTCACCCCGGTAATGGCAAAAGAATTAATTACCGTTGCCATCAGCTTCAGCCCCCTCACTCTTTACCTTAATGTATTTCAAAGCTTCTTCTACAAATTGCCGGTAGCGCTGTACCTGAGGGGGCGAAAAGCAGCCTAATATTTTTTCTGTATCGGTAAGGCGGTCCCGCTGATCACCTGTATATACCCTATAGCTACTCCACTCATACATTTCCGGCTTCGGTACAATACCGGCTCTGACCGGGTTCAGGTGAATATACCTGCTTATTTCCAATAGATAGGGCGTTTTTTCTATTAATTCAGAACGATACCGGTCCTGAAACAAATGGCCCACAAATCTATATTTCTTATTGAAATAGATGGCATACAGCATATTTATCCGTTTCATTATTTCACTGATGTTAATATCACCGGTCTCAATCTGCAAATGAACATGGTTTGTCATTAAACAATAGCTATGTAGGATGTAAGGCATCAGTTTCTTGACTTCCCTTAATGTGGAAATGTAAAACAGCCGGTCTTCCTCGTCTCTGAATATATCATGCCGGTGATTACCACGGCACATTATATGGTAAACAGCACCCGGATACCATATACGATTCTTTCGTGGCATGCCCCATACCCCCAACATATTTGCCAATACTTCCTAATTATTCTTTCTTTACCTATTATTTTCCTCCCCTTTTGCGCGAATATTTGGAAATTTGGGCGTGAGGGACATTGTAATGATACCATTCGCCTTATCCTACAATGACTGACCTCCGAAATATTAATGCTCAGTTAATTAATAACGTGGCGGGGGACTGTCCCCATTTAGGAAATTTTGGTAGGCGGAGCCTTCCGGAATTTCCTCGAGCATTCCCTAAGCAGAAAGCTTGGACTATGTATATATGAAATGATATAATATGAAAAAATATGGAGTGTTACTATTGGCTGAATATGATCTAATATTAAAAGCCTTGGCTAATGCGGCATTCTGATTCCCCGCAAGAGGTGCTTGAGGTATGCTTTAAGCGAGTTGAAAAAGAAGTAGGCTCGGAACAAGATCGCGCCAGTCTCTTCTTAGGCCTGGCAGTAATCAGCTCTCTTAAGCTGTCAAAAGAAATAATTCTAAAGGTAATTGAGGTGAGTAGAATGGAAAACTCTCCACTGTTTGACGGCATCCGCGAGGAATGGATGTCAAAAGGAGAAGTTAAAGGCATAATTTTCGCTATTCTAAAAACCTTAGAGAAAAATACCGGCAAAAAGCCGGATAAGTTTTTTGAATCGAGATTACGCTCTATTGATAATGAAGACACTATCGAAAAGTTATTTTATGTAGCAATTGAAGCCAAGAGTCTAGAACAGTTCATGGTTGCATTAGAAAAAGTAGAGCAAGAAAGAGCGGGTCGTTGACTCGTTCTTTTTTAATACCTTACTTTGATCCCAAGTAAACAATGTGATATATACTTTTCAACATCGGCAGGATTTATTCATTAAAAATGGTTCCTTAATAAGCCCTATTATGCATTTAAAACCTCCGCTAACGCGGCGGTCCTACTTTAACATATTAACGTGCTGAGGGACTGACCCCACTGACCCCATTTGGGAGGAAAAGGAAGGACTTGATGTCCTTCCTTTGACGACCCGTGCACAAACCGGAATACGCAGGGAAGGATCTAAGAACCTATTCCCATAATCCTAATTCTGTTTTCTTCCACAATCCACAGGTTGCCGCAGATATTATCTTCACTGGCGTTAAGAACAGGTAACAATTTGTTAACTAAAGCAGTAATCGCTCTTTTGCCTTGATGTTCAACTCTCAAAACAATAATACCTTCAAATCCGTTGTTCCTTTTTACACTTTGCAATTAATTGCCGGTCAGAGCATCCTTCAATACCTTTGGAGTAAACCGAATGTGCATCATGACCCGCATTTTCAAGAACATCAATTACATCCAAAGGCATGTTTTCATCAATTTTTATTCTCATAGGGTTTTACCTAAATCACGATGTGGCGTTCCTTGGCTAT
>Ga0182240_100491_pt1 | contig 12293 bp, 14 predicted proteins | sample hydfrates4_PW_90_FD_145594 | JGI IMG/M metagenome (GOLD analysis project Ga0182240, IMG submission 145594) | Subsurface microbial communities from deep shales in Texas, USA - hydraulic fracturing test 4_PW_90 | ecosystem: Environmental > Aquatic > Deep subsurface > Shale gas/oil reservoir >...
ACGCTAGTGACTCAAGATGAAAAGGAACTAGGTAAGCACTGTATGGAAGGAATTAGACCAGGATTTTATGATGAGATAAATACTGGAGATATAATTATGGCAGATACTAACTTTGGTTGTGGAAGTTCCAGAGAACATGCTCCAATTGCTATTAAGGGTGCGGGTATTAAATGTGTTGTAGCTAAATCATTTGCTAGAATATTTTATCGAAATTGTATTAACATTGGTCTACCTGTTTTTGAGTGTTCTAAGGCTTTTGATGAAAGTGATGAGGGAGATGTTATTTCCATTGACTTAGAAAACGGAGTTATATATAACGAAACTAAAAATTTGAGCTTTGAAGCAACCCCATTACCTGAATTTGTTAGAGATATAATAAATGCAGGTGGCTTAACAAAATTCGCAAAAAAATTTATTAAATAAAAAATACTTGTATTTTGAAGTATTAATTTGAATGAATAATTTCTTTCACGGAGGTGCAATTTTAAATGGCAAATATTTTTAAAGGGCCTAGTATTGTTATGACTGGGTATAATTCAATTGAAAACCTTAAGGAAGTTATGGAATGGTTTAAATGTAAGAAACCTATAATAATTACGGATGCTGGTATAGTTAAAGCTGGACTTGCAGAACGTATTTACAATATTATAAAAGAATTTGGATTAACTGTTGATATATATAGTGAAATTGAAAGTGATCCTAGTATTGAAACAGCAGAAAAATGTAGTAATTTTGTTAAACAGGGAGGATATGATTTTATCCTTGCTTTGGGTGGAGGAAGTCCCATTGATATAGCAAAAGTTGCGTCAATCATGATGACCAATGAAGGGGAAGTTTCTGATTTCCTGGGAATTGAAAAAGTTCCTAACAGGGGTTTACCAAAGATAATTATTCCTACTACCGCTGGTACAGGCAGTGAGGTTACAAATGTAAGTGTATTAAGTATACCTGATAAAAAAACTAAAAAAGGAATTGTAAGTCGATATTTATTTGCTGATGTTGCTATAATTGATTCTAGTTTAATGCTCACTATACCTGCAAATGTTACTGCTTCAACAGGCATGGATGCATTAACCCACGCTATAGAAGCTTATATTTCCAGGTTTAGTACTCCATGGACAGATATGTATGCACTTAAATCCATATCTTTGATTGGGAAATATTTAAGACGAGCTGTAGTGGATGGTAAAAATATTGAAGCTCGTGAAAATATGGCAATTGCCAGCACTTATGCTGGGTTGGCTTTTGGTAATGCTGCTACAGGAATGGTACACGGTATTGCTATGTCCCTTGGTGGTCAATGTCATGTACCTCATGGAATAGCTAATGCTATCATGTTACCTTATGTGATGGAATGGAATTCCGTTAGTAGTTTTGAAAAATTTAAACAGATAGCTATTGCTCTGGGCGAAAATACGGAGGGACTGTCAGATAAAAAGGCCGCGGAAAAAGCAGTAACGGCTGTAAGAGATTTGTCTATAGACATAGGTATTCCCCAAAACCTTCGTTCACTAAGTATTAAGGATACCGATTTAGAAGAATTAGCTAGAGATGCCATGACTAACGAACGTCAAATTAAACCAAATCCACGGGATGTATCCTATGATGAAGTTTTAAATATCTTGAAAAAAGCTCTGTAAGAAATACATACTAAAATAATTAAAAATGGGGTGAAAGAAATTCGGGTTATTTTTAAATCTTTTTTAAAAGATCTTGTCAAAAATAACTATTACGATATTGCTATAAAAGAAGCAATAACAGTAAATGAATTATATCAAATTTTGTTTCATAAAATTCCCAAATTGAGAAATTTGGCAATTAGTAATTCCCAAAATCTCACTGAACTGACCATAGTTGTAAATAATAAAGTTTATAGTGGTAATGATTTATTGCCTTTAAACGGTAACGTGGAAATTTATCCTCCCATTGCAGGTGGGTAACAAAATATAATATGGTGAAATATTTACAAATCATATCTACAATGTAAAAATGACATGAACAGGAGGAATTTTATGAATAATGGTTTACACGGAAAGGTGGCAATAATTGATTTAGATAAAAAAGCAGTTGAAAACTTTGAGGTTCCAGAAGAACTTTATAGGTTATATATCGGTGGAAGCGGTCTAGCTGCCAAGTGGTTAATGGATATGACTAATACAAACACCGATCCTTTAGGCCCAGAAAATATACTGATTTTCATGACTGGACCAATGGTAGGAACCAAAGTACCTACATCATCCAGGTTTGCTGTAGTATCGAAGTCACCCTTAACAGGATTATGGGGAGAGTCTGATTGTGGTGGTTCCTGGGGACTCAAATTAAAGAAAGCTGGTTATGATGGTTTGATAATTAAAGAAACTGCTTCCGACCCTGTATTTATTAATATCACTGATAACAAAATTACATTTCATGATGCAACTGACTATTGGGGTATGGATACTTATGAAACTGAAAAAGCCATAAAAGAAGTAACAGGAAAAGGGAGCACTATAGCTTGTATAGGACCTGCTGGAGAAAACCTGGTAAGATTTGCGGGAATTTTTACTGATGGAAAGGATGCCAGAACAGCAGGACGTACTGGCTTAGGTGCTGTAATGGGATCCAAGAAATTAAAAGCTATTGCTGTTAGTGGAACAGGAAAAGTTAATGTAAATAACGAAAATAAACTCAGGGAAAACATTAAGAAACTAGTACCTTTAATAAAAGAAAATACTAAAGTTAGGCGTGCCTATGGGACCTCAGGCGGAATTGAAACCATGGAACGTATTGGAAACTTACCCATAAAAAATTGGCAGTTAGGTAATTGGGAAGAAGCAAAGAACATATCCGGTCAAAGAATGGCTTCTACTATTCTTACAGGCGTATATCACTGTCCCACTTGTCCTATTGGGTGCGGGAGAAAAGTAAAAGTAGCAGAAGGGCCTTATGCAGATGTTGAAGGTGCAGGACCAGAATATGAAACAGTGTCTTCTTTAGGGGCTTATTTATTAGTTGGTGATTTGAATGCTGTGGCCAAAGCGAATGAACTTTGTAATAGATATGGTATGGATACGATATCTACCGGTGGAGTTATAGCTTTTGCTATGGAAGCTTATGAAAAAGGCATATTAACTTTAGAAGATACAGGTGGAATTAAGCTTGACTGGGGAAATGCTGATAGTGTTTTACAATTAATAAAACTCATAGCGGAACAAAAGGGAATTGGTAAAATATTAGGTAAAGGAGTAAAAAATGCGGCTGACACAATAGGGAAAGGAGCAGATGAATTTGCAATTCATGTAAAGGGACTGGAACCACCTGCTCATGATCCTCGTGCAGTTTTTAGTACAGCTGTCGCTTATGCTACTAGTAATAGAGGAGCTTGTCATTTGCAAGCTATGAGTTATGCCTTAGAATTAGCTTTCGCATTACCCGAAATTGGTTACCCAGAAACTGTTGATCGTTTTGAGGTTGAAAATAAAGGGCGTATGACTGCTATTATGCAAAATTTATCTAGTGTATTTGATTCTCTAAAACTATGCAAATTTATCCTTTATAGCGGTATTTCTTTAAAAGATATAGTTGAATGGGTTAATTTAGTAACTGGATGGAACGTTAGTATTACTGAATTATTAGAAAGTGGCGAAAGGCTGTACAATTTAAAACGCCTCTATAATGTAAGAGAAGGAATTACTCGAAAAGATGATATTTTACCCGAAAGATTAATTTCACAACCACGTCCTACTGGTGGTGCTGAAAACAAATTGCCTCCTTTAGTTTCAATGCTTGATGATTATTATTCATATCGCAATTGGACTGATGAGGGTATTCCAAGTGTTGAAAAAATTAATCAATTAGGACTAAGTGAGTATAATTCTATTGTTAAAAAATTTGAAATAAATGATGTAATATAAAAATGAGTCTAGACGTCATATCATACATGTTTTATCTGAATTAATTTTTTGGCATGAGAAATTTAATAAAATATTTATATGAAATGTTATTCATGGGTTTTAAAGCTTCTATAAATATCTTAAAAATGATTACTAGTTAAATATATATTGAACCCAATTATTTGGGAAGCTAGTAAGCGAGGTAGAACCTTCTCTGCCTCGCTTAATTTATTTAAATCTAAATCTCCGATTCTAACCTCACGTGTTTATTTTTATTCAACCTCGGACAAAAACCGGGCATTGTAATTTCTCCGCTTAAACCTTGTAAGCCTAGCTGGCATTCATTTCCTCTCTGGTAAGTACATTGACGGTCGCAGATAAAATCAGCCAATTCAACACCTCCCTTTTTCTAGTATTTCCAATGATAGCTATTTTATTCGATGGCTAACCGCCGCTAAGCTCCTGGATTGCTTCAACTAACATTCAGATGAAGTCTAAAACTTAATCTGAATGAAGTTTTACTTTATCATTGGGGGTTGTAGCTATTTTTAGGTTGAACATGAGTTTAACAAGTTTTTAACCTTTTTCTAACATCACTTTAATATTTAGTATATATACTTAAGCCAAAAGTAAATAGAAACTGGAGATAAGAATTTTGAGAGCCATTAATAAGCCAATAAGGAAACAGCTATGCATTTTCCTTCTGGATTGTTAATAGTCTTTTAATTTCTGGGAATTTACGGAGGGTTGATTTTGGAAAGGAAAACTTTTCTGGAAAAAATAGCAGAAAATAAAGTAATTGCTTCAGTCAAAGAAAATAAGCACCTGGAAAAGCCACTTCAAACGAATAATATCGTATTTCTCCTCACCGGAAATATTGGAGTTATAAAAAGTTATGTGGACTTATACAAAAAAATGATAAACTTGTTTTTTTGCATGTTGAAAAGATTGCCGGACTAAGCTATGACAGGGAAGGAATTAAATTTATAGCCAATTATGTAAAACCAACCGGCATTGTAACCACAAAAAACAGTTTGATTAAACTTGCTAAGAAATTTAATTTATTAACAATTCAACGTTTGTTTCTAATTGATACTGACGCTTTTAAAAACGGCATAACATCAGTAATTGAAAACCAGCCGGATGCTGTTGAAATTATGCCTGCACGAATTCCGCAGCTTGTAAAGGAATTAAGTAGTAAAATAGATGTTCCGGTTATTACGGGAGGCCTGTTGGAAAACAGAGAACAGATGCTGGAGGCTCTAAATGCCGGAGCCAGGGCTGTTTCAACGGGAAATCCGCAACTATGGAAGGAGGTTTTATATTGAACTCTTTGAAAGCCGTTTTATTCGACCTTGATGGAACATTGCTGGACAGTAAAAAATCCGTACTTGAAGCAGTTTATTATACTTCCAACAAGTTTAGACCGGGCAAGTATTCTTATCAAGAGATCGAAAAAAGATTTGGTGAATCCATGGAAGAATTCATTAAGCTTTTAGGAGAAGAAAGGAAAAAAGAAATACTGATCACTTACATGGAATATATCACCAGAAATCACGATGAGCTTGTATCCCTTTTTCCGGGTGTTAAAGAAAGTTTATCCCGCCTGAGAAAAAATGACTACCGGTTAGCTGTTATTACAAACAAGCAGAAAAATTTAACCTTGAAAGGATTAGAACTTTTTAATATCAGCGGTATGTTCGACACACTCGTAACGGTTGATGATGTCAAAAAAGGTAAACCGGCCCCCGAGCCCGTTGAAAGGGCATGTATAGAGTTAGGAGTGGATAAGGGAAATGTCATCATGGTCGGTGATACTATTTTTGATGTGGAGGCTGCCTGCAGGGCAGATGTGAAAAGTGCCGTCATTGACTGGTATGGAAATTACCCCCTGCGGCAGTTGAAGCCAGATTATTTTTATACCAGCCTGACAGATTTTACGGATCAGTTATGTAAATACAGGGAGGTTTTGTGATGGCAAGGGTAGAGTTTAAAAACATTACGAAAAAGTACGGTCAAGAAACTGTCATTGAAAATATGAACCTGGAAATTAAAGATGGCTCTTTTACGGTACTGGTAGGGCCCTCAGGTTGCGGCAAATCAACTACTTTGAGAATGATTGCAGGTCTTGAAAAACATAGTTCAGGTGAGATCTGGATTGGAGAGAGGTGTGTCAATGATATTCCTCCTGCTAAGAGAGATGTGGCAATGGTCTTTCAAAATTATGCCTTATACCCCACTATGAATGTTAAGGAAAATATTGAGTTTGGTTTGAAAAATAAGAAGGTCCCCAAAAAGGAAAGAAAGCTGTTGATAAATGAAATATCTGAAATTGTAGGTTTGACGGGGTATTTGAATCGAAAACCATCAACCCTTTCAGGAGGACAGAGGCAGAGGGTTGCCCTGGCCCGGGCCATGGTCAAAAAACCCCAGGTTTTTTTAATGGATGAGCCGCTTTCAAATTTGGATGCAAAGCTCAGAAACCAGATGAGGACTGAATTGATTCAGCTTCATAAAAAACTGGGGACCACTTTTATTTACGTCACACACGACCAGGTGGAAGCCATGTCCATGGGTGATGAAATTGTAGTTATGAATAACGGACAAATCAAACAAACAGCTGACCCGGTAGCTATTTATGATGATCCTGAGGATGTATTTATCGCTCAATTTATCGGTTCTCCGCCAATGAATGTTCTGGAACTGAAAAGCATTCCCGGGCTTAATTTTAAAGGGAAAAAGGGGATTGCCTTTATTGGTTTCAGACCTGAAAAAGCAGAAATGTCATTGACAAAAAAAGAAGGGAGCATTACGTTTCAGGGACGGGTAATTACCAGAGAAACACTGGGATTTGAAACAATTTACCAGGTGCAATCCTCACTGGGAGTGGTTATGATTAAGCACTTTTCCAGACCATTTGTCGAAAATGAGGAATTATTTGTCAATGTTTGCTATTCTGATCTTTATTTCTTTGCTGAAAACGGGCAAAGGGTTAGAAACATTAAAAGAGACGAATTTTTATTTGAAGAAAAAAATCTTTTAAAGGTAGCGGGAGGTTCTTTTTAATGTCTCTGTGGTATAAATTGCGGCCGTATGTGATGACCGTCCCTGCTATTACGGTTTTTATACTGTTTTTTATCTACCCTATTTTTTATATGATTTATCTGAGCTTTACTTCTTGGAATCTCATCAGCCCTGTGAAAAAATTTGTGGGCTGGGGAAACTACGTTGAGCTTCTTTCCTCCCGGGAGTTCCAGCAAGTAATAGCAAATACCATAACATATACTTTTCTGACGGTTCTTCTGACCTTGATAATTGCCCTGGTTTTAGCCTTATGGCTGAACCGAAAGGGATTCATATACAGCTTTGCCCAGGGAGCAATTTTCAGTCCCTACATAATTTCTCTTGTCTCTGTCGCCTTGCTTTGGTTATGGATAATGGATCCCCAGTACGGATTATTGAACTGGGTGCTGAAGATTTTTGGACTTTCCCCGTGTCCCTGGCTGACACATACGGATACCGCTTTAATTTCTCTGGTCATTGTTGGTGTCTGGAAGACGGTTGGATATAACACACTGGTTTTTATTGCCGGTCTGCAAAATATTCCCCGGGACCTCTACGAAGCGGCAGAACTGGATGAAGCAGGCAGGTGGAAAACCTTTTACAAAATTACTTTGCCAATGCTTTCCCCAACTGTATTCTTCCTGCTTGTGGTGAATATCATTGCCTCCTTTCAGGTATTTGATACGGTGCAGATTATGACACAGGGCGGGCCCGTCAATGCAACAAATATGCTTGTTTTTTATATTTACCAGTATGGTTTTGACTTCTTTAAAATAGGTTATGCATCAGCTGCAGGAGTGTTTTTACTTATAATTGTGGGGATAATGACAGTTTTTCACTTCATATTTCTCTCAAAACGTGTTCATTATCGCTAAAGGAGTGATTGGATGAAAAGACTGATCCAAATATTCAAGATACTGGAACTAGCAGCAGTTATCGCGATCATACTTGTATTTATTTTTCCCTTTGTCTGGATGCTTTCCACGTCGCTGAAATCCATACCCGAGACTCTGATTTTTCCACCCAAGTGGATTCCTGATAATTTCATGTGGGAAAATTTTGTACAGGCATGGTCATCAGGTCCTTTTCTGCGTTACTTTTTTAACAGTGTTCTGGTATCAATCAGCATCCTGCTGCTGCAGTTTTTAACTATGGTTCCGGCGGCATATGCCTTTGCCAGGTATAATTTCAGAGGGAAAAAATTTTTGTTTGGGATTACAATTACAGCACTGATGATTCCACCGCAGATCACGTTTTTACCTGTATACCTGCAGATGAGTGCTTGGGGGACGCTGGACTCCTATGTCCCGTTAATATTACCCTATGCTGCAAGCGCCTTTGGCATATTTTTATTGAGACAGTCATTTATGCAGGTTCCTGAAGAGATAATCGAAGCGGCAAGATTAGATTATGCAAGTGAGTGGCAGATAATGTGGAAAGTCCTGGTGCCGATGGCCAGGCCGGTACTGGTGACATTTGGGCTGTTTAGCTTCATTTATCACTGGAATGATTACTTCTGGCCTCTCGTCATGACAAATTCCGATGCCTTCAGGACACTGCCCATAGGAATCGCAATGCTCAAGGATGCGGAAGGGGGGGTAGCCTGGAATACGGTAATGGCAGGTAATATGATTCTTGTATTGCCCATACTTGTAGTGTTTTTCTTTGCCCAGAGGCAGATAATCAAAGCATTTGTTTATTCGGGAATCAAATAATATTCAGGAGGTTTAAAATGAAAAAAATTGTAGTGATTTTATTGTCAATGGTTTTGATGGTATCTCTAACTGCCTGCGGCAGTAAGAAAACGGTAAATGTAGGTGAGTCTTCAGCTGAAAACGACGGTTCCGTGGAAATCGACTTCTGGTATTCCCTGGGTGGAAAAAACGGTGAAGTTATTCAAGGTATGGTTAAAGAATTTAATGAATCCCAGGATGAAGTGACCGTAAATGCCACCTTCCAGGGTGATTACTATGAAAACCATGCCAAAGTGCTTTCTGCCATTCCTGCAGGAACTCAGCCCGATGTGACCATGATCGAAATTGCTTCCATTGGTGCTTTTGCGGAAGCGGGAGCACTGGAAGATCTTAAACCCTATGTGGAAGGGGAAAACGGTATAAACCTCAACGATTTTGTTAAGGGACTAATGGGCAACTCATACTGGAAGGATACTCTCTATGCTATTCCTTTCAACCGCAGTACACCGCTTTTGTATCTCAACAGGGATATGCTGGAAAAAGCGGGTCTTGATCCTGCCGGCCCAAAAACATGGAATGAACTGCGGGAATATGCCCGTGCACTCACGAAAAAGGATGAAATATTTGGCTTCTCAACTCCCATAGATATTTGGTTTTACGAGGCGCTGGTCTTTGAAAATGGCGGTGGGATTTTATCTGCTGATGGTACAAAACCTGCCTTCAATTCTCCTGAAGGAATAGAGCCTGTAGAGTTTTGGCAGGAAATGATTGATGAAGGAATTATGAAAAGACCCCCGGGAGAAAAATACAATGCCTGGGATGTAGCACGTCAGGATTTTATCAACCAAAAAGTGGGAATGATTTTTACCTCTACCGGTTCATTGAATATGCTTATGGAACAGGCCCAAGGATTTGAAGTTGGAACAGCTTTCCTGCCTGCTAAAAAGAGCTATGGAGTTCCAACAGGGGGAACCAACCTGGTCATACTTTCAAAATCGTCTTCTGAAGAGAAAAAGGCAGCCTGGAAGTTTATAAAATTCATGACAAGTCAGGAGCAGACAATTCACTGGAGCAAAAGTACAGGGTATATGCCAGTCCGGGTTTCTGCCGTAGAAAGCGCTGAAATGAAAAAGTTATATGCGGAAAAACCTCAGTTTAAAGTTGCAGTTGACCAGTTGGAATATGCCAAACCCCGTCCAATGGTTCCGGGGTATAAAGAACTGCAGGAAATAATTATGAATGAAATTCAAAGGGCCATTATAGATGACAGTATTTCTGCAAAAGAGGCTTTAGATGCAGCTGCTCAAAAAGCGGAAAAATTACTGAAGTAATTACTGAAGTAATTAATTGAGCAAAAAAAGAGGTGTCATAGTTGAAAAAGTGTTTTGCACACAGGGGATGGTCGGGTAAAGCGCCTGAAAATACAATGGCTGCTGTTCAACTGGCTTTGGAGCAGCCTATCGTTAAAGGTATAGAAATAGACGTTCGGCTTTCGAAGGATGGGATACCTGTAGTCATTCATGATGGTAAGTTGGGCAGAACCTGTAATGGAAAGGGCTTAGTCAGTGATTACACTTTCCGGGAACTTGCTCAACTGGATGCCGGCAGTTGGTTTTCACCTCAATTTGCAGGAGAAAAAATTCCTTCTCTGGAAGAAGTTCTTCTTGCTATCCGGGGGAAAAAACTTTTAAACATTGAAATAAAAACTTCCTGGGACTTTTGTCCGGAAATTGAAAAAAAGGTAGTGGAAATGGTTAAAAAATTTGATATGGAAGACCAGGTGTATATTACGTCCTTCAACCATGAAGTCATCAGGAAAATAACAGAACTGGATTCCACTGTTAGGACAGGTCTTATCATCTGGGGAAAACCTGTTTTGCTGGAAGAACAGCTGGAAGAAACAGGTGCTACCATTTTATCAATCAATCACGAGTTCCTGACCCCGGGATTTGTTTCTGAAGTGATTGAAAGAGGAATTACGGTAATTGCCTGGACTGTCGATGACCCCGTTATGATTGAAAAGGTTTCCGGGTTTCACCCTGAAATTGAGATCTGTACAAACCATCCCGAAAGAATATTAAACATTGGAAAACGAAGAACATAAAGTATTTTGTTATAGGGCTGTTTAAAAAAAAGACAGCTCTTTTTTTATCCGATAGTTAACCGCCGCTAATACTCCCACATCTTCAAGTGGGAGTATTAGCGGCGCTAAGCTCCTGGATTGGTTCAACTAACATTCAGATGGAGTATAAAACTCCATTTGAATGAAGTTTCACTTTATACCGCTATATCTAGTAGGTGAAGTAAATTCAGCTACTTATTAAAATCCGTAGTTGCTATAAATTTGATCAAATCTAGAATTTGATCAAATAATGCACAGAAAATGTCTTAAGAAAGAAGGGCTTTAAAAAATGTTTGATGTTATAATCAAAAGCGGTATAATTGTAGACGGGAGCAACTCGGAAACATTTGCGGGGGATATAGCTGTAGAGAACGAGTTGATTAAGGAAATCGGCCCCCTTACCTCATATCAAGCTGTGAAAACCCTGGAGGCTTGCGCAATGTATGAGTCCCCAGGAATAATCTTTCTCAAATGACATCTGTTGTATGATTATATTACCGGGAGGTTTTAATAGGATGAAACCTGTAATTATAAAACACATAGCTGATACACTTGATTGTTTGATGGATGAATGGAAATATTATCTTAATAAAAAAACCGGCGAGATTGTGGAGATTCAGGAAGAGTATTTGAGCATTGCAGAGGAATTAGAAGAAGATGAGGAATTAGGCAGCTATATGGATTGGGAACAAGACAGTATAAGGGAAGCTCTTTTAATATTTGAAAACTGGAATGATTATATAGAACTGCCAGATAAATACGAGATTAATGAGTACAGCATAATGGAAAGCTTTTGTTATTCAATAAATAATGAAAAATTGAGAGTCAAGCTGTGTAATGCTATTTCTGGCAGAGGAGCGTTTCGGCGTTTCAAAGATGCTATTATTAGATATGGAGTGGAGAATGAGTGGTACAATTTTAAATTTGAAGCGTTATGTAAAATAGCGAGAGACTGGTGTGATCTTCATGAAATACCGTATGTGGAGGAATAAAAAAAGCTAAGGTTAAATAAAATTATCCAAGACTATCGTCGCTTGGGCTTTGCTGAAATTTAGATGTATATAAACTAAAAACTAGCCGGAGGGATGTCCATCATCCACCCGGCTTTTTTCTTCACTAAAGAGCGAGTTTTAATTAAAAATTAACAAAAAAGCCATTGCATTTTCATGCAAAGCTATGTATAATTATAACCAATACACATACGAACGAATATTTATGCATGAGGAGGATCTGCAATGATTAAAGCAGGGGTTATAGGCGCTACGGGTTTTTCGGGAATTGAACTGGTTCGCTTGTTGGCAGAACACCCGCAAGTTGAAATATCCATTCTCACATCTCAAACATACGCAGGCATGAACATCTCGGAAGTTTACCCTCACCTGTCAGGTAAAGTGGACTGCATACTTTCCGATCTGGACCCGGAGCAGGTAGTAGCAGAAAGCGATGTTATTTTTGTAGCACTTCCCCACGGGCACTCAGCTGGGGTAGTGAAAGAGGCATACAACCAGGGTAAAAAGATAATAGACCTGGGAGCTGACTTTC
>Ga0182240_100492_pt1 | contig 12275 bp, 18 predicted proteins | sample hydfrates4_PW_90_FD_145594 | JGI IMG/M metagenome (GOLD analysis project Ga0182240, IMG submission 145594) | Subsurface microbial communities from deep shales in Texas, USA - hydraulic fracturing test 4_PW_90 | ecosystem: Environmental > Aquatic > Deep subsurface > Shale gas/oil reservoir >...
ATCTACGTCTGCACCTAGAACTTTAAGTTCAGATCTTAGTTCGAATGTTAAAGCATCAACGATATCTGCTACTTCTTCAGCTTGAGCATCGCTTAATGTTTCATTAGTGTTCTTTTCCATTAAGGACGAAGATAACATATTTTTCCAGCAAAATAGCAAGTGTCTGTAATCCCTGTCATGACAATAAAGAGAGGCGTTCTCTTTTTTCGACCATTTGTTGTTCCATAGAAAAACTATGGATAATTCTCCAATAGAAAAGTTGTTCCATAGATAGACAATGAAAAGAAAATAAATAGAAATAAAAACTAAAGTAATCACCTACAATCCCAGCAGTAACAAGTGTTGCTGACGCTTTTTGTCGAAAAAATAGTAATTGTTGCTATGATGCTGTAAAAAAAGAAAACAGCCTATCAGTAGAAAGACTGCTCTCTTTTTTTGCCCTAAGAAGATAGTAATGTCTCCATTTCTGTTTTGAATCCATTCTTTTTGAGATATTCCACCAATGCTGCCTCCACAATTTCTCGCTGACTAAGGTTTTTGATATCACTAAATTCTTCTAAAAACTTAGCCAGACTTTTCGACATATAAATACTTTTTGTCATTGATTGACCCGGAACAGAGTATTTTTTTAAAATTCCATCTGTAGTTCCATCAACCAGGGCAAATAGTTCTTCCTCCTTCTGCTGCAGCTTTTCCAATAAAGGAATGAATTTCTGTAAAGAGGAAGATTGTAGCATCTCTTTCTTTTCCGGCAGTACTTCTGCACTTTTTGGACCAGAGTCATCTTGCTCGTCTTCTTCTGTAGCTTTGTTTGCTGCAGGAAGATAATTCTGCTGTGTGTTAGACCAACTGAAACCCTGTCGCTGCATATAGTTAGCCATCTCTATGTGGTCATCAAATCCTGCACTTTCTGCAATCGTTTTTGGATCAGCATTCTCTTTTGTAAACATGGTGATAATCAGAGTCACTTTGGAGTTTGCATTTTCCGGTACTACAACCTCTTCTTCCGGTAGGTCAGGAACATAATTTCCTTTTTCTGAATCATAGCGAAAACCTCGTCTGCGTAAATAGATATCTAAACTTTTGTAATTTGAATAATCGTACTCAGCTGCTAAGTCTTCTCTGGACCGACCTTTTCCCAACTCCTGTAAAATATATTCCACTTTCTCATTGTATTTTGGACCTTCTACATTTGCTAAAGCCATAATAATAACATCTCCTTTCTACATAGCCTCTAGTGCGTCTCTCATCTGACTCGGGTCTGCATGCAGGTACACAGATGTGGTTTGCAAATTCTCGTGGCCTAAAATTCTCTGAATAGTTGGTAAGGCAACATCTTGCTGAGTCGTGAGAAAAACCGCACAGGAATGCCTTAAATTATGGGCAGAGATAGCCTTTGGTATACCTGCTTTTGCTACAGCCTTTTTGAGCCTTCTGTTAAAGTAGGCTGCACTAAGACTTCCAGACTTTGCAGTAGCAAATACAAAATCAGAATCAATATTTTTTGGTCTAACATTTGCAAAGTAATATTCAAGTTCTTTTTTCAATGTGGAATTCAAAGGTATAGTTCTATCCTTACTATTTTTTCCATCAATAATCTTAATTAAATCATTTTCGAAATCAATCTCGTCCATTTTGAGATCCAAAGCCTCGCTGATTCGAGCTGCTGTATTGAAAATAAACAAAGCTACAATGCGAATAAGAGGTTTTTCTATTTCCGCCAAAACTCTATCCATCTCCTCTGCTGTAAGGTATTCTCGTTCCTTAATTTTTGCTTTCGGTGGTTCGTAATCTAAGGTAATATTTTCACCATGATCTTTTCTTGCCACAAACTTGTAGAAGCTGCGAATTGTGTAAGCATTGAGGGTACGAGTAGATGAACTGTCTCCTTCAAGTTTCCGCTGGTAGATGTAATCCTCAATATCTTCTGTCACAACATCACTGAGATACACCTGCCCGTTGTACTTTTTTTCAAGGTGCTGGTTGAAAACCTCTAAAATCTTGGAATAATTGTATATGGTCTTTTCAGCATAATCTTTTTTGGTAAGGTAATCTTTGAACTTCTCAACTGCTTCTGTAAATAACATAAATATCCCTTCCTTTCATAATTTTTATAATAATATATCCTTACAATTAGAGCAGATGCACCTCTTGTCGAATTTTGTACCACTCAGGATTGATAAGCAAACAGAACAAAAATAGTGGGTTGTATTTGAAGTTGGAGCTGCACCAAGTCTGAAATTTTTGTAACAACAATCAACTTTTTTTGACCAACCTTCTACTCAAACTACAAATGCAGAATGTGGAAAACAACCTGCGTTCCGGTTTTTGACAAATGTTCCGGAGCAAAAGCAAGACCGGAACACGATCGGAACGACCACCAGACCTTGTCTTGCCAGGGCTGATGAGATTGCGTTCCGATGTTCCGAAAAGAAAAGAGTAGATGGTGTAAGAAAAAAAGAAAAAGTACTAAAAACCTCTGTGTTTTGACCGGAACTCCGGAACGTTTTTTCCATGGTGGTTGTAATGACAGTGAGGTTGACTGTTCCGGTTGTGTGGAAAAGACCGGAACCAAGATCGGAACCGGAACATTCCCACTTCCGAAAAAGAGAACAGCTCCTGCAGATGTGCCTGTTTGCAGTGCCTTTCTCTGCAGAAGCAGCAATCACCCACCATTTCCTACACCTTCATCTGCTCTCTGGTTGCACTGCCATTTTCTCTACTGGTTCCCTTGACTGACCGCTGCGACTGCTGATGGTCATTGTTGGTCCACAAAATCTACTCTAAGCAAAAAGGCAGAACCGAAGACTTTCTCTATTGCTCATGACTTTCCCCAAAGTTTCCCTCCGGATCCTCTGTTTTTCCCTGGATGCTGACCTCCTCAGTGGCAAAAGTTGTTGCTCAGTGGGCAGTAGCACAAACTTTTTGACCCGAGAAGTGATTACTATCAGCTTTTTGCAAAACTTACCAGACCATCTGCAACTACAAAACAGTCTTCACTCTCCCTGGCTTTTTGTCAGTAGTTTGTGTGTGCTTTTTTGTAGAATTCGAATGGTTGTTCCTCTTGTGGTTGTGGTTTGCTTTCAAAATCCTGTACTACCTCTGCTGTAGCAAACTTCTCTTCTAGTTCTTCTACTTTTTCTTCCAAAAGATCAAGCTGTTCCTGCATTTTTTCATCTGCAAAATCTTGCACTGCTTGATTGACTTCTATTTCTTTTTCCAATTGATCAAGTTTGCCCTCGATTTTTTCACTTTCTCTGTAGTCACACATTTTACCCCTCCATTTTATATTCTTGTCGATCTTAGTTTGATGAAACATCTTTCTGGCTTCTGCTTTGTGTACTCTGCTTGACTCAACAAAAGAGAGTACTTTCTCCTTCTGGCCTCTTTGTAGCCCAGTTCCTTGAACTTCCGGCTGAACTTCTTCCGGCTGACTGGCTGCAGTCCTGATTCCTCAGCGTAGTGTTTGTAATCTTTGTAGAGATCAGCCTTAGTTATAGTATTGTCAGTTGTATCTTCTTCCATTCGTTCAATACAATCATTCTCAAATGCTTTTACACTGTCATTTTCCCTTTTGTACTGATCTTTAGCCTCTTCCATCTTTTGAGAGTTAGTGAACCTGCCATTTTTCGACAACCTCTGCAGACCCTCCAGAGCCCAGAGAAAAATACCGTCAATTTCATCAATCAACTTCTCCTTTAGATGTGGATCGTAGTTAGGATCGGACTTTTTGAAGGAGTTGGGGAAGCGGACTATCATCAACCGCCGGTACCAACCCTCACTGTGGTCCTTTGTGCTGGGAAGCTCATTTGCTGAGAAGATTAGTCTAACGTAGGGCCGGAAATCAAAACTGGCTTTGAACTTTTCTTCCCCTCTGAGTGGTTCCCCAGGAATCATAGTTTTCAGCACTCCTGTGCTTTTTAAGTAGGTAGGATCAATGTCAGAACAAATATTTACCAGCTTGTGCTGTATCTTAGCCACCTCGAAGCGTTCAGAGAGCCGCTGCAGAGGTATGTTGCTTATGCTATTTGACCCGAACATTTCAGTTATTACCTCCAGAAACGTACTTTTCCCATTGCTTCCTCCACCTGTCAAAAAAAGAGCAACCTGCTGACTGGTGTCAGGAATCAGAGTGTAACCAATGTACTCCTGCAAAAAGTCCCGAGTATTCTGGTCTGGAACCCACTCTGCCAGAGCTTTTTCCCAGTTAGGACATTCAGCATCAGGATCATATTCAGCCTTAAGCTGGTGAGTGGAAAATAATTTAGGCTCATGGTCTACTAGCTCTTCATCTTCCCAGAAAAGAAGGCCATTCTTTACATTTATATATTCTTTATCCTGCTGAGAGATATCGTTAAACTTATTAAAATACTTCTTTCTCTGGACCGAGTGTCTGTAGGATTCCAAGATTTCTGAGATGTTCTTCTTGCTCTCCCACTGCTTTTTGATCTGAACCAGCAGTGATCGGATCGAGGCTTTCAAATACTCCTCATTATCTTTCTGCCAGTAGCCCTCATCCATTCGGTAGACGTAAAATGTCTCCATCTCAGCAACATACAGCCAAATCTCTCTTTTTTCCTGTTTAAGATACTGAAATACCATTTCTGCCAATCTTTTTGGCTGAAATTTATCCAGTTCTTTAGACTCAGTGTGTATTTTATATATATTATCCACTGTTTTTATTACTTCTTCTGCCGGAAGTGGATTCTGAGCTCCATTTGCAGCAATATTTTTACTATTCCACTTTTCCAGTAAGATTTCTTTAGCTGCTTCTGGTGGTACTGCTGAATGTGCTAGTTTTCCTGCAAGTTGAGCTGCTGAGTTATTTCTATTTCCTTCCTTAGATCCAGCCCACTTCTTTTCCCAATCAGTACTTTTTTTCTGCTCTGCTTGCTGTCTATTTTTAATCACATTTATCAGCCACTCAGGTGGTTCAGTCAATTCTACTTCTGCTGGTGACAGTCCCTCAGCAAACTCATATCTTTCTCCAGAGGGATGCAGACTAGGTGGAGCGTAAACGAAACCACCATCTGCTCTGAGATCCAGGCCAGGGAGGTCTACATTCTCACCTGTGAAGTTTTTTATCTTACCACCGAGCTTTTCACTGAGTTTCTGAGGATATTTGTAGTAGTAATGATATCCTCCACCTCCGGTATTGACTGAAACTGTCACCGGTAGTTGAAGATTATTCTCCTTGATTGTTTCCATTCCTCCATGTCTGGGATCAATGTCCAGCACAATCAAATTCGAAATCTGACCGGTAACCACAGCTATTCCTGCCTCAGGATAGTCCTCAAACCACTCAACAATCTGAATTTCATCTGCTACACGATCCTGGTATTTTTTCCACTTTACGTAGCTACCTTTCTTCTGCTCAGAATTTGCTGGAACAACAGAATAGCCAAAGTTCTTTGCGTATTCTATAGCGTATTCAATTTTATTCATAACTTACACATCATCCTTTCCAATATTATTTTTATCTATTTTGATTAGTTACTTTACTTGTGGTATTATTATTTTAGAGGTGGCTCTAGTGAATTTAGACTTTAATCTATTACCCAAAAATCATAGATTAATGATCCTTGATTTTCTCAAAAGCCCTTCTCGCAAAAGGGCTTTAGAATTTCTTGAGGAAACACCTGTAATAGTCCTGGTAGCTGATAAGTTTCTTGTTGATAATGAACTCAAAGAGAGCTTAAAAAATATCTTGGCTGAAGATCTTGATAAAGTATATATATTTCAGTTTTTACAGTACAATATCTGCAGCCTTTTTGATTGTAAGCTAAGCTCCCTTCAGTTCATCATGAAGCATGGTTCTAAGTCAAATTGCAAAGTTGCTAAAAAAGCAAATATGGAACTAAAATTAGGTCCTTAAAATTACATTACATAACCAATATCTTTTAATTCATAATAAATTGAGTAAATTAGAATTTCCATTTTACTATCATCACTAATATTTATTCCCGGATATTTGTTTGCTGCTTTAACTAATTCTTTATAAGCTAATGCTTGATCAAAATTACATTCTCCATTTAATGCAATTTCGGCCTTTTTAGTCTGATGAAATAATACATCTAGTTCATTTTCTTCTTGCATTTTGAATACTATCGCAAATGCAGCTGCATTAATACCTAAAATTTCTGAAACTGAATTTGAATTGTTCATTAGTTACCACTCCTTTACTTTGTGTTATCAATTATAGCTAAAGAATATCAATAAGTCAATTAAAAAAATAGACCACAAAGCCTTACATGACAGCCTTTGCAGGGGGTAGCTAATCGACCCGGCCAGTGGTTTTGGCAAGGGAATCCTACCCCTTTCGGAGTAGTGATAATTTTCACATCGGTAAAATATATCTATAAATTACTATAAAATACCTTGAAATTTTTTATTTTAATTTTACTCTCTCGCTTTTATTTAGTAAAATATATACAATTTTATGCTTTATTTAGAAATTATTTTTCCAAAAAAAGAACACCTCTTGAGCAAGGCATTCTTTTTCAATCATTCTACTTACAGGTAGCGATCAGGAAGAAGTGAGAGTATCTTTTCTGCTGACAAACTTGAGCTACTTACTACTCTCTCAGCTGCCTCTCTAGCTTCAAGCCCCTCCAAAATTAATCTGATGACCAGCATCAAAACTACGGCCCAGTTTACATTTTTTCCCAAACTATCTCCTCCTTCTTTCCATTATTTTCTTTTTGATTTCTGACATCGGTTTTGGCTCAAAATGTAGATCTCTTTCAATTCCAAGTCCAAGCAGCTTTACAGATTTTAGTTCTTCCAGTGAGATCAGTCCAGCCTCCAAAAAGTCTCCATCTACCAATCCCCAAAATTGACCATCAGTGTAGCCTACAACATACCAGGTCCAATTACTGAGAGGATGAAAGTACTTTATCTGTACAATTTTATCATCACAAGCTTTAGCCTCTTCAATTGAGGGCAGCTTTTTCTCGATCTCTTTAGTTAGTAGTTTCATTTTTTTAGCTCCTTTCCTTAAGCAATTAGTTCTTTTATTTTATCTTTTAGCAACATGTCATCTACATATCTTACAGGCATTATTATTGCCTTCACCTCATCATCCTGACAGATGAAAAGTGGATCTATTTTACCAGCAGCTTTGTACTGGGTACCTAGTTCAAGAAGGAAATCATACTTTCTAAGAAAAATTGCCAGCATATTTTTGACCTTGTAGATCCTAGCCTCCTTTTTCTTATCTCGTTTTAGGTAGAATGGTGTAATCTCAACTTCTTCAGATGCTGCCTCGACTTTATCAATTATCCTCAGAACATTTACATCTGTACTTTCAAATTTATCTCCAGTTTTAGAAATTGCTCCAACAAAGTTCAGTGGAATGTTGGCTGTGGACTTGAAGCTATTGTACTTTGAGAAAAACTCAGTGAATTCCTCTTCATTCATGATTAGCATAATGTAGGTGTCTGTTACAGCGTAGTTAGAACTTTCCAGTGGTGCAATTATTAGATTAGTACTTTTCCTTACAAGTGATGCTATTTTTACTCCGTCAATCATTTTGCCTCAGCCTCCTTCTTCAAATCATCGAGTATTTCTTTTTCTTCCTCTGTTAGATTATTTCTGATCCAACTTACTTCATTTATTATCTCAAGATATTCTGTTAAGCCAAAAGCATAGATTCCCCATCTAGGGTAGTTCAGATTTTGAGATTCGTAAACAATTACATTTTTCTCATCATCAGTTAGTACAGCTCGATGGATCTTTCCATCAGAACTTATATTTACAACTGCAGTTTTACTATCAGCGTAGTCAAAATTCAAATTCACTTTTTGCAGCCTCCTTTTTTGATTGTCAATTGCCAGCTTTCTCAGCTAGCCGGCTTTCCAGCTTAGCCGCCTTATTAGCATCAATTATTATTACTTCAGCAATTTTATTATTATTCCAATTATTATATCCACCATTTATCAGACCTCCTTCTCCCGAAAATTCTTCATTTGCACTTTTAACTCTGAATCATAAATGTAAGTATATATCATAGTTGTATTTAATTGGTTATGACCAAGTGCTCGTTGGACCATTCTGATGTTTTTTGTCTTACGAAGCATATCTGTAGCGAACGTATGTCTGCATGTGTGCGGACTTACATTTTTGGAAATTCCTGCCTTTTTTGCGTATCTTTTGACCATGTCCTGAACGTATCTATTATCCAGCTTATTGCCTAGCGTTCCCTTACTCATTGCAGTAAAGACGTATTCTAGTTTTTTACCTGCTATTTCACTCTGCCTCTGCTTCCAACTCTTCAGCAGCTCCAGATTTTCTTCTGCCAGCCACAAAATTCTATCCTTCGCTCCCTTGCCTTCTACTACCTTCAGCTGTCCTGTCATTAGAGATAAATTTTCCCATTTAAGACCAGTTGCCTCTGACAACCGCAAACCGGCATCCAAAAATATCTTCAGCAGCAGGTGATTTCTCTGTCCAGTGATGTATCTCGGATTGGGTTGAGAAAGCAACTTATCCTGCTCGTCCTCCGAAAGTACATTTGGCAATTTTTTCTGTCTCACGATTTAGCCTCCTTTTTATCCTATTTTGTGCAATTACTCGTATTTCTTAACTTTTTCGAGTACATCTACGTCAATTTTGATGTTCAGCTTAGTTGGTTAGGAATTACGAGCTATTTTACGTTTTTCGACATTTTACAGCTCAACTTACCAGCTCATTTTTTCTTTCAAACTGGTGAAATTACCTCGGCCAATTATTACGTGATCCACCAGCTGAATTTCCAATATTTTAGCTGCATCAGCCAGCTTCTCGGTGGTTTTCTCATCATCAAAAGATGGTGTAGGATCTCCACTGGGATGATTATGAACAACTACTATTGCCTTAGCCAGACTTCTCACTGCCGGAGCGAAAACTTCTCTTGGAGAAAGCAGACTGTTGCTGATTGTGCCTTTAGTTATCAGCCGTTCTGACATTATCTCACTTTTTACATTCAGCAGCAAGATCCTGGCCTCTTCCTGTTCCAGAAACTGCATTTCCTTGAAGTAGTTGAATACGTCCAGTGGATTGCCTATCTTAGTGGTATTTTCCTTTTCAGCTTTTAGGATCCTTCGAATTATTTCAGCTACAGCAGGTATTTGTTCACTCTTTACTTTACCTATGCCTTTGTACCTCTGCAGTTCTTTGCTGTAAGTTTTTAGGATTATTTCCTCCAGTGAGTTGTAGTCTTGAAAAAGTTCAGCTGCAGCTGGTTCTGAAACCAATCTACCCAGCAGCATCTCGTCATCAAAGTCTTTGTAGTTTAACATTTTCTTTGCTCCTTCCATATTTTTAGAATGGTAGTTCATGATCCTCATTCAGCTCAGCTTCGTGTTCCCTGTGGTATTTTTTAATCTCCACAGCTTCTTCAGCAAGGTAATCTTCAATTTCTTCATCATGGGCTCCAACCTCAGAAAAGAAAGTCATCATGCATTCATTGTCCAGCAGTAGACCGATCCTGTAGAAACTTATACTATCCAGCTTGTATTCCTCCACATACTCCAGAGAACATCCTAGCAGCCCATCATTTTCCGGGTTTAGCCCCAGCATTGAAAGATCTCTCAAATTATCCCCCTTCTCAAGCACAATTACGAAACCTTCCAGCCAACCCAGTCTGAACTGGTCCAGTGTTTCTCCATTCCGGCCCAGTGCTTCAAAAAGCTGCAGGAAGTAGTTTTTGATCCACTGCAGATATTCCTCATTCAGCACTTCTGTGTTTTCCAGCAATTCCACATCTTCAAATGTTTTTATTATTCTCATTTTATCCACTCCTTTTGTATTAGTTTTTAGCATAGAAATAGGGAATAGCCCAACTAGGAAGCTATTCCCTTCACTTTAATGATATATATCTGATTTTTTGGTAGAGGCATTTTTGATTTAGATTTCTTCTTCTTAGAGTCGCAACATTTGTGAAATCCCGGCTGAATTTCAACTTTTTTGTCCCTCAATTGCTAGCACTGCTAGAATCCTGACAGTTATCGATCATTTTGTAGTTATTCTCTGCATTGCAGGCATTTTAGCCTCTTTTTTTCTGAACACAAAAAGACCCATGCCCCCATCAAAAAGGCATAGGTTTCTTAGTAGTTTTACTTAGTCCAGATGTTTTGCAATGTAGTGCTTTATTGCCAGATTTACAAGCTGAGTGTAGCTCTCGATCACATTTTTGTCTTTCAGCAGCTCCATCTTCTCCCGGACTGGCTTTTCCAGGTAGGTTGTAACCCTGGTGTGAGCATCTTCAAAGCTTTTCTTTTTCCTTCGCTTTTTCAGTTTCTCTTTCAAAGCAGCATCATTGTTTTTTACTTTCGACTTCTTTTTCAACTCTGGTTTATTATTTACCTTCACTTTTTTAGGCATCAAAAATCCCCCTTAGAATTTTAGTTTCACCTACTGTAGCCGCTGGATCATCTCTTCAATTACCCGCTCAAACTGACTCAATGTTCTTGCCCTCCAACCTACATTCCGAAGTTCAGTCTGCTGCAGCTGTGAATTTGGTATTGCTGTATCTACTCCGATGTATTCCTCAAAGAAGAGATCCGGGTAGGTTCTTTTGTACTCTGCAAGCATTCTTTCAGTCAATTCTCTGCGATGATCCACTTTATTAGCCACTATTCCCAGAACTTCCAGCTTAGTTTCTGTCTCCAGCTGTAATTGTTTTATCTCCAGCAGGAAACTGATCAAGTTTTTTAGTGAAAGCTGCTGTGCTTCTGCAATGATTAGCAACTCATCACTGGCAATGTAGCCAGCCCTTGAAATTTCAGTCAGACTCGGTGGATGGTCCAAGAGAACAAAATCATAGGTCTCCTTCAGCTTCTCAACTATTTCTGCCAGAGTGTTACTGACACCGGTCTGTATTTCATCAACTCTATCTGATCCGGGTATGATTTTCTTGTCTACTTTGCCGGGCAGCTCAGTTACTACATCTTCCAATGCTTTCTGGCCTGTTAGCAGATCCAAAAGATTATTATCCTCATTCTGGCTGAGATTGATGTCAGTCAGGTCAGTCTGTGAATCAAGGTCCAGCATCACTACGGAGTAGCCAGCATTGGCTAGTTCTTCTGCCATGACTGTGGTCAGAGTGGTTTTCCCAACTCCACCTTTTCTGTTAGAAATACTTATTACTTTTGGACCGAACTTACTTTCAGCTTTAGTTGTTATTATTTTTTTAGGCACTACTATTCCTCCTCTCCCTACGTAGACCGTCTACGTATACTGTTTACGTCTACGTTTACTTTATTATTTTGTTAGGAGAAAAGTCTAAAGAAACAGAAAAAGCCCTTAAAGCAGAATTGAAATCTCTGCCTTAAGAGCTCTTAGATGTTAAATTATTTTATTTTCTTTTAGAAACTATATGTTAAACCAGCTGTATAAGCAAATCCTTTACTGTAGATATTACCCTGCTGCTCATCATCAAGTTCAACATATAGATAATCTAGTTGAGCATTAAAATCCCAGTTTTCTGCAAAACCTCTTTTGTAACCTACACCAGCACGTAAGCTGATACCATTATCTAGATCATAATCATTTTCACCTGTCTGTACAGAATTTGTAGGATCTCCAGAAACAGCTGTATAAACTGGCCCATTTAAATCAGTAGTTTTAGTTCCCTGATGATAACCAATACCACCTGTAGCATACCAATTATCATTAATAGTGTAATCAGCTAAAAATGTTAACCCATGTAGATCAATAGCTATTGAATTATCATAAGATGTTCCGCCAGAAGTATAACTCTGATCTACTTCACCAAAAATATACTCATACCTAACATTCAAACCCCATTTTTTATTTATTTCTTTTCTCGCACCAACATATATTAATGGTACACGATCAATAGAATCGAATTTATCTACATCTGATGTTGTTGGAGCAGTTGCAGATGTACCAGGAACAAAATGTCCTTCGGACAATCTGTAATATAGTAAGGTTAAATTTTGTTGATAGCGGAAATTATGAAACTATAAATATTATCCACAACAAACCATCAGGTATAATTTCCTAGCTAAGAACAAATAAGGGATAAGCTTCAGCAGCATCATTAAAACTATCAATTGTATCATTATAAGTATCTAAAGTTACATTAACAATCTGCAGCCCACCAATTGCTTCCCAATCAGAAGCTGCTGCACTACCTGCCATCAATCCTACTATCATTAAAGCCATCATTAATACTATAATTTTATTCTTCACTTTTTAAATTCCTCCTCCATATTTTGTTATTTTTTTCTTATATATATAGAAAACCCGAGGGAATAAATCCCCCGGGTTGT
>Ga0182240_100496_pt1 | contig 12214 bp, 13 predicted proteins | sample hydfrates4_PW_90_FD_145594 | JGI IMG/M metagenome (GOLD analysis project Ga0182240, IMG submission 145594) | Subsurface microbial communities from deep shales in Texas, USA - hydraulic fracturing test 4_PW_90 | ecosystem: Environmental > Aquatic > Deep subsurface > Shale gas/oil reservoir >...
AGAAAAGTCCATCAGAGAAAAGAGGATGTAGAAAAGTTCTGGCAGACAGGTGAGCTCAATCCTGAATCAAATGTCCAGTTTGGTGAAGGTGGAGCCGGAACCTTTAGTGACGGCAAACTCACTACCAGGATAAAAGACCGCAGGGTTAGACTTGCTATAGAATACCTGCTGGAAGCGGGTGCTCCCAAGGAAATTGCCTATTATTCCAAACCCCATGTTGGAACAGATAATCTTCGAAGCATCGTGAAAAACATGCGGGAGGAAATAAACAGGCTGGGAGGAAAGGTTTTATTTGAATCAAAGCTTACCGACCTATTTGTAGAAAAGGGAAAGATTCAAGGAGTTGAAATAAACTCCAGCCACTATATACCGGCCCAGGTAGTTATCATGGCGGTAGGCCACAGCGCCAGGGATACTTACCGGCTGTTATATGACAAGGGTGTCAGAATGCAGGCAAAACCGTTCGCAATCGGGTTACGGGTGGAACATCCCCAGCATATGATAGACTATGCCCAGTATGGAAAATTTGCCGGACACCCCAGGCTGGGTGCGGCAGATTACCACTTAACATACAGGAATAAGGAAATTGGTCGTTCAGCATACACCTTCTGCATGTGCCCCGGAGGTTATGTGATAGGCGCCAGTTCAGAAGAAGGCCACCTGGCAGTAAACGGCATGAGTAACTATAAAAGGGATTCAGGAATAGCAAACTCTGCAGTAGTTGTAACTGTAGGAGAAAAGGATTATTCCTATGACCACCCACTTGCCGGTATGGAGTTCCAGAGGAAACTGGAGAAAAAAGCATATGAACTGGGTGGGGGAAACTTTAGAGCACCCGTCCAATCTGTAGCAGATTTTATCGGGAACAGGGAAGGTTCACTTCCCGAGGGCGCTCTTTATAGCTACAAACCCGGCGTAAAGGTAATTAACTTAAGAAAGTACCTCCCTGAGGAAATTGGAACAGTACTTGCTGAAGCACTGCAAAACTGGGATAGAAAAATTAAGGGCTTTGCAAGTGAGAAGGCAGTTTTGACAGCGGTGGAGACAAGGACATCTGCACCTTTAAGAATACTGCGCAATGATCAAATAGAGGCGTTAGACATTGGAGGGTTGTACCCTGCTGGAGAAGGCGCAGGGTATGCCGGAGGAATTGTCAGTTCAGCAGTTGACGGTTTGAGAACAGCTCAGGCTGTCATGGAAAAATACAGTCGACCTGAAAGGATAGAATTTCCACAAGGATTGGATAAGGAGTAAGGGGGATTAGTAATGACAAGAATGTTTGGAACAGACGGTGTAAGGGGAGTTGCCAATAAGGATTTAACGCCCGAGCTGGCATTTAAACTTGGCAGGGCCGGTGCATATATTTTATCTCATAACAAATCTAAGCCACAGATTGTAATTGGGAAAGATACTCGTATCTCTGGTGACATGTTGGAAAATGCCCTGACAGCCGGGATATGCTCGGCAGGTGTAGATGTGGTCAAGGTGGGAGTAATGCCGACACCTGGCATAGCTTTTCTTACCCGTGATCTTGGTGCTACGGCAGGAATAGTTATCTCTGCTTCGCATAACCCCGTTGAGGATAACGGTATCAAGTTTTTCGGGCCGGATGGCTTTAAGTTGAAGGATGAGGAGGAAGATGAAATTGAAAGGCTTGTATTAGGCCATGAAAGTTTGCCGTACCCAACAGGTGTAAACGTAGGTAAGGTACATGTTTTAGAAGGTGCCGTCCGGAGGTACGTAGAGTTTGCAAAAAATACCGTTGACATAAATCTGAAAGGTGTTAAAGTAGTAGTAGATTGTGCTAATGGCGCCAGCTTTCAGGCTACTCCCCGGGCATTGGAAGAATTGGGAGCGGAAGTTATCAAAATTAACTGTGAACCGGATGGCACAAATATTAATAAAGATTGCGGTTCAACTCATCCCCAAGTGTTACAGGAGGCTGTTAAAAAGCACGGTGCAAATGTGGGAATCGCCCACGATGGAGATGCAGACCGTGTGATAATGGTAGATGAAAATGGTGAAATAATTGACGGAGATAAGATAATGGTTGCCTGTGCACTTAACCTTAAAAATGAGGGCAGATTACAGAACAATACGCTTGTTGTTACTGTGATGAGCAACATGGGACTCCATATTGCGCTAAAGGATGAAGGTATTGATATTCTCCGGACAAAGGTCGGAGATCGTTATGTGCTGGAAAAAATGAGGGAAACAGGAGCCGTCCTCGGTGGAGAGCAGTCCGGCCATATCATATTTTTAGAGCACAATACCACAGGCGACGGCCTGATAACTGCGCTGCAAACCCTCCAGGTCATGAAAAAGTCGGGAGAATCAATGTCTCAATTAAGCTCCCTCATGCAAAAACTACCGCAGGTTTTGGAGAATGTCAAGGTTGAAAATAAATATACAGCAATGGAAAATCCTAATTTTAAGAAGGCAATTGCAGAAGCGGAAAAAGAGCTGGGAGAAAGGGGCAGAATCCTGGTCAGACCATCCGGTACAGAACCGTTAGTGCGCATTATGGTAGAAGGCTCGGATGAAGAAGAACTTAATAGTATCGCAAAGAGACTGGCTGAAAAGCTCAAAGCTTTATAATAAAATATATAATAAAAATTGTAACATTTTTTAAAGGGGGTGAATATTGTAAATATAGTTGAGTTGGCACACTAAAGAGAAAATTTTTTTTGAAGCGCCAGGTCCGGTTTGAGCGGATAATTGTTAAGGATAACGGTTGCGCTGTAGAAAAGCATTGTAATGAGCCTAGTGAAACCAGGCGAGCCGGAAGAGAAAACCGGGGCGAGCGTCATGGACGACGCGAGCCGAGCACTGAGGCACGGACGCCGAATTGCGAGGGAACCTCGGTTTTCTCTGGAGGCGAGCTTTGGTTGAACTTGGCGAATGGAACCGCTTTTAGAAGCGTAACCGTATCCCTGAAGGCTTTTGTTCACTTGATTAAAACCGGTTGACGAGGAGAGGGTTCTATCGAGTTATCGGCGGGTGCCCTCCGGTACAGCCACTACCGTTAAAGATATCCTAAAACTTGAAAGTAATTTCAAGGACAAAAGATATCGGGTGGCAATAAAAATGTGCCAACTCCTGTTAAAAATTTAAAATAGGAGTTGATGACAGCAATGTGTGGAATTGTAGGTTATCTAGGAAAAAAATCAGCAGTAGAAGTACTAGTTGAAGGACTTGAAAGGCTCGAATACAGGGGCTATGATTCAGCGGGTATTGCCGCACTTGAAGGTAGCGCAATCGAAATTGTAAAAAGCAAAGGGAAAATTGCGGACCTGAAGGCAAAACTAAACGGTAATCTCTCTGGAAGCACCATTGGCATTGGACACACCAGGTGGGCCACCCATGGCAGGCCCTCCGATGCTAATGCTCACCCCCATAGAGATTGTACCGGTAAAATTGCAGTAGTGCATAATGGAATTATTGAAAACTACCAGGAATTAAAGGAATTTTTACTGGAAGAAGGCCATATTTTTCTTTCTGAAACAGACACTGAAGTAATTTCTCACTTAATAGAGCATTATAATAAAGACAATGACTTATTTACTGCCGTACAGTATGCAACATCCAGGCTGGAAGGATCATATGCACTTGTCGTACTTTGTACCGATTGTCCTGACAGGTTAATTGCAGCCAGAAAAGACAGTCCTCTGATAGTTGGTTTGGGGGATGAAGAATATTTCTTTGCTTCAGATATCCCTGCAATCCTTAAACACACAAGACGCATTAATATTCTTGATGACGGTGAAATTGCACTAATAACTTCCTCCAAGGTTGAGGTATATAATTCTACAGGGAAAAAAGTTGCTAAAAAGGAAATGTATGTGGAATGGGATGCAGAAGCAGCAGAAAAAGGTGGCTATGACCACTTTATGATAAAGGAAATTCATGAACAGCCTCAGGCGCTGCAAAAAACACTTTCAGGACGCATCCATTCAGAAAAGGGCATCGTTGACCTTAAAGAAGTGAGCCTGGATGCGGAAAAACTAAGGAATATCAATAATGTTGCAATTGTTGCCTGTGGTACAGCTTATCATGCAGGATTAATCGGTAAGTATGCCATTGAAAAGCTGGTGAGAATTCCTGTGGAAGCTGATATTGCAAGTGAGTTTCGTTACAGAAATCCCTTGATAGATGATAGATCACTTGTTATTGTTATAAGCCAGTCCGGAGAAACTGCCGATACACTTGCAGCTTTAAGGGAGGCGAAAAAACGGGGTGCTCACGTAATTGCAGTTACAAATGTGGTAGGAAGTACGGTTTCGAGGGAAGCCGACGATGTACTCTATACCTGGGCCGGCCCTGAAATAGCTGTTGCCTCCACTAAAGCATACACAACCCAGCTTGTTGCCATGTATCTTCTGGCTCTAGATCTTGGAACAAAACTTGGAACATTATCTCAGGAAAAGGCCGCAGAAATTGTGAAGGCCCTGGCTGAGATCCCAAACAATGCTGCTAAAGTTCTTGAACAGGCAGAAAAAGTTAAAAGCTGGGCCAAGGAAGCTTCTGTTTGGAAAGATGCCTTTTTTATCGGCCGCGGACTGGACTGGGCAGTTGCAATGGAAGGACAGCTCAAGCTTAAGGAAATCTCCTACATGCACGCCGAAGCCTACGCAGCAGGCGAGCTAAAACACGGTACACTGGCACTGATTGAAGAAAGAATCCCTGTAATAGCGCTGGCTACTCAGGAAGAATTATATGATAAGATGGTAAGCAACATTGAAGAAGTCAACGCCAGGGGAGCAAATGTTACGGGAGTAACCTTTGAAGGGAATAAAGAACTGGAAAAAGCAGTTAATCAGGTTATCTATATTCCAAAGACACTGCCGCTTTTGGCGCCGATACTAAGCGTCATCCCTCTCCAGCTCTTATCCTACTACGCAGCTGTAGAAAGAGGCTGCGACGTAGATAAGCCGAGGAATTTGGCCAAGAGCGTGACGGTAGAGTAGGGGAAGGTTGAATGTTCCTGTTGTTGTCCAATTATAATAAAGTTTGGTGACTGAAAAAAATATTTGGTGAAAAATAATAAAGTGTGGTGAATCCCCGTGAGGTGTTTGCAGGAGAAATCCTGTAATGCTTCACGGGATTTTTTATGCCCTCGGAACTAACCACAGGTGTAATCAAAGCGTATGGGTATCCAATGGTTGTAACCAATCCGAAGGAACAATTGACCCTCAATCCCATTTCCACTGTAGACATACCCTATCTAAGGCTCTCATTGCCTGATTCCACCTGCGGAGGAATACACACGCAAGAATCGGATGTGTAGGCTGCATTTTGGGGTAATTTTGAGCAGACTTTTTTTATTTTGACAGAAGGATACGCTGGGCAGTTAAAGAGTTAGAAAAGAAAGGAGAAGAATTGCAATTGTGGAAGGTGTATAATTCAAATAAACTCCACTCCGTAATAATAAACTTCGCTCTATAAAAATAAAGTTCGTTCCAAAATCCCGTAGTAAGTGCAAGAGAAATCTTCATTTGCTGCGGGATTTGCTTTTTATTAGGATAAAGGGACATGGGGCAAGGGCTAAGATTGTTATGGTCAAGAGATTGGAGATAAGGCTAAAGCATTGATTTTAAAGGGATTGAGAGTACTATATTGATTTAAATATTGATACCGGAATTGATAAAAAGATTAGAAGAAACACATGAGAAAATGCAACCTTATACCTTTTCCCTTGCACCTTACCCCTAAAAAGAACCAACTTTATTTTAAAAATTGTTACAAGAAATAAGGAATAAAAGTAAATAAATGGGATGAAAATATGGAATTTTAGAGCGGACTTTTTTATCTGGAAGAAAATAGCGAAATAGGGTTAAGGATAGATGGTGCAAGGGGTTGAGGGGGGTGGGGGTTTGACATGAGTTTTTTATGTGTATACATAGTTAGGATTAAGTTTTATTCTAAAAAGGGTTAAGGGATAAGGGGTAAAATAAAAAAGTTATGTCAGAGATAAAAAACTTGTGTTAAAAATAATAAAGTTGTGTTAAATAGATAAAAAAAGTTGTGTTATGTAATAAGGGCATAATTTCTTGATACAAGAATGAGAATAGTGTATTTAAATACAAGTGAAATGAGGAGATAGAAGAGTAGATGTTCTTATAGGTTATGATGTAAAATAAAGGTATGTGGTACACATTTGTAGAGAATATTATGCACTAAAATAAGGGGGGGTTGTTTTGAAGGGTAAAAATATGACTTTTGTTTTTCTTGTCATATGGTGCATTTTGGTGCTTACTTATTTTACAGTTTGGGAAAATAACTGGTTTATTCTGATTTCAACTAATGCACTATTGTTGTTAAAACTATTTTTGGATTTTAGAAGTAAGAAAGAATAAAGGTTTATGGTACCACCACATGAAAATGTACTTGCTAGTACATATCATTAATAATGTACATTAGCAGAAAAATGTGAACTAACATTTTTTATATTATGTGAGGGGGGATAAAAATGGATGTAAAAGATATTGTTCGAAATATGGGATACTGCGGTTTGGTTTGTACATTATGCCATGAGGCAGACACATGTGCTGGGTGTAAATCTGAAAATAATTGTTGTGGAAGACATTTAAGTGAAAAGGGTTGTTTTCAATTTGACTGTTGTGTCAGAAAGGGGATAAACGGTTGTTGGGAATGTGAAGAAAGTCCATGTGATAAGGATATGTTTAGTGAATATCACGATGTTAGAAACCGAACTTTTGTAAAAGTAGCGAAAAATGAGGGTATAGAAAAACTTGCAGAATATGTCCTGAAAAATCAAGAGAATGGCATTATATATGGCTGGAACAAGGATTATGATAATTTAGGAAATGAAGAGGCTGTTATCGATTTATTACATAATGGATTAAATAGTAAGTATGCAAAATGAGCATAATGAGAAGTTAGGAGAAGGCAAGTTAATTCACAATATTCTTATAGTGCGAAATAATGAAGGAGAACATTATATGATGATATTGTTGAGCATTTTTATTTTAATTATAGGGATTATCATGTTGATTAGTCCAGATACATGGTGGCAAATTACAGAATCATGGAAATCTTATGCTGCCGTAGAGCCTTCAGATTTTTATATAAAAATAACTCGTGTTGTAGGCGGTTTTTTTTCAATGATTGGAGTTGGTGGCATAATATTTTTTTTATTATTACCATAAATAAATGATATAAAAGTTAGGAGCATAACATTCATTTAAGATTGAATCGCATTATTTAATTTTTGTGTCTAAACTGTATTATTATACGAAATAAAATCTTCATAAAAAATACTGCTAATAATGATATACATATATATGAGTACGATGATTAAACCTTCGAGGTGAGTATAGATGAAAATACTGAACTTAATTTGTAAAAGGACAAATTGTTATCTCCTTGAATCCAGTTGCGGTTGGATAATGATAGATACTGATTTTCCTGGTACTCTTTATCGGCTTATGAACTTATTGAATCAGCATAATATCAAAATAAGTGATATCAAATATTTAATTGTAACACATTTCCATCCAGACCATGCTGGTATTGCACAAGACTTAAAGAATTTAGGAATAAGATTAATTATACATGAATGTCAGGTTACTTTTGTAGACAATCTAAATAACTTTTACAAAAAGAATCCTCAATTTAATTTTACAGATATTCTATCTGAGGGTAATATCGTAATTTCTAGCAAAGAAAGTAGAGACTTCCTCAAAAGTATGGGAATAGAAGGGGAAATAATCCAGACGCCTGGTCATACAGATGATAGCATAAGCCTCATTATTGATGGATGTTGTGCATTCACAGGCGACCTTCCAGAATTCAGTCATATAGAAGCCTATAACGACCAAACAATCAAAAACAGTTGGGAATTAATAAAGGATTATAAAATAACAAAAATATTTCCAGGTCATGGAAACCCATATACTATAATTTAGTGTACAATGGTATATCTCCTCTTGTATATACACTATAAACTCCACTCCGTAATAATAAACTTTGTTCTATAAAAAAGTTCGTCCCAAAGCCTCGCAGCATATGCAGGTAATTCCCTGTTTGCTGCGGGGTTTGCTTTTTTATTAGGGAGAGATATGGGTGACAATAACAAGTTCGTTTTTTTGTAAAATAATACACTATATATTATTAAGGTGTGATACAATATTTACTAAGCAAATTTATAGGGGGTATTTGGAATATGAAATTTAGAAAGTCTATAAGTTTACTGGTATTATGTATTGCTGCTCTGTCATTGATTGCAACAACATTTGGAATTTTTTCAAAACAAGGTCCTGGAGAATTTAAATTTACATAAATATACGGTCAGACAATAACTATTTACGGAAAAGGAATATATGGCAATAATTCTGTATCAGCAGTCCTGCAGGCCATACCGCAGGATATTGTGACATTGTGCATAGGCATCCCGATTCTTTTAATCTCACTCTTTCTGGCAAGAAAGGGTTCAATAAAAGGGAGGCTGCTCCTGGGGGGAGCATTGGGATATTTTTTAATCACATATATGATGTATACATTTATTGCAATGTATAACAGGCTGTTTTTGGTATATGTAGCGCTTATGTCAGCAAGTTTTTTTGCATTTATATTGACTTTGCTGGCATTTGATGTTGAAAAAATGAGTTCTTATTTCACTAATAAGTTGCCGGTCAGGTATGCAGGAGGCTACCTAATGTTCTCTACGTTAATGATAGGATTTTTGTGGCTTGCAAGAGTCATACCAACACTCATTGGCAGTTCTATACCTTTGGAAGTGGAGCATGGCACTACACTCACAGTTCAAGCATTTGACCTGGCATTCTTTCTGCCTGGGATTTTTTTATCAGGGTTGCTTTTGATAAAGAAAAAACCGTTTGGTTACATGTTAGCACCAATTGCGACAGTCACTAATGCTTTAATAATGGCTGCGCTTTTATCAAAGGGAATTTCAATGAACCTGGCCGGCATAGAAGGAACTCTTCCAATGATTATTATGACCTCTTTATTTGGCTTGATAGCAATTGTGTCTTTATTTTTGATATTTAGGAATGTAAACGAACCTGTGCGCACATAAAAAGAAGGCTTTTCGCAACAACAATATTTTATTTTAGTATGGTTTTTCTGTATACCATAAAAAAACTTTATTAAAATAAAATTTAATTAAATTGGAATTTATTGTTACTATATTTATGTGCATGGATATTAAAGAGAAGCCGATGTTGATAGTAAGGTATTTTGGCTAAAAGAGAGGTTAATTATGTGGTTTTGTGGGGAATCTTTATCAGCGCTTTTTTAATAGGCTTTTCAGGAGCAATGATGCCTGGACCTATGTTGGGGGTTACGATTGACGGCAGTCTTAAAAAGGGTGGACAGCAGGCCCTTTGACAGTATTAGGACATGGAATCCTGGAACTTATATTAATTATCATTATGACATTCGGACTTAAAGATTTCTTTTCTAAGCCGACAGTTGCAGGATTTATCGGATTATTTGGCGGTGCTTTTCTTGCATGGATGGGGTATAGAATGATAAAATCCGGCATTAATAAATCAGTTTCTTTGGAGAGCCAAAGAGCAGGGAATAGTGCCGGAGTGAGGAATCTTGCATTAGCGGGAGCGCTTGTAAGTGCTACCAATCCGTATTTTATTCTCTGGTGGGCGTCAACAGGTATGGAATCAATACGCCAGTCGTATGCTTTAGGTTTAAATGGTGTTTTGTTCTTTTTCATGGGGCACATTTTTTCGGACTTTGTATGGTATACAGCAATTTCCACGGCATTTTCCAGAGGCAAGAAACTGATAAGTGATACTGTGTATCGCTGGATTATTTTGTTGTTAGGTATATTTATTATAGCATTTTCAATCTATTTCATAGGCAGTGGATGGAAGATGCTGCAGATGTAATGATATAATTTTTGGGTAGATTTAATGAAAAAGATGTATTTTATAATTTATATAGGAGGAAAGTAAAAATGACAAATGAAAAAATAAATAATTGCTGCTGTGGTGGAAAAGAGAAGTTTCATAAAATAGAAAATGACAATACATGTCCTGTGTGTAAAACATCAGGAGTCAAAGTAAAAAATATTACAGTAAAGCATTTGGTAGTTGATGCCCTTACAAAATCGGTAGGAGATATTGATTATTATATATGCATGAACGAAGGATGTGATGTTGTATATTATAATCCAGAATCAGGTGTTAAGTTTGATAAGCAGCAAGTAAAAGTGCCAATATGGTTTAAAAAAGATGCCAATCCTAAATATGCCTGCTACTGCAGCAAGGTTACAGAGGAGCAGGTTATAAATGCCGTTATAAAAGATGGGGCAAAAACAGTTAAAGATATTATAGAAATCACAGGGGCGATGAAAAACAGCCAGTGTATAAAGAATAATCCATTAGGGAAATGCTGTCATGAAATAATTCAGAAGGCAATAGACAAGGGGTTATCCATGAAATAAGTGCAGTTATATTTAATACTGCATTTTTTAGATTGTGGCTTGCAAATTTAGGGAGGAAAAAGGCTTATGGAAATTGGTATGTATGAAGAAGGAAGAAAAATAGGTCAGTTAACAGGAGAAATGTCTTGTACACTGCAAATTGTAAAGAAATTAAAGGGAATGGGTTTTAGTATAAAACAAGTATTACAGACTATTGAGTTGCCCGAGAGTACTGTTTTGAGGGTTTTTGATGGCAAAGAAGATATTAGAAAAATAGCAGAGGATATTGTAAATCAGCAAATAGCAGAAAATGGCGGTAAAATTCCACAAGAGCGGGACTTTATAAAATGGGTAGAAAATGCGCTTGAATATTTTACGCCGCCACAAGATAAGGAAGAACTAATACCTCTTAAAGAACCACAAAGGCTCACTTGTGAACAATGGGCTCAGTATACTCCGTGTGAAAACAAATTAGAACTTTTTGATGGGCAGGCACTGGCAGATTTAAGAGAACGTGAAAATATGATAATTGCCCTTGTATATAACATCGGACTGAAACACTTTATTAAAATACTCCCGCAGGAATCTAAAACAATATTGAAGGAACTTTTAAATGAGCAATAAAAAAGTTTTTCAATGAAATATAAAGTTATGGTTAAAATGTATATCAGTTTAGGTTTATTGAGGGAATTTCACCTGTGGTACGGCTAACCTCCAAGCCTTATCCCAAAATGTTTAAGAAATAAAAAAGAGGCTCGTAGTGGGTGTAATAGACCCAAAGGAGGAAACAGACAGGGCTGTAAGGAACGGAGCGATATGTACAGTGGCGATAATATGATGTGAGTTGATTACCCCTACGGGGTATCATTACTTGGGAATTGGAGGCGTGGGCTGTATATGGTGGTTTTTACCAATGCATATTATTATTTAACAGCAATAAGAGTCACAAAGAGATAGTATAAATTGATTTTAAGTAGGATATTTTTATTAGTATCTTGATTAAATCTTATAAGTATGATAATATTTTGTTGTAGGTCGGATGTCCGAATTAAAGGAGGAGAGAAAGAGCGTGGCTGATGAAACTGATAAACTAAACCAATCAGAAAAAATATTATTGGCTGCTTCTAAATGTATATCTTCTAGAGGCTACGCCAATGTTTCATTGAGAGACATTGCTGATGAAGCAGGTGTTGTCCTTAGCCAGTTAAACTATTACTATAAGAATAAGGAAGGGTTATTTACAGAAGTAGTAAAAATGATGATTGGAAAATATTTATTAGAGATTGAGAAGTGCTTAACGGTAGAGGCATCTCCTAAGGAAAGAGCATTATCTTTGATAAAATATTTTCGAGATTTACTAAAGTACAATCCAGAACTTTTTAAATTACTATATGATTTTACAGGATTAGCACTTTGGACACCTACTTTTAGTGGTTTATTAAGCAATTTATTCAAGGAACTATCGAATATGATAGAAAAGTACATTTTGAATAATCTTCAAATAAAGCATCTAAAAGGATATTCACCAAAATCTTTATCAAGACTTATTTTAGGTGCAATGTTTGGGACGGCTATACAGGTTTTACTTGATGACGAAGAAGAAGATTTGCCGGAAGCATTAAACGCCGTGCAGATATTATTTGAATAAATTTGTAAAAAGAAAGGGTAGTGTCAGATAGGACATGAAGATTCCCTAAAAAATGGAAATAGAAGGTAGCAGATGGCAAATAAAAATTAAAATGCTCATGTAAAGCTGAGTTAAGAAGGAGTAATCATTTTCCAAGAAATTTA
>Ga0182240_100497_pt1 | contig 12125 bp, 14 predicted proteins | sample hydfrates4_PW_90_FD_145594 | JGI IMG/M metagenome (GOLD analysis project Ga0182240, IMG submission 145594) | Subsurface microbial communities from deep shales in Texas, USA - hydraulic fracturing test 4_PW_90 | ecosystem: Environmental > Aquatic > Deep subsurface > Shale gas/oil reservoir >...
TAAAGGTAGCCTTTTGAAAGCCCTCCTCAAAGGAGGGCTTTTTTCATTGCTGGGGCTTGACCGAGGTGGGAGTAAGTGGTATAAAACTATACAATATTTATGGAAGCAGAAGGTGTATGTAGTATGACGAGAGCTCAAAAGCTACAAAGAACAATATATATAGACGGCTTCTATTTTTATTACTTTACCGGCGTGGGACCCCCTCAGCGGTTCGACGCTTAGGCGTCTTTGACCACTAGAGGCCGGGGTCCCCTTAACTAGATGGGGACCCCGGCCTTTTTATTATGCCTTTATAGAAAAAATGTGAGAGGAGAGGAATGAAGATGAGCGCAAGAAAGTCTAATTCACGACTTGAGGACCTGCAAAGAACTGTCAAAAGAGTATGGGAGAACGTTCCTTTCTACCGGGCAAGGATGGAAGACTGGAACGTTACTCCTGATGATATAAAAAGCCTTGATGACCTTAAGAAACTTCCTTTCATGACCAAATCAGATCTGCGGGACAACTACCCGATGGGCCTTTTGGCGTGTCCGAAGGACGAGGTTGTAAGGGTGCATGCCTCTTCAGGGACAACCGGGAAACCTACAGTAGTGGCGTACACGGCAGGCGACATTGATTCCTGGACAGAATGTATGGCCAACTGTCTTAAAACGGCGGGAGTGAACGAGAAAGACGTCTTCCAGGTGATACTGGGATACGGACTTTTCACTGGCGCTTTGGGATTCCACTACGGGGCTGAAAGGTTGGGCGCCATGGTAATCCCCACGGGCGGAGGGTTCACGGGAAGGCAGTTGATGCTCATGGAGGACCTTGGTACCACGGTCTTCACCAGCACGCCTTCGTATGCCTTGTACCTGGCAGAGGAGATCAGAAAGCGGAATATAAGACATAAATTGAAGCTGCGCCTCGCCATATTAGGTGGAGAAGCATGGACCGAGGAGATGAGAAAAGAAATAGAGGAGGCCCTGGATATTGTCGCTGTCGACTCCTACGGCCTTTCGGAAGTCGTAGGTCCTGGAGTGGCCATGGAGTGCCCCCAAAGAAAGGGACTTCACGGAAACTGGGACCACTTCATCTTCGAAGTGGTGGATCCAGCAACGGGGCTTCCGGTTCCGGAGGGACAAGAAGGGGAACTGGTAATAACCTCATTGAAGAAGGAGGCTATGCCAGTTATAAGGTACAGAACCAGGGATCTCACAAGGTTGATAAGAGGAACCTGTTCCTGTGGAAGGCAGGATGTAAGGATAGACAGAGTGAAAGGTCGCTGCGACGACATGCTCATAATAAGAGGCGTGAACGTATTCCCGTCACAAGTTGAGGCAGCCCTTGCCCAGGTTCCGGAGCTTTCCCTTCATTATTTCCTGGAGGTCACCGAACGAAAGGGCCTCAAGGAGCTGTGCGTTGTGTGCGAGCTGAAAGACAGCCTTTCAGGAAAGGAATTGGAGGCCGTAGAGAGAAAAACATCCCGAGTGCTTCATGAAGTCTTGGGTATAAGGGTGGGGCTTAGGCTTGAGCAGCCAGGGACAGTGGAGCGCTCATCAGGCAAGGCGGCGAGGATAGTTAGGGTTAATTGAGAAGTTTATGAACATTAGATTTGAAACCAGAGGAGGAGGTAAGGTATCATGTTGGAGAGAAGAGACGAAAGGATGGAACAAGAGGACTTGCTGAGAGAGGAAGCGCTGAACATTGAGTACGATTTCGAAGGTCTGCCATTGGCCTACAACGAGGTAAATGGCGCGGAGCAGAGGAAAAGATGAGCTTCTGACGGGAGGGTCTTTCTTTAAGTGAAAAAGACTAACGCTGCTAGGATTCTGGAACGCTTGGGAATTCCCTTCGAGTTGTGGTCCTATGAGGTGGATCCCGACAACGTTGGCGCAGAGGCTGTGGCCGAGAAAGTGGAATTACCTCCTGAACGGGTGTTCAAGACCCTTGTGGCCAGGGGGGACAAGACAGGAGTAGTGATGGCGTGCATACCAGGCAATGCGGAGCTGGATCTCAAAGCGTTAGCTGCAGCAAGCGGCAACAAAAAGGTTGAAATGGTGCACGTAAAGGAAATTCAGGCCCTTACGGGCTACATCAGAGGCGGCGTTTCCCCTCTGGGAACAAAGAAAAAATATCCTTTGTATATAGACGAGAAGGCTCTCCAGCACGAGGCCATATGCGTGAGCGCTGGAGAGAGGGGGCTTCAGCTTTACCTGTCGCCGAAAGACCTAGCGGAGGCAGCAGGTGCCAAGTTCGCCTCCATATCAAGAGGTTAAGATGTAGCTTCTTTAACTATTTTTTCGAAGCAGGGGATACACAGGGGCTTGCCCCTTAAAAGCTTTGCCATGGTCTCCATGGTGCTTTCGCCGCATTGGGCGCATGTCACGCTGTCGGTCATCAGGGCCCGGGGAAAAGTCTCGTAAGGGATTTCTTGAATTTTCACTAGCTCCGCTAAATCTGCTTTTAAAATCTGGTCGCTTTTTTCTTTTCGTAGTGATGCGTAGAGGGCCATTTCCTCTTCGGAGAGGGTTCCCGATACGTATTTGTCCCGGAGCTCTTTTTCCCTTGGGTCCTCTGCGCGTTTAGGCTTGTTGAGCCTGGATATCCTTACGGCCATGCGGTCTGATCTTCTGTAAAACCTAAAGGCCGTCTTTCCTATATTTTCTATTTTGAGGTTGCCCTTACCGATGGTGCATCCTGTGAGAAACTGAACGGCGTCCACGGCACAGTTGTCGCATTCGGATATGCACAGTATCTCCTCGTCTTTATTATGCCCTACTGTCTTTAGGGCGGCTTCTGCCATCCTGATGCCGATGGCTAGCCCGGGGCACCAGTGGCCGTGAAAGGTCTTGGCTTGTTCTATTAGCTCCTTTGGCAATTTGCAGCTTCTCATTTTCATTCTCCTTTCAGCCATTCAGGAGGGGTTGGGTTGAAGGGGCGCTTTTGGCATAACAGAGCCACTTCCTGGGCGTACCTCTCAGGGGTTTGGGCTTCTGCCAGCTTTTTCCAGTCTACAGCGCCTTGAGTAAAGGGACAAGAGCTTATGCATACCCCGCAGTCAGTTCCAACGTTTCTCCACACCCTGTAACATTTTTCAGGCGAGTATGCCCAGTTGTCTTTCATTTTGTCCATTGGCCTACTGGGGATGGCTTTGCCTGGGCACATGGTGCTGCAGAGGTTGCAACCGTTGCAAAACCGATGGACTTTCTCGAAAAGCGGATCTTTTGGGGTCTCCAAAAGGGGCATATCTGTGGTTACAGCGCTTATCCTCACACAAGGGCCGAATTCTTTTGTTATAAGAAGACCATTCCTGCCCAAGGCCCCCAAGCCTGCATCCACCGCTGTCGGCACTAGCGGAAGAAGGTAATTGCCGTCCATATGTACCCTTGCCCTATAGCCGGCTTGCCTGATGGAGGATGCTAGGGCCAAAGCTGTAACCGCAACGTTGAGATATCCCCTGACAGTCTCCACGCTTTGGGGAGCCAAGGGGCCTCGGTGGATCATATCGGGATCCATAGCCCGCACAATTATAATTCCCCAGGGCAGTATATCCTTTATCTCTTCTCCATATACTTCTTCTTTCCTGCCGCGGTGGGAGTAGTAATGATAAGGTTTCAGAGCCAGTATTCCTACAAGGTCGGCTCCGAAGTGGAGACAGAATCCCCTTACCCATTTTGCCCAGGTTTCGGGAGATTGCTCTATCCTGGTAGGAGAGGGTGCTGTATCGACTAAAGGGTGCCAGCTCGCCAAAAGGCCAAATACCCCGTCGATTATTGGACCTGCAAGGGGGGTCCAGGTTGGGGTTTGGGGGCTTCCGATGTTTGGAAGGGCCCGAAGCTCGTCATCAATGGGCTTTTTGTGGGGGTTTCGGGCATAGTAATCATTATATGCTGTTCCTCCCACGCTCCAAGCCATCCTCGCAAACATGGTGTCTCTTTCGTCTATTCTTTTTTTCATCCCTTGTATTCTCCACTCATCAGGAGGTTGTTCATATTTCTTCCGTAAACAAATCATTTTCCACAGTGAAAATATTATACCAATTTTGCGAGAGAAACTGTAAAGATTTTGAGGTGAGGTAGCGTAGGGCCATAGAACTCCTCACCGTCGATGTACGGGTTTGCTATAACAATGGTTGTGATAAATGTATATATGCGAGCGCTGCTGTTTACCAAAATAAAAGACTCAAATTGCATAGCAACAAAACTGTTGTTATAATGGATCCAAAAATGCTTATAAAAGGCATTTTATGGATCCATAAAACGCCTTAGTTGTATGGAGGTTTGTTGTGGAAAAGAAAGAACATGAAATAAAAGCAGATCAAAAGGCTTTCGAAAGCATAATAGAAAAAATAATGAACAAAGAAATTCTTCCTGGGGAGAGGATTTATGAGACGGATTTAGAGAGGCTCACAGGTTTTAGCCGAACACCTTTAAGGCAAGCGTTGAGCCGATTGGTTACAGAAGGAATTTTTCAGAAAAAACGTGGCAAGAAAGGGTACTTTTTCCCTAAATTATCCATAGAAGATTTGAACAACGTTTTTTTAGCCAGGGCTGCCTTAGAAGGAATGGCGGCAGGACTAGCAGCTAAAAATAGGAACGAGGAAGATATAGAAGATCTGCTGGCGATTAATGAGAAAGAAAAGGACCTATTTTTTGAAGAGAGAGATAAAGAAGAATATGCACGCCTAAACAACAGCTTTCATGAAAAGATTTTGACTATTTCAAGAAATCCTTATCTGGAGCAATATGGCAAGAGGGCTTACTGGCGATCAGATGTGTATATTCTACTTCATGGTAGTTTCTATAAGCTGGAAAAACTTCCATATAGTGCTCCTCACAAAAAGTATCCCACATGGAAAGAGCATAGAAAAATCATTGCTGCCATAGAGAAACAAGACTTTGTCGAAGCAAGACAAAGCATGGAGGAACATATTTTTAATACTTTGAATCATAGATTGGGATGGATATATGCAGAGAAAAACAAAATTGAATTATAAGGAGGTGGTGATGAACGGGAGCGCTAGTCTGTGGGATGATCTCGAAGTCAGAATTAAACAAGGAGGATGGTGTTTATGTCTAAGAAAAGAGAGGTTGGCTTGAGTGGTGCTTTGTTTATCCTTGCATCCATATTAGGGTCAATGATAGTTGGGAAACTGTTGCTAAAGTTTGACACAGCTATGCTAATAATGGGCGTTTCGATGTTAACAACTGCAATTTATGTGTTTTACTATCGCTTTTCCTGGCAGGAGCTTTTCGATGGTGGGGTTATACCCATGATAGGGCGAGCTTCAGGGGCAATTTTGATACTTCTTACTGTGGGTCCAATGATAGCCATTTGGATGATTTCTGGCACTGTTCCGTATTTGATATATTTAGGACTCAATATCCTAACCCCGAAAACGTTCCTTATCTCTGCTTCAATAATATGTGCCATTTCTTCTGTGGTTACTGGTACATCTTGGGGGTCTGCTGCAACATTCGGTGTTGCTTTTATGGGGATAGCCTATGGATTGGGAGTGCCACTGCCTGCAGCAGCCGGAGCTGTGGTTGCTGGATCCTACTTTGGCGATAAAATAAGTCCTGTGTCTGACACTACCGTTTTAGCCGCCGCCACGGCTGAAGCGGACTTGATAGATCACATCAAATCAATGATGTGGACCACATTGCCAGCTTTCCTAATAGGACTTATTCTTTATGGCATAGTGGGAGCGCAGAGCAGTGGCACCATAGATACAACCAAGATCGACAGCATTTTGGCCGCGATCCAGGCTAATTTTAATCTTACACCAATTGTTCTTGTTCCGCCAGTTATGCTATTGCTTCTTGCGTACTTAAGGTATCCTACGTTGCCAGTATTGTGGGTCTCAATGCTGGCAGCTGTTCCGATTGCGATTTTCCAAGGGCATACTATTCCTGAGATAGTTAAGGTGATGGCTAAAGGGCCAGCTTTGCATACTGGAGTTGAGGCCGTTGATAAGCTCCTCAACCGAGGAGGCCTTTCTTTCATGGCAGGTGCAGTTGCTGTGGTTTTCTTTGCATATATTTTTGCCGGTCAACTTGAATATTCAGGTACTGTAAGAAGGGTTACAAATGCTCTTCGTGAAAGGTTTATCAAAAACAGCATTGGTCGTTTTATCTTTTCTACATCTCTGACTGGTATTCTTACAGCACTTGGGACAGGGAACTCATATCTCAGTATAATCATGCCTGGAACCATGTACAAAGACTTATGTGATGATTTGCGTGTCGCGCGCAGAGTGCTCTCAAGAACCCTTGAAGATTCAGGCACAGTTGTAGTTCCTCTCGTTCCTTGGTCAGCAGCAGGTATATATATGTCAACTGTTTTGGGCGTGCCTGTCCTGGATTATTTACCTTGGGCTGTTATGTGCTATGCTGGCGCACTGATCGCTTGGATATATGGCTTTACAGGCATAGGGATCTTTAGGGAAGAATAAGGTGGGTGTTATATGATACAGGGCGAGAAAAGTAGTGAAATGTTATCTACGGTTCTGATAAAGGAGGGGGAATTGTATTCCCCCTCCTACCAGGGGAAGAAGGATGTTTTAGTTATCAATGGAAAGATTCATCTTGTAGAAAACGATTTGTGTGTTGATTACATAAAGCGGGTATTTCCTGAATTAAAAGTAATCAATGCGAAAGGGTTAATTGTTGCTCCAGGAATAATTGACCAGCATAACCACTTTGCTGGAGCCGGAGGAGAAGGAGGGGAGGAGTTCAGAACCCCTCCCGCCCCTATAACATCCTTTTTGGAAGCTGGTATAACTACTGCTATAGGGCTACTGGGGACAGATGGGGTCGGAAGAACTCTTGAAGAACTATTGGCGAAGGCCAGATCTTTGGAGAAAGAAGGCATATCCACGTATATCTACACAGGGTCGTATCAGTTCCCTTCACCTACTTTAACTGGAGATGTTATGAGAGATCTTTATTTTTTCAGGGAAATAATAGGCGTAAAGATGGCATTAGCGGATCATAGATCTTCATATCCCTCTCCTTTTGAGATTAGGAGACTCCTTACCAAGGTGAGAGTTGGAGCTATGCTGGCCGGCAAGAAGGGGTTAGTATGTGTACACATGGGATCGGGTGATGACATGCTTACACCCCTTAGGGATGCTATAGGAGGTACGGATATTCCTATAACTCATATAATTCCAACTCACGTAGGCAGAACCAGAGAACTGCTTTTGGACACCTCCAGATGGGTAAAGGAGGGAGGGTATGCTGACCTTACAGCTGAAGAAGATCTGTCGGAACACTTGGAGTTTTTGAAAAAACAAGGAGCTTCTATAGAAAGGTTAACAGTTAGTTCTGATGGCAATGGAAGCTTGCCAGAGTTTGACGAGAAAAAACAGTTGGTTGGCATGAGTATAGGAAAACCCAAATCCATCATAAAGAGTCTTAAAAGAGCAAAAAAAGAGGGAGTTGTTTCTGTAGAGGAAGCATTCAAGCTGGTTACTAGTAATGTGGCTGATTTGTTGGGATTAAAACATAAAGGCAGGATTACTCCTGGGTGTGATGCAGATATTTTGGTTTTAGAAGAAGAATCTTTCAACATTTTGGCTCTTATTGCTAAGGGGAAAGTGCTTGTGGAAAATGGTGTAATGTTGTATAAAGGTATGTTTGGGGGAATGCCTAAAGATATATAAAAGCGAGGGAAAAATTATGTATGATGCCGTAATAGTTGGAGCCGGTCCGGCAGGGCTCTTTGCTGCAAGGGAAATGATACGTGGAGGCTTGAAAGTGGCCATCATAGATAAGGGGAGGAACATTCAAAACAGGACCTGCCCCATGAAGGATGGTCGTTCTGATAAGTGTCTTCACTGCAAGCCTTGCAACATTATATGCGGTTGGGGTGGAGCTGGGGTGTTCAGCGACGGTAAGCTTACCCTCACGCCTGAGTTTGGTGGCAACCTAGACAAATATATAGGAAGAGCTGCGCTCGTATCGTTGATAGATGAGGCAGATAAAGAATACCTGAAGCATGGGGCCAGCACGCAGGTTTTCGAGCCAGACCCTGCCTTTGCAAGGGACGTGGCTGTCAGGGCAAGCTCTGCAGGTTTGAGGATAATTCCTGCCAGAATAAGACACATGGGGACCGACCGCTCCAAGGACATTTTAAAGAGCATGTACGACGAGATTGCTTCTGGCTGCGATGTGTACATGAACCAGGCTGTGGAAAAAGTTTTGGTTGTGGATAACGAGGCGAAAGGAGTAATCTTAAGGGACGGTACTACGATAGAAGCCAAGGTAGTTTTGCTGGCTCCTGGTAGAGAGGGAGCTTTCTGGATGGAGGAAGTTGTAAAAGAGCTGGGCATCCAGATAAAGTCTCTCCCTGTGGACATCGGAGTCAGGGTGGAGATTCCTTCCGAATGGGCAGAAATGCTTACAGAGCAGTTCTACGAGGTGAAGGCTATTTTGGATACGCCTACCTTCGACGACCAGGTAAGGACCTTCTGCATGTGTCCCCACGGGGAAGTGACCACTGAATACCTGGAGCAGCACGGCATACTGACCGTGAACGGCCACAGTAACAAGAACGGTGAGGGCAAGACGGAGAACACCAATTTTGCCATATTGGTCTCCACCGAGTTCACCAGCCCCTTCAAGGACCCCAACGGATATGGAAGCTACATTGCAAGGTTGGCCAACTTGCTAGGCGGAGGGGTGTTGGTTCAGCGCCTTGGAGATCTCAAGCACGGAAGACGTTCCACGCCTGATCGCATAGCCAGGGGACTCGTGAGACCTACGTTGACATCTGCTGAGCCGGGGGATCTGTCCTTCGTGCTACCTTACAGACACCTTACCGACATATTGGAGATGATCCAAGCCCTGGACTCCATAATACCTGGAATAAACGGTAAGCATACCCTTCTCTACGGAGTTGAGGTCAAATTCTATAGCTTGAAACTAGAGCTAGACCAGGACCTAATGACTAGCATACCGGGACTTTACGCTTGCGGCGATGGTGCAGGGGTGACCCGCGGGGTGATACAGGCCTCGGCAAGTGGTATAGTAGCAGGAAGGGCGATAGTTAAGAGATTGAAGTAAGCTAACCGAAAAGGCAAGAAAAACGAGGCAGGAATGAGGTTTCTCCTGCCTCGTTTTTTTATAGGAAACCCAAAAGCTTGGGCAACACCATGGAAATGGGTTCTATGTAGGTTACGAGCATGAGTATGGCAAGCTCTGCAAGGACGAAGGGATAGACGGCCTTGGATATTTCCTCCAAGCTTAGACCCGTTATCCCGCAACTCACGAATAGGCACACCCCAACGGGAGGGGTAGCCATTCCTATGGCGAGGTTCAATACCATTATGAAACCAAAATGCAGAGGGTTAATACCTAACTTGGCTGCTACAGGGGCGAGGATGGGCGCCAAAAGTATTATGGCAGCTCCAGTCTCCATGAACATGCCGACGAAAAGCAGGAAGATGTTTATCAACAGGAGGAATACGTAAGGGTTTTCCGTTATGGAAAGGAAAAGATTGGCAAGCTTCAAGGGGATCATGTTCGCTGCTATGACCCAGGCGAAGACGTTTGCCATGGATATTATGAGCAGTATGGTGGCGGTGGTTATCCCGCTTTGGAGAAGAACTCCAGGGAGGTCTTTCCATTGGAGCTCCTTGAAGACGAACTTGCCGACGAAGAAAGAGTATATTACCGCAACTGCTGCCGCTTCCGTGGGAGTGAATATGCCGCCCAGAATACCTCCGAGGATTATCACAGGAGCCATCATAGCCCAGACGGCATCCTTGAATTCCACAGCTACCCTCTTCAGTGAAAAGTTGTCGTACTTGGCATAACCCTTCTTCTTGGATGTGCTGTAGACGATCACCATTAGAGCAAGCCCCAGAAGAACTCCGGGAATAAACCCTGCAGCGAATAGCCCCCCTACCGATACTCCCACGGAGACGCCGTATATTACCATGATTATGCTCGGCGGGATGATGGGGCCTATGGTTGCCGCCGATGCAGTTAAGGCTGCGCTGAAATCCTTCTCGTATCCGCTTTTCTCCATGGATGGTATCATTATGGCCCCTATGGCTGAGGCGTCAGCCACGGCAGAACCGCTTATGCCCGCAAAGAGCATGTTTGCCACGACGTTCGCGTGGGCAAGACCTCCTCTTATGTGTCCCACCAGGCTGTTGGCAAATCTTATGAGCCGTATGGTTGTGCCGCCTTTGTTCATTATGTCTCCAGCGAGGATGAAAAAGGGCACGGCCATCAATGGGAAGGAGTCTATGCCTGTGAACATCCTTTGAGCTACTACTTGAAGGGGGACGCCCATGGCTATCAGTGCTGCAAGACCGGTGAGCCCCAACACCAATGCCAGGGGGATTCCAATGGCGAACGTAACAGCGAAAGTCAGAGCAATAATGGTCATCATTTTTTCGTACCCCCTTCATACACGTTTTCTGTAAGCTCGGCATCAGCGGTGGATAGGGTATCGCTGGTTCGCTCAAAAAGGAGTCTTATGGTGTGAAGCAGTATGTAAAAACAGCCCACCGGAATGCAGAGGTAGGGTATGATCATCGGAAAATGGATGGCTGGGGAAACCTGGGTTCTTAGTTCCCACACGAGCTTCAGGCCTTGCCAGATAAGAATAGCCATGAAGCAGGCGATAAGGATCTCTGCAAAGGTGTTTACTGCCAGCCTCGTTCGTCTCGAAAGTCGGGACACTAAAAGAGTCACTCCTATATGGCGCTTCTGGCCCATGGCCAGGCCGGCCCCCATGAAGGTCACCCATGCCATCATGTACCTGGCTGCTTCCTCCGACCAGCTCAGGGGATTGTTGAGGACGAACCTGAAAAACACTGCCGTGAAGGCTATGATGCTCATAGAGGCCATAAGGGTTATGATTATAACCTTCGCTATTTTGTCCAGGGTTTTGAGAATTGGGGTGATAACCTTCATACCTTATTGCTCCTTCCATGTGGGGCCCAAAAGGCTTCGGGCCCCCTTTTTCCCTGATTTACTCAAGCATCTCTTTTTCGTCTTCCTCAGCGTCCTTTACAGCTTCCATTACCTTTTCTACCCACTCTTCACCAACTTCTGCCTTTACGTATTCAAGCACTGCCGGTTGCGATAGATCCCTGAACTCCTTGGCCTCCTGGGGAGTAGGAACGTAAATGGTCATTCCTTGTTTCTTCAGGTTCTCTATACCTGTTTGAACCTGACGTTCCGTGAGAGCTCTCTGGGTGATCTTGAAGAGCTGGGCTCCCTCAAAGAGGGCCTGCTTGATGTCCTCAGGAAGTTTTTCCCACAGCTTGCCGTTTATGAACATGATGAGGGGGTTGTACAGGTGACCATCCAGGACAACGTACTTTTGGACTTCGTAGAACTTCATGTTGTTTATAAGGGTGATGGGGCACTCTGCGCCATCGACTACGCCCTGCTCCAGTGCCATGTAGAGTTCACCAAAGGCGATGGGAGTCGGAGAGGCACCTAGAGCCTCCACCAGCTTCATGTGGGCCGGATTCTCCATGGTCCTCAGTTTGAGCCCCTTCATATCTGCAGGGGATTTTATCTGCTTTTTGCCGGTGAAGAAGTGGCGGTAGCCGTTCTCACTTATGGCAAGACACTTGATGCCCGTGACTTTGTACATCTCCTCCATGAGCTCCTGACCGAACTCGCCGTCCAGCACTTTCCAGGCTACGTACTTGTTGGGGAACAAATAGGGGATGTCGAAGACCATTATGGGCTTGAATAGTGTAGGTATAGGCCCAGTGGTAATGGTCCCAAGCTCTATGGTTCCCATCTTGAGTCCTTCCAAGATCTCCTTTTCGTTACCCAGCTGGCTGGCATGGAATACGTCTATTTTTACCTTCCCCTGTGTCTTGGTTTCTACGTAGTTCTTGAACACTTCAACGGCTATGACTGTCCTGTCGTTGGGATCCGCAGGGCCAGCATTGGCCAGCTTCATTTTGATAACATCCGCCGCAAAGGCACCACTGGCCATGAAAGTGGCCACAAGCACCAAGGAAATGAACAAACCAAAACGCTTCATACTGCACCTCACCCCTTTTTGGTTTTTTCAGTAGAACAAAAACGCACTACACACTAAGCTACCCCTAGCTGTACTACTATGACCTTCTCACCTCCTAATTTAGTACACCGCTTATTGGT
>Ga0182240_100498_pt1 | contig 12124 bp, 12 predicted proteins | sample hydfrates4_PW_90_FD_145594 | JGI IMG/M metagenome (GOLD analysis project Ga0182240, IMG submission 145594) | Subsurface microbial communities from deep shales in Texas, USA - hydraulic fracturing test 4_PW_90 | ecosystem: Environmental > Aquatic > Deep subsurface > Shale gas/oil reservoir >...
TAGTCACTTGTAATTACAAGACTGGCATCGGGAACTTCCCTTTTAACTAATGGAAATATTTTAGCGAGGTTATCCAATCCCTTTCTGGGTACGGAACAATATATCAGTTTGTTATTAACTTTAGGGAAGGTATCTTGATATTCGCTTTCATTAACACCAAGTCTTGTCTGAAATATTTTTTCCCTGGGAACTTCCGTATTTCTTATAAGTTCATCTGTATGGAAGGGACTTATGGTAATAACTTTTTTCACATGCGGAAGCACCTTACTCCAGTCTTTAACTAAATAACTTCCCTCTTCGATTGACCAGTATAATTTAAGTTTGGCAGGTACATATTGCAGCTTTGGAGGTTGCCCTCGTACAACCATTATTACATCCCAATGATTTCTATAATCAAAATTTTGCAGGTTCCTGTACCTGACGCCATGATAAATTCCTTCCCGCGAGGTTTTATTATAAACTGTAACTTGATGTCTCTTTGCCATTTCTCTGGAGATATGAACAATTGCAGTTTCGGAACCGGGTAGCCCCTCTTTTTCCAAATCGGAATCATTCCAATCCTTTTGGTCACGAAAGGAGTAGTAGAAACATACTTTCATACTTATCGTCCTCCCAACGAGAGCCTTTCAACCATACGCTCCGCTACAGCATCCCAGGAAAGCCTTTTTATACTTTCCCTTGCTTTCTTTGCTTTTTTAAATGCCTCAGTCCTATTTTCATAAACTTCTCTCAGCAATTTCCGCAAGTGCTGAACATCAGGTTTCGCCCACCTGAATCCCAAATAAATTTCATCAGTCGATAGACCTAATCTCGGAACAGGCTCCAGCTCCTTAACCTTTATCAGATAACTATTTTCTTCATTCAAAAAATCCATATGGCCGGACCAGGCAGTTGTAATTACTGGAATTTCCGAAGCCATAGCCTCGAGAACCGGAAGATTCCACCCTTCACCCCTGGTAGGAAGGACAAAACAATCAACACTTCTGTAAAGAGCTGCCATTTGAGAAGTAGTTAAAATCCGTGAAATCAAAGCTATAGAAGGTACACTAAGTTTGCTGCTCTTTCCAATAAAGCCCTTGATTTCCTGCAATATTTTTGTGCCATCGGGATCAAAATTCCTTCTGCCATGGCTTTTAATAACTAGCGAGACATTATCTTTATCAGAAAATTCCTGCAAATAAGCGTCCACAAGAATATCGTAACCTTTTCTTGGAATCCATTCACAAACAGTTAAAAAAGTGAAACCCTTGCCCGTTACTGCCCTGGGTCCGTGCGGATTAAAAGTACCGGTATCCACTCCCAGGGGCATAACCACCACTTTTTCTCCCTGAACACCGCTTTTTATAAAGGTGTCTTCATTAAAAGTTGAAGGAACCCAAATCTCATCCATTTTGTTACATATCTCAACCCACTTCCCGGGTATCCCATCAACTTCAAGCATTGTTAGGCCTATAGTCCTTTTATATTGTCCTTTCATATGAAAGAATGGTGGAATACCTATTGACAGGAGATAGTCACATTTCCCTTTCCATAACTTTAATTCATCCAGAATCTTATTTGTTTCTTTCGGAAGGTTAAGGGAGGTAGCTGCCCATGTTATGGGCTGGAGATAGATTTCAACTCCCTGACGATAAAATGCCAGAGCTGTCTCTCTGGTGAGATGTGCATACCCGGTAATATCATAAACAGGCCCTCTAATATGCAACCTCATAATATCCCTCAACTTGGCTAGTACTAGTGTCTTGAGGAAACCTTTTCCCTCCAATAATTTAATAAATCCCTAATTGTTTTTTCAAACGGAATTTCCGGTTTCCAATCTGTCTGTTTATTAAACTTTGAATAATCACCCAGAAGAATGGGAACATCAGAAGGGCGTAATCTTGTTTCATCTACTTCTACTGAAATCTTCCGGTTAGATAAAGAAAGAATTATATCTAACAACTTTTTAATTTTAATTGCTATGCCGGAAGCAATATTATAAACTTCACCCGGAATACCGGATTCAAGTGCCAGCCAATACCCTCTCACTGTATCCCTGACATCGGTAAAATCCCTTTGAGCTTCAAGGTTACCTACTTTTATTACCGGTTCTCTTAGTCCTTTTTCAATTTCAGCTACCTGCTTGCAAAAATTAGATGTTACAAACATTTCCCCACGGCGTGGTCCCGTATGATTGAAAGCTCTTGTTCTAACAATATGAAGCTGATATGATGCATGATATTGATATCCCAGAAGGTCCTGTGCGACCTTGCTGACACCGTAGGGGCTTAAAGGACGCAATGGATTCTCTTCATTAATAGGTGTTTCCTCAGGATAAACCATTCCGTATTCCTCAGACGAGCATGCAATCTGAATCCTTGTGGGAATATTATTTAATCTAACAGCTTCAAAAATATTTAGTTCACTGAGGATATTGTTCTCCAATGTCTCCTCGGGTGCATTCCAGGAAGTAGGAACAAAGCTTTGTGCTGCCAAATGAAAAATCCTGTCCGGTTTAATAGTTTCTATTATTTTTCGAACTGCAAAAGGGTCCAGCAAATTACATTCAACCAGATTAATCTTATCTAAGAGGTGTTCAATATTGTCCAACTTACTTCTTACCCTGACAGTACCAAACACTTCCACTCCCGGCTTAGTTAAAGCATACTCGGCAAGGTGGCTCCCAGCAAATCCTGTAATTCCAGTAATCAAGATCTTCATTTTACCTATCTTCCTTTCTTTTGCCTTCTCTTCCGTATTTATCCATTAATCTAATTACGTCATCAAGGTGATTAGTAGACACTTCAACCAGTCTAACCTCACTGGTAGCTATTATTCTGTGGGGAACCCGGGGCTCCACGTGAATTACTTGACCGGGTTTAATGGGAATAACTTCATCTTTCAGCATTATATATCCCGTACCCGACTGGACATAAAAGGTCTCTTCTTTTTCCTGATGTAAATGAACACTGGTAGCCTCCCCAGGAAATACTACTAGAATTTTGGCCACATAATTTTTTGTATGTGCCCAGACAATTTCCTTTCCCCAGGGTTTATCAATTACAGTTCCAGATTTCTGGTCAGTGTTTTTTCTTTCTTTTTCAATCTTTTTTTCAATTTCTAGAAAATCAGGGGAGTTAAGTATTTTTTTTAGCCGAGGAAGTTTATCCTTTGTACAAACCAACAACCCTTCGTCAGAGCCCGAGACCACTAAATTATCTGCACCAATAACTACCGCAGGGCCCTGTGACCAATCAACAATACATCCGGAAGAGTCATAATTTAAGATATTTTCTTTTTGAGAGAGCCCATTTCTTTCTAAAGCTCTCCAATCCCCCATGTCATCCCAATAAAAATCACCTTTTAAGGCAATAATCTTTTGACATTTTTCCACAACTCCAAAGTCAATTGATATGGCAGGAACTATTGAAAAAAGTTCTAACATATTTGAATCTATCCCCTGACTACCGGTTTTTTGCCATAAATTTTTTATCTTTTCCAGTACAATAAAAAGATCGGGAAAATATTTTTCAAGGCATGCCCAGAAGGTACTTAATTTCCAAATAAACATTCCTGAATTCCACAGACAATTGCCTGCTTCTATTAAAGATTTAGCTACGCTTTTTTCAGGCTTTTCTATAAATTTTTTGACAAAGTAGCCGGGTATGGATTGCCCCGGTATACTTTGACCCAAAATAATATAGCCGTATCCTGTCTCTAATCTGGTGGGTGAAATACCAACAGTAACAACCTCTGCCAGTTCTGCAAATTGTGCGGCTTGTTTCAAGGTACTAACCCACCTCTCCTCATCTTTGACAAGATGATCTGAAGGAACCACTACCATAACGGGGTCACATTTAAGCCTTTCGCTGATTACCAAAGACGCATAACCAATCGCCACAGCAGTATCCCTGGCTTGAGGTTCGATTATAATGTTTCTGTTGTTTAACTCAGGTAGCTGCATACGAATTAATTCTTGATACTGTTCGGGCGCCACAATATAAATATCATCTAATCCGACCAGTTTCAGCAACCTCTCAACTGTTTTTTGCAAGAGTGTTTTTGAATCTTCTAATGCTAAAAACTGTTTAGGTAATTGAGGAGAACTTTTGGGCCAGAACCTGTTACCCTTCCCCCCTGCCAGTACTAATGCTATTGTTTTCATACCATTTCCCTCACCCTTTTAAGCGATTTATTATTTATCCTATTCATATTGCGTAGTTTGGTTAAAAAATCTTTTTGTGGTTTTTTATGGAAAAATTGTCACTAATGGCCATTCATCATCATAGTTTATAATAGAGAAAGTAAATCATTGTACCACTTTAGGAGAGGATACCTGATGAAAAAAGTAAATTCGGATATCTTCAGGGAATATGACATCAGGGGATTAACAACTGACGGAAGCCTTTCACCGGAAGTAGCCGAGCAGATAGGAAAAGCATTTGGTACAGTCCTAAAAGAAAATAACGGAAATAAAGCAGCAGTAGGTTATGATAACAGATTTTCATCAATCTTCTTAAAAGATTTCCTGATTAAAGGTTTAATATCGACAGGAATTAATGTCATAGACATTGGAATGGTTGTTACTCCTATGCTCTATTTTGCACAAATTTATTACAACGTTGAAGGAGCTGTTATGGTGACAGGCAGCCATAATCCACCTGAATACAATGGCTTCAAAATCTCAGTAAATGGCCAAAATTTGTATGGCGCTGGCATCAAAAATTTGCAACATCTAATTTCTACTCAATCATTCATAACCGGTACGGGTTCCCTCCTAAAAGAAAATGTATTTCCTGCTTATCGCAATATGATAAGAAAAAAGATTAAGCTCGGGCCTAAAAAGTTAAAAGTTGTTGTGGATCCCGGTAACGGTACTACCTCCCCATATGCTCCTAAAATTTTATCTTCCTTAGGCTGCAAAGTAATTCCAATCAATGCAGAATCTAACCCCACATTTCCGGGGCATTTTCCTGATCCAGTCCTACCTGAAAACCTGGAAGATTTACAGGCCGCTGTTCTTAAGGAAAAAGCAGATGTAGGTATTGCCTACGATGGGGATGGTGACAGACTCGGAGTCGTTGACAATGAGGGCAAAATTATCTGGGGAGATAAAATAATGATACTTTTTTGGAAGGAGATACTTTCCAAAACCCCGCAAATAGATAAAGCATTCGTTGAAGTCAAGTGTTCTCAGTGTCTAATAGATGAACTGAAAAAACTGGGGGTACAACCGGTATTCTTAAGAACGGGACACTCCTATGTCAAGAAAGCTTTAAAGGAAACAGGAGCCCCATTTGCCGGAGAGATGTCAGGTCATATGTTTTTTGCCGATGAATACTACGGTTTCGACGATGCTATATATGCTTCCGCACGTTTGTTAAGAATTTTGTCAAATATTGAAAATACCTTAGCAGATGAGCTTAAAAAGCTTCCCGAATATTACTCTACTCCGGAGATAAGGATTGATTGCCCGGATGCTATTAAGTTTAAAATTGTCAGCGAATGCAAATCCTTCTTTTCCGAAAAATATTCAATAATAGATGTAGATGGCATTAGAATTAATTTTAATGACGGCTGGGCACTTATCAGGGCTTCAAACACTCAACCTGCACTAGTATTGAGATGCGAAGCTACTACTTACAATAAATTAAGCCAGTATGTTAAAATTATTTATGATAAGTTAGTTGAATATCCTGATATTAAAATACAGTTGAATGATAAACTTTTCAGATATTTTTAGCCGTAAAATTATTACGGTGTCTTTCCAGATGATAGCTGGAAGCACTGTTCCGGTGGCAGTGGTGGGCCATTCATTTCAAACGGTGCTTTTGGCTATCTTCTCATGAAAAAGACACCGTAATTATTACGGTGTCTTTCCAGATGATAGCTAGAAACACTGTTCCGGTGGCAGTGGTGGGCACACACCAGGAATAGTGATACAAGGTGCAGGCACACAGAAACCATAGCTGGGAACCAGTAACTGAACTCTGAGTATACACTTGATAACTAAACATATTTGCAAGTCACAGGTCACTTCAATTTCGTCTGCTTCTACTTCACTAACTACACATACACAGTGCAGCAAAGTACTTTCACTGCAGTCAGGAGAAACTCCCTGAGGACAGCACAGTGTTACAGTTTTGGTAAATGTAAATTCTTTTTCTGAAGTTTCATTAGGATTGTTAGGATTAATTAGGGTTACAGGAACAGTTGCAACTATCGTAATGGTGAAAAATCCATCTCCCGCTGCTGTACGGCTGATTTCCCTGCAAGTTATTTCTTTACCCGGAGTTAACATACACTGTACCGTATCTCCCACAGCAAAAGGCCCTGTTTCAAATTCACCGTAAGGCCCGGTAGTAATTTCACTAGTTCTGTCAACATTTTCAATCTGAAAACAACTGTCATAAACTTTATCCACCACTATACATTCAATGCGATCAAAAGGCGGGCATACTCCATCAGGGCACCGTCCAGGCTGTACCTGCTGTTGGCTAGTTTGATCTGACATCCTTATTCCTCCTTTAAATTGATAGTAATATATTTTTTAATCTAATATATACTATTTTAAAAAAGATAAAGTGTTCATGTTTACCCAAAATTTAAGGGGGGTGTTTTTGATTACAATTTTTTTAAATAATGAAACAGGAGATTACTGGTCATTTACAATATCGGATAGTAAAAAATTTCATTTTGAACTTAATATTGCAGGAAATTCTTTAGAAGATGTTGTTGATTATAAAGTGGTTTGGAGCAAAAACTTAATTCCCTACATTATACTCAAAAATTCCCATGGAATTTTAAGCCTTTACTATTGGAACAATAACCACTGGAAAATGAAAATTCTACACGAGTTAACGGAAATAAAGGATTATCTAGTTACCACCCTTCAAAATGAATGCCATATAGTAGCTTCTCAAACCAATAAATACCTTCACATCAGTTTTAGTGACAGTTCATGGAAGATATCGGTTTTACCAATCACCCCCTTCTCCGGAAGTGAGATACTAAGCCTGCATAGAACACAATCACAGAAAATGTTACAGTTGATATTACTTCAAAATAATAACCTCATTGCCTGGAATTATAGTCTTGAGAATGGTAAGTGGTCACGGGGCAAATTACTTGTTTGTCTGAAACGAGTATTTTTTACAAAAATTAGCTTATCACACTGTAACTGGCACCTAATAGCAGCTGAAAAAGCTTCTGACTTCGTTAACTTAAATTATTTTTTGTTTAAAGACGACAGGATAATATTACATTCCCCAATTGTTACTTCAAAAACTTTTCCCTTTGAAAGACAACCGCTTCTCTTAAAGGACAAAAATCAACTAGGTTTATTTGGCACGAAAAATAAAAGGTTAATATTATTTACTTCAGCTGATAAAGGCCATAAATGGCGAGGAATAGTTTCCAAAGAAACACCTTTTCTATTACGTTTTGATGAAGTAAAATATCAAAATGGAGAGATTTCACCGTATATTGTCTTAAAAAGAATCAATGACAAGGAACTAAAACCAGCGCTGCCTTTGCACTTAAATGATTTAATTGAATTTTCACAAGGCCTGCCAGGCCTCTAACAGTTTTTTCAAGCACGATTTACGTAATGGTAGCCAAGTTTTGATATATTAAAAACAAGCTGCTCCAAAGTTGCCAGATAAGGGTTATAGGTAACAGTTAACTTATTAGGTTGCTGGTATGGCTTAATACTCACTATCCCGGGTAATTTAAACAAACTTTCAGAGATAATCTGATAATCTTTTTCTGAAACCATATCCAGAATTGTTAAGTTGAAACTTACGGAACTTTGGATTTTTTCTGTATGAGCTTTTTTGTAAAAAGTACTTGTATTGTTTCGATGTGGCGCTTTATCATTTGTTTGGTACCAACTCACTTCGATTCCTCCCATCTTTTTGCAAACCAACTGCTTGCTATTTACCACATCATCCCTTGCTTTTTTGTCCTTGAGGTATATTTTTGTTGCTGACAGGATAACCAATTGTTATTAAAGTATAAAAAATATTTTCAAGTCCTGTTATTGAAGAATCATATGAAACCTTAATTTTTTTAGGAGCAAATATTTTAGTGCCCCTTATTCCCGGATTGTTGTTTAGTTCCTTTTCAATAGTTGAATAATCCCTTTTTGAAAGCATATTATCAATGAACAGATAAACATGTTTTATTTGAGGATTATTTATTATACCTATTCCCGGATGTTGCTGACTTTTTCTTACTAAATTCTCAATTTTAGGGTACCTACTCATTTGAATACCTCCCTATTTTTGTAAGCAAAATGCTTATCTTGTTTTAGCCTCAACCTCCTTCCTTCTTGAAACTTAACCCCTTCAATCTCAATCTATAGTCAATGAAGGTAACAGTAATAAAATTTTCATCATAAACAACATCAATTTCGTTCTCTTTTTCCGATACAACCCTTATTTCATAAACATAAGTACCAATGGCTTCATATAATCTTTTTTTCACCTCACTATCAGCAAGTTTTTTTATACAATACCTAACTTTTTTCCTGTCACCGGGAGCAAGAACCTCGTTGCGAGCATCTATCCACATGCGAGCTTTAGGTTCCTTCACTATCCCACCTCACATAAACTTTTTTCTATGTTATTGTATTTAAGATAAGTTTCAAACGTGATAGCATGGTAAAAAAATACATGCATATAAAAGAATGTAATTTTTGTCACTGAATTACTTAATTATAAGGACAAGCCATAATTTGCTCTTCTCTTCTCCCAATATGGAATTTGCCTTTTTTATTGTTATAAAACATAATTATTATAAATATAAAAGGAGGTCGAGAAATGAAGGAGAAACTTGTTAAGGCATTTGTGGTTACAGGAGTATCAGCATTTTTGTTATTTCAATTTAATGTCCCGCCTGCTGAATCATCTTGGGGAGCAGCAAAACTTTTAAACAATTATCAAGCGCCCTCTTATTCAGTTCCATCAAGCGGTGAAAGCAATACACAAACACCGCCACCTTCAAATCCAGTACCTGACACTGCTAATACCAATCAGCAAGATAGTCAAAAAAATTTTCAGAGTATAGCAGAAAAAATTAAATATTTAAGAGCTCAAAAAGCTGCTTTAGGATCCGATAATAATCAAACAACTCCCGCACAGCCTAACGATCCGGTCCAAACTCCCACTGAGCCCCAGCAACCGCAGGAAAACAATGAACAAGAGACAACTGTTAATGTAAGCCAGGAAGTTATGTATCTGTTTAATAAGATAAATGAGGAGCGGACAAGCCGCGGTATAGAACCTTTAACTTTAGATCCTGAATTAATTAAATTTGCCCAAAAAAGAAGTGATTATATAAGCGAAGATCCCTTTAACAGGATGAACCATAATGGAATGGCTCCCGGCGGGGAAAATGTCTCCTATACAAGTAATATATATAAAGCTCATCGACTATTGATGGCAAGTGAACCTCACAGGGAAAATATTTTAAGATCTGTTTTTAACCGTGTAGGAATTGGAATTTCATATGACCAAAATGGCTATGTTATCGTAGTACAAACGTTCCAATACTAAATTTTATAGGGTTTAAAAATAAACACCGTCAGATTTTTGGCGGTGTTTTTTCATGATTATTTTTATAAAAATTTATAACATTTTTAATACTGTCTACATATTATATATTAGAATTTTTGTGATAGGAGGGTAACAATGATCAATGTGAAACTTGCCGATAATACGGTTCTTAAATTGGAAGAAGACTTATTACAAAAGTTTCAAGAAAACTGTGATTTATTGGATATAAATTATAAGATTGCGGAAAACGGTGACTTGCAACTCGTTCCTCCCCTGACCGGCAAAACAATTTTAATACAACTACTTGATAATGTTGAAATCATTACTGAAATGGCAAATTCCATAAAAGAGGAACTTATAAGGCATGATGCAATATGCCTTGTCAGCAACAAACATATGAGCTCGCAAGCAATAAAATTTCTTGACGCACAGATAATTCTTTGTTTTTCCAACAATAATTACACGACAGACTATAATACCATAAAATTTTTTACTTCAAAAAGTTCCAATAGCGCTACAAGCTTAGCCTCAAAAATTATCAAAAAAATTGCAAGGGCTGACCTTAATATTAACTATTCTGTTGCATCCTGGTGGGATTATGTAACTAACGTAAAATACTGGCAGTACTTTTTTAACTCGCCAACACCTACTGTGTTAATTGAATTGAGCAATTTTGAACAGTTAAAAGACTTACGGGATAAATTTCAGAACATAATAACCTCCAGTATTGTTGAACATTATAAGAAGACTTTAACTAAAGAAGATACCAAAATTATAGTAAGTTTGGTAAAAGAAATATATTCAGAAATAAAAGCTGAAGTTAACAGGCAAAATGAAGAAAATAGAAAAATTGCATCCCTTAAAAAACTTAAATCAATAAAAAGATTCATCTCTAACAGCAAAACAATACCAACTGCTCAAGAAGATGATTCACAGGAAAAACCGGAAAATCAAACCGTAGCTGAAATGGAAACACAGCATGAGGAAAATATACAGGTAAGAGATGATGACATGACAGTAACAAACGATGCTCCAAAAATGCTTGAAGGGCAAACTAGCGAACAGCAACTTCAAAAAAGCGTTGAAACAAAAAATGAGCAGGAAATAAGGCTACCCCAAGAGGAAACGGAAACTGGTCACCGGGAAAATCCTACAATACAAATTAAAAATACAGCGCTAACCAAAAAACAAGCAGCGCCGCAAAAAAGAAACATACGTGCAAAGAATATTGCTACAAAAAAAATCACTCGCCAGCACAGGTCAAATTATGATCCCCTATCTGTTCCGGGAGACGTACCGGTTTTTCAGTTTGCACACGATACACAAAGTTATTCCGGCAATCCTCTAGAAACCTTACCACCTAATAAACAAGTACAATATCACTTTGCAAAAAATATTTTCCGACCCAATGGTTTATCTGAAATACCCATGTCTATGGATAAAAGGAATACAAATATGATTTTAAAGAGCACTTTTTGGGCAAATACAAATCCTTTAGAAAAAAAGTGTCAAAAAGAAGAGGTGAAAGCCACCGGCAGTGCATCGAATGAATCCAAGGAAAGGAAATCTAAGGAAAACAGCGAGAATGAAGTAAATAAAAATAGTAATCTAGCTGAAGAAACCGCTAGTAATAAAAATATTTTTGAGGAAACCATAGAAAATCTCAAAGAAATTAATTATGCTGAAGAAGTGAAGCAAGTGACAGATAGATTGGGTCCATAATAAATATTCCTCCCATACGGGAGGAATATTTAAGCTTTAAAAGAACAGCCGGGAGTCTAAAAGGTTTCTCTTTTTTAGTTTTTAGTCAGATTGCCCCTGGAAGAAGATGTTCAAAGTTACTGCACTACTTGCGTTAACAGCACTGTAGTAAATTCTGGCATATTTTAAGAATATCGAAGACACAAATGTTGCTAAAGAATTCTGGTTAATTGTTACCGAACTTACTTCGTCCTGCCAGTTGGTACCGTCAGGGCTGATTTGAAGTTTGACAAGCGCCTGGGCATCTGTTGCAGTTGAAGCATTTACAACACCGAAGGTCCAGGTCTTATAACCCAGTACGTTGTAAGTTGTATCGGGAGTACCTGCAGTGTCAGTAACGTTAGCCCTGGTGGCCGAGACATCAGTAGTGGCCGTTGCAACTTTCAAACCATCAGAAGATGCAGTTACAGTGAGCCCATTTGTTGGCGCCGTAATTGCAAGGCCTGTGCTGGTAATGCTTAAACCGTTAGTCGGTGGCGTAATAGACAATCCTCCGCTTGGCGGAGTAATGGATAGGCCGGATGCCGGCGCTGTAACCGTTAATCCGTTGGCCGGCGCCGTTACTGATAGCCCGGTGCTGGTAATAGTCAGACCACTAGTTGGCGGTGTTATAGATAGTCCACCGCTTGGTGGAGTAATGGATAGGCCGGATGCTGGCGCTGTAACTGTCAACCCGTTGGCTGGCGCTGTTATTGCCAACCCGGTGCTGGTGATGCTTAGACCATTGGCAGGCGCTGTAATTGCCAGGCCGGTTGAGGTAATTGTCAGGTTACCGGATGAGTCAGTGTTAAATGCAACATCATTGCTACCATAGATTTTTACCTTCG
>Ga0182240_100501_pt1 | contig 12077 bp, 12 predicted proteins | sample hydfrates4_PW_90_FD_145594 | JGI IMG/M metagenome (GOLD analysis project Ga0182240, IMG submission 145594) | Subsurface microbial communities from deep shales in Texas, USA - hydraulic fracturing test 4_PW_90 | ecosystem: Environmental > Aquatic > Deep subsurface > Shale gas/oil reservoir >...
GTGGTGGAGGCCTGCAATGAAAAGGGAAAGGTGGAAAGGATAGCCGCTGAGGGGTTTCTGGCCAGGGCCTTTCTTCACGAAATTGACCACTTGCGAGGAAAACTTTTCATAGATTATCTTTCGGTTTTAAAGAGGCAGATAATAAAGAAAAAAATGCGCAAACACTGGAAGGAGTGACCTTGTTGGCTTTTTGGTTTATGGGGTCAGGAGGTTTTGCGGCTAGATGTCTGGACCAAATAGTTGGGAGTGTGCCGATCAGTCTGGTAGTGACCAATGTGCCATCTAAGGCAGGAAGAGGCCTGAAAGAGAGGCCAACACCGGTTGATATCTTAGCAAGCAGTTTAAAGTTGAATGTCCACAGAACCAGCAACCTTTCGAAAGATGAACTTCTTATAGCCCTTTTGAAAGACCACTCTCCAGAGGGCATATTTGTAATAGATTTCGGTCATATAGTAGATGAACCATACCTTTCTTGGGGTAAAGTAGGTTGCCTCAACGTGCATCCTTCTTTGTTGCCCCGGTATCGGGGAGCTGCTCCAGTCCAAAGGGCCATAATGAATGGAGACAGAAGGTCCGGTATAACTGTCTTCAAGTTGGTCAAAAAGATGGATGCCGGGCCCATATTATTGCAGGAAGAGGTTGAAATCCCCATTAACGCCACGGCAGGGGAAATGTTGGAATTCATGGCAGTTAAAGGTGGCAAAATATTGCTGGATGCTCTACAATTATTCTTGGAGGGTAAGATAGTACCGAAGGAACAGAAGGAAGAAGAGGCGACATATGCGCCGAAGATAGATAAAGCCGAGAGTAAGTTGAGCTGGGACCTACCTTCCGAGAAATTCCATAACATAGTGAGAGCTTTGAATCCGAATCCTGGAGCATATTTGATGTACAGGGGAAAGAGGTTAAAGATTTGGAAGACCTTGATGGCGAATGCTGTTGAGGGTGCACCGGGGCAGGTCGTGGCACTTGATAAGGGTTTCCCTGTGGTCTCTTGCGGAGAAGGTGCTGTGACATTGATGGAGGTCCAAATGGAAGGCAGAAAACGTCAAGATGGAGCATCTTGGTTTTTGGGGGCAGGTTTAAAGGAAGGGGATATGATTCTTTGATTATCAGAGAAGATATAGTAAAGGACTTAGTGGCGAAGTACCCATGGCCAAAGGCCATAGCGGTAACTGGGGCGTTGGGTTCGGGCAAGACCGAGTGGGTTTTGAATCTGGCCTTTGCGCTAAAAGCAACAGCAGTTCCAGTCACAGTAGCCGACGTAGACATAATAAATCCATATTTTTGTGTGAGGCAGATTCAGACACGTTTGGAGGAAGAGGGCCTTACTATAATAGCTCCTCCGGAGAGCGCCAAATGGTCAGATATGCCAGTCTTATCACCCAAAGTAGGATGGGCTTTAAAGGATCCAGAAGGGAAGCTTTTGATGGACATCGGCGGAGATGCCATAGGAGTAAGGGCATTGAAACAGTTCTCTGACCTTTTGGAAGATGTAGGATATATGTTGATACTTATAGTTAATACCTTTCGTCCTCAAACTTCCGATACTCAAGGCATTGCCGACATGATAAGGCGGATGGAATCCATAAGCTCCTTGAAGATAAAAGCTTTGGTCGCAAATTGCCACTTGATGGAGGAGACCACTGTTGATGAGTTGGTACATGGAATAAATAAGGCCCGGGAAGCATCGAAGGAACTTTCTCTTCCCTTACTTTATGCCACAGTGCCTCCGAGCCTTCACTCCGAGATGGACAGGATTTCAAGTGTCATAGATGTTCCTCTTTGGCCCCTTGAGCGCAGAATGATGCTGCCGTGGGAGGAAGATTACATGTGGACTAGGCAATAAGATACTGGGCCTGTAAGGCTGGTAGGACTTGATTAGGCGGAGCAGAGGAAAATATTTGGGAGAAAGGTGGGTGTGGTAATGGCAAAAGGTCGCATTGAGGTTTTTGAGGAATACTGTAAAAGTTGCGGGCTTTGTGTGGCAGCCTGTCCAATGAAGGTTTTGCGCATATCCGATAAGATCAACAGCAAGGGGTACAGACCTGTAGAACAGTTCAAAGAAGGCTGCATTGCCTGCAAGATGTGCGCTACGACATGTCCAGATGCTGCTATAGAAGTTTACAAAATTGAAGATAGTCAATAGGCCTCCGGAGGTGAACCATATGGCTAGGGTTTTGATGAAGGGAACAGAGGCTATAGCTGAAGCTGCCATACAGGCAGGTTGTAAGTACTTTTTTGGTTATCCTATAACTCCCCAGAACGAAATTCCTGAGTACATGTCCGCAAAGCTGCCTAAAATAGGGGGAGCGTATGTTCAGGCAGAAAGCGAAGTTGCGGCAATAAACATGGTGATGGGTGGAGGAGCTACAGGTACAAAGGTGATGACGTCCTCTTCCAGCCCGGGAATCTCTCTTATGTCCGAGGGATTGAGCTACATCGCTGGATGTGAGATTCCGGCCGTCATAGTGAACGTGATGAGAGCAGGTCCAGGTTTAGGCGGCATTCTACCCGCCCAGGGTGATTACTTCCAGGCAACCAAAGGCGGTGGAAACGGCGACTATAGGTTATTGGTGCTTGCTCCCAGCACACTACAAGAAGCAGTGGACTTGACCCAGTTGGCTTTCGATTTGGCCTTCAAGTATAGGAACCCGGTGATGATACTTGCGGACGGTTTCATGGGGCAAATGATGGAGGCCGTAGAAATCAATGAGTACAAAGGGCAGGAGTTCGATGTGGTCCCATGGGCTTTGGGAAACATGGAAAAACGAGGAAAGAGGACCATTCTTAAAAGCTTACACCTTAACCCAGAAGACCTGGAAAAGCACAATTTTAAACTTAATGAGAAATATAAAAGAATGCAGGAAGAGGAAGTTAGATACGAGGAATTTCATGCTGAAGACGCGGAGGTTTTGATTGTGGCTTTTGGAACCACAGCACGTATAGCCAAGTCCGCCATACTCAACCTCCGAAAAGAGGGCAAGAAAGTCGGGATGATAAGGCCCATTACTCTTTTCCCGTTCCCCTATGATGCGGTAAAAGAAAAGTCAGACAAGGCCAAACACGTCCTTGTGATAGAAATGAACATGGGGCAAATGCTAGAGGACGTAAAACTCGCGGTTGGAGAGAGAGCTCCGATCTCTTTCTTTGGGCACGCCGGTGGTATAGCTCACTCGGTGCAGGAAATAGAGGACAAAATAAGGGAAATCCTCTAATAGAGGGGGTTAAATCATGAAAGAGACCAAAGTATATGAACGCCCAAAAAGCTGGAAAAAGGATGTCCACACTCATTATTGTCCTGGTTGCGGCCATGGCATAACCCACAGGATCCTTTGTGAGGTCATAGATGAGCTTGGAATTCAAGAAAAAACCATAGGCATTGCACCTGTGGGGTGTGCAGCGCTGATGTATGACTATATCGATGTGGACTTTTGCGAAGCTCCCCACGGCAGGGCACCGGCCCTTGCTACAGGCCTAAAGAGGACTAGGCCAGACCAGATAGTGTTTACATACCAGGGAGATGGAGATCTAGCGTCCATTGGGACTGCAGAGATCGTTCATCTGGCCAACAGGGGAGAAAAAGTTACCACGATATTTATAAACAACGCCATCTACGGCATGACAGGAGGACAGATGGCCCCTACGACCCTCATAGGGCAACGAGCCACTACATGTCCAGAAGGTAGGGACCCGAACCTCACAGGCTATCCTATTAGGGTGTGTGAGCTTTTGGCTACGCTAAAAACCCCTGCGTACATTGCAAGGGTAAGTGTAGCCCAACCTAAATACATAATTGAGGCCAAGAAAGCAATAAAGAAGGCTTTCGAGTATCAAATAAGCGGCAAGGGATATTCCTTTGTGGAGGTTCTCTCTAACTGTCCCACCAACTGGGGTATGCAACCAGTTAAGGCTTTTGAATGGACAGTAAGTGCCATGATGCCATATTACCCTCTGGGTGTTTTCAAGGATTTTGACAAGGAGGCTGAATAATATGGGAGGCTTCTACAGGAGTTTGATCGCGGCTGGTTTTGGTGGTCAGGGCATCATGGTTTTGGGGCAATTGGTAGCTTATACGGCAATTAACGAAGGCCGTCACGTAACGTGGATTCCTTCTTACGGTCCTGAAATGAGGGGCGGGACGGCAAATTGCGGAGTGGTGGTAAGCGATGAGGAGATAGCCTCTCCTGTCGTTGCAGAGGCCGACGTGGCAGTGATAATGAACAACCCTTCCTTGGAGAAATTCAAGGATAAGGTGAAGCCGGGGGGGCTGCTCATTTATAATTCTGACCTAGTGAATTATGCTGGCCCACGTACGGATATAACGGTTTTGCCAGTGCCAGCACACAGTGTCGCCCTTTCGCTAGGAAGCGAGAAAGTCTCAAATATCGTTGTATTAGGAGCCTTGGTGGAAGCGAGCGATATTGTTTCCAAGGATGTCTGTTTGGAGACTTTGAAGGAGAAACTTGGTAAGAGAAAGCCGGAGTTTTTGCCGATGAACCTAGAAGCCTATAAAAAGGGCCAAGAAATAGCAAGGGAATATTTGTCCAAAGGTAAGGAGTAAAAAGTGAGCGGACACTCTATGCAAGAAGAAAGAATTTACACTAACAAGGTATATGAAGGACGCATCGTCAACCTAAGGGTTGACGGTGTGCTCCTTCCTTCTGGTAGAAAAACCCTTAGGGAAGTGGTGGAGCATGCTCCAGCGGTAGGTATATTGGCCGTAACGGAGGACGAGAAAATCGTTTTGGTGCGGCAATATAGATACGCCGTTGGAGAATGTTTGGTGGAAGTACCTGCAGGCATAGTGGAAGCAGGGGAAGCTCCAGAGGCTACTGCCGAAAGAGAGCTAATGGAGGAAACGGGCTACAAGCCCGGAAAACTCGTGGAAATATGTCGAGTATACCCATCGCCGGGGTTCAGTAACGAGATCATCATATTGTTCTTGGCCACTGAACTTGTGGAAGAATCTTTGGAGCAGGATGATGACGAGAATATAGAAGTTGCCCTCTTCACAAAAGAAGAGATTATGGAGATGATCGAAAAGGGGAAAATAAAAGACAGCAAAACCCTTTTGGCCATCTTTTGGTATTTGAACTGTCAAAAGTAACGAAAGAGGTGTTAAACCTCAGATGCCAACCCAAAAGGACTCATCCCTTCTTGAAGGTTTCTTGAAATATCTAAGGTACGAACGAGGGTGTAGTGAAAACACCCTGAAAGCTTATGAACGAGACATAAAAAGGTGGTTCGACTACTGCGAGAAAAAGGGGCTTTCGGGTTTTCTTCCATCGCACGACGCAGCCCGTGATTTCTTGAGACACTTAAAAAAAATGAATTTAAGCCGATCAACCATTCAGCGGCATGCAGCGACGTTGAGATCCTGGGGAAGCTATCTCTTCTACGAGGGCCTATCGGATGCCTCAGACTTCAAGGTTCCTCTTCCCCCTCGTGGCAAGGTATTGCCACAGATACTAAGCGAGGGGGAGATTCTGAGGATAATAGATGCTTGCTCTGGAGGAACCCCCTTGGACCTTAGGGATAGAGCTATGTTACAGGTTGCATACGGGTGCGGATTGAGAGCCAGTGAGGTTACATCCCTTAAGGTAAATGACGTGGATTTTCAGTCCCGTTCCGTAAGACCTTTAGGCAAGGGCATGAAAGAGAGAGTCGTCCCGCTGTTGGGAGAGGTTGCGGAGACCCTTAAGGCATATATGTCCCAAGCTAGACCTATGTTGGATAAAGCTATGTCTGAGTTTGTCTTTTTGTCCAAAAATGGTAATCCCCTTAGAAGGGAAGATTTCTGGAAAATTGTCCAAAAAAGAGGCAAAGCTGCAGGTATTTCCTCCGCAAGATTACACCCCCATGTTTTGCGCCACTCCTTTGCTACCCACCTGCTTAGGAGAGGAATGGATCTAAGGACGCTGCAAGAACTTTTGGGGCACGCTTCTATTGGGACCACGGAGAAGTATACACACTTTGACCTTGAGCTTAGGGATATATATGATAAAACCCATCCCAGAGCGTGAGCCGAAGAAAAAGGAGGAGAATGGCTATGTCGACTTTTGAGAAAGTTCAGGTGGCGAAGGAGTATTTAAAGAGCAAGATAAAAGAGGTCCCTAAATATGTAATTGTCCTTGGTTCGGGACTTGGTAGCTTTGTGGAATGTCTGGAAGAGGTTATAGAGATAAAGTACGAAGAGATACCTGGCTGGCCTATCTCCACAGCTCCAGGTCATGCGGGTGCATTGATTTATGGGAAAAAGGAAAAAGTGCCTGTGCTTGTGATGAAGGGAAGAGTCCATTATTACGAAGGCTATTCAATGGAGGATGTTGTATTTCCTGTAAGGGTTTTCGGGGCCATGGGAGTGAAATACTACATAGCCACTAATGCATCGGGAGGAATAAATAGAATGCTTTCCCCCGGAGATATTGTCTTGGTGGAGGATCATATAAATTTCCTTGGAGATAATCCCTTAAGGGGCAGGAATATAGATAAGTGGGGTCCAAGGTTCCCCGACATGACGGAAGCCTACGATCGCAGGGTGATGGCATTGGCGGAAAAATGTGCCCACGACGTAGGGGAGAAACTTAAAAAAGGCGTATATATAGCATTTACTGGTCCGTCTTTTGAGACGCCAGCGGAGATAAGGATGGCAGAGATTATGGGCGCTGATGTGGTAGGTATGTCCACTGTCCCAGAGGTAATAACGGCCCGCCATATGGGCATGAAGGTTTGTGTTTTCTCCTGTGTAGCAAACTATGCTGCAGGAATAACTGATTCTCCTCTTTGTCATGAAGAAGTGTTGGAGGCCATGGAGAAGACGGCGGGTAGATTGAACGCGATCTTGGAGAGGCTTATAACATCCTTGGAGGAGGAAGATGTTTGATATTTTAGCCTTTATAGAGCAAAAAAGAGACGGTAAAGTGCATGATTCGATACAGATAGAGAATTTCGTTCGCGGTTGCATGGATGGTAGTGTGCCTGATTATCAGATAGCTGCCTGGCTAATGGCAGTCTATTTCAGATCTTTGAATTCTGATGAGCTTATATCTTTCACCAGAGCCCTTGCAGACTCGGGTGATAAGATAGTTTTTCCTGAAGATATGGTGGTTTTGGACAAGCATAGTACTGGAGGCGTGGGAGACAAGACTACCCTGATTGTGATTCCCATAGTTTCCTCTCTAGGCGTGCCTATAGCCAAGCTAAGCGGCAGGGGACTCGGTTTTACGGGGGGGACTATAGATAAACTTTCGTCCATACCTGGTATCTCTTTGCAGCTAGAGGCCAGGGAGTTTATCAACCAGGTGATGGAAATAGGGTGTGCCATAAGTGGCCATTCAAAAGCCCTTGCACCAGCGGAAGGTTTCTTTTATGCGTTGCGTGATGTTACTGGGACTGTGCCTTCTATTCCCTTAATAGCAAGTAGTATAGTGAGCAAGAAGCTTGCAGGGGGAGCTAACCGCTTTGTTTTCGATGTGAAGTTTGGCAATGGGGCTTTCATGAAGAAAAAGGACGAATCCATAGCTCTGGCTGAGACCTTAGTAGGTTTGGCCAAGGCTTTTGACAAGAAAGCCCTAGCTCTTTTGACCAACATGAACGCTCCATTGGGAAGATGGGTAGGCAATAGTGCGGAAGTACAGGAAGCTTTGGATATATTAAGAGGTGATGGACCACAGGATACAAGGAACCTTTGTTTAAGTTTATCGGCTGCCATGTTATTAATAGCTGACCAGGTTAAGACAATGGAAGAGGGAATTGCTTGTGCCCAAAAGGCCATAGAAAGTGGCAAGGCTTTGAGGCAATTCAAGAAGCTAATAGAATTTCAAAAAGGAAGGTTGAACGACGCAGTTTTAGCGGGGGAAGAGATGATGCCCCTTGCTGGCAAGATAGCGGAGGTCAAATCAGATCGAGAAGGCTATGTTACTGCGTGTAATGCTTTAAACGTGGGGTTGGCTTTAAGGAAGCTTGGTGGGGGACGCATGAAAAAGGGGGAGAATATAGACCTTACGGTCGCCATTGAACTTCTCAAAAAGACGAAAGATCATGTTGATGCGAAGGAACCTATGGCACGAATTTATTTCAACAATGAAAACTCATTGGAGGAAGCGCTAAACTTGATAAGAGATGCCTTTGTCGTAGGAGAGGCTCCACCTTCTAGTGAATTGTTGGTGGAAAGGATAATAGGAATAGACTAAGAAAATAAATTTTAAAACTAGGGGAATTTTGTCTTATGACGAGTCCTGACTCCAAAAATAAAGAACTTACGCTGTCTAAAGAAGACATATTTTTTGTCAAAAGCATAGCCAAAAGCCTTATAAGCCCCCACTCTCCTGACTTTGACGATTTGGTCCAGGAGGGGAGCATTGCTTTCTTGCGGGCTTTAGCCACATACGACGAGAATAAGGCATCCTTTCGAACTTATGCTGCTAGATGCGTAAAAAACGCCATGCTTGATTATCTTAGAAAGAAAACCAGGCTTAATATGAGAGAATTGGCGGAGACTTGGGAGTACTATCCATTGAAGGAACCAGATGATATCTTAGATTTGAAGATAGAGCTGGAGGCGCTCAAGGAAAAGCTTACTGACACTGAACGGAAGGCGCTTGATGCAGTGTTGTTGTGCGGCTCTATAAAGAATGCATCCTCTCACCTTAATTGGCATCCCAAGAAGTTGGAAAACGCCATTACCAGGATTAAGAAAAAAGCTCAAAGAGCCTAAAATAATTTGTAAAGCACATATAGACAGGCCGATGGATAACTATTAAAATTGACCAGGCGAGGAGGCGAACGGTGACTGGTGTTGCCCACGGGCTTCAAACCCGTTGAGAGTCTGTAAAGCAGGCTCTGGTGGGTTCGATTCCCACACGCCTCCGCCATTTTGTTGGTCAGAACTATCCTTTTAGCAGAAAACAGGGGAAACGCCTCACCTTTTGAGTCGCTTCCCCTGTTTTTTTTGTGGATAGGAGCGACCCCTTCCCTTGAAACTTGTCGTTCAGTAAATGAGAATGTAAACTAGAATTAGTTTAATGCGCAAAATTGAAATATCTCTAAAGAAGAATGGAGAGGATGCTAATGCTGCGAGATTTCAAACTCAAGGGGTTTTCCTACCCTCTCACTCCAAAAGGTATTTCCTCAGTTATTCCCTCTTTTCCTTGGCATTACGGTACAGAGTATCTAAACATATTATTCAGAGCGGATCCTTCGGTAGTTAGGGAGTTTTTGCCTGAACCTTTGGAGTTAGGACCTGACCCAGGACTGTGTTATGCAGCGTTCAGCAAGTGGTGGTCTGTGTCGGAAGAGGCCAAGGACATGCCGAGCATCAATCCTGAGCGAACCCAGTACAGGGAAGCCGCCATATGGGCAAGCTGCAGTTTCAAGGGTAATCCTGGGCAAATTTGTCTTTTCGTTTGGGTCGACAATGATTTCACCATGGCAAGGGGCTGGTTTATGGGGTTTCCTAAAAAATTGGGACAGGTCTATATAACGGAATACCACGATCTGAATCCTGCCATGCCCCATAAGAAAGAGGGGACGGTGTTTAAGGGAATAGCGAGTGCAAACGGTGAGAGATTGATGGAAGGGACTATAACGCTGGAGAGTAGGATAAACCCATCAGACCTTCCTTATGTTATGACCTCGCCTCTTTATCATATAAGGCACTTCCCGAATATCACGAACCCAAATGAAGCACCATCAGTATTGGAGTTGGTGAAATTAAAAGCTGAGAACAAAAGGTTAGGAAAGGACATTTGGAAGGGCAGCGGAACGCTCAAGTTTTATGAATCGGAGATAGAGGAGCATTTCTTGCTCAGGCCAAAGGAAGTGTTGGATGCTTACATGTTTTCTTCAGGTTATACCTTTCCAGGGGGTGAAGTTCTTTATAGTTGGGTTTGAAATAGGGCAAGAAACTTATTTAAAGTGAGAGGAAAAAGTTGTATAATCGCATAAGACCCTTAAATAAAATATCAAATGGGAATAATTGTAAGGGAAAAATAGGACAGGAGGCTGAGGTTATGCTAAGAAAAGTAATGTTGTGTTTTGCTATTGCATGTTTGGTTTTTGGGTCAGCTGTTGCCTACGCAGGTGAGGGAATACCGGAGGAGGACCTAGTGGCAGGTTTCGTATATATAGGTCCTATAGGAGACGGTGGGTGGACTTATATGCATGATCTCGGACGCTTGGAAATGGAAAAGGCATATCCCAAGATGAAGACCTTTTTTGCTGAATCGGTACCTGAAGGCCCTGACTCGGCAAGGGTGATGGAAACCTTTGTGCGAAACGGTGCTCAGCTTGTTTTCGCGACCTCTTTTGGCTACATGGATTTTGTGCAGGAGGTAGCCAAGAAGTATCCAAAAGTGAAGTTTATGCATTGTTCTGGATACAAACGGGCGGAGAATGTTGGGACCTATTTTGGCAGAATGTATCAAGCCAGGTACCTTTCCGGTATAGTGGCTGGAAAGGCGACCAAGTCCAACGTAATCGGGTATGTGGCGGCTAACCCGATACCAGAGGTAATAAGGGGTATAAACGCCTTTACCTTAGGTGTCAGGAAGGTAAATCCCCAGGCAAAGGTGAAGGTCGTGTGGTTGTTCTCATGGTTTGACCCGGGCAAGGAGAAAGAAGCTACTCTGGCACTAATAGATTCTGGAGCTGACGTTATAGCTATGCATGCTGATTCCGGTGCTGCTCCTCAGGCTGCCGAAGAGGCTGGTGTTTATGTCATAGGTTATAATAACGACATGAGCAAGTATGCTCCTACAAAACATCTTACTGCGCCGGTGTGGGACTGGGGTAAAGTTTACACCTATGTAGCAGGACAAGTAATAAAGGGAACCTGGAAATCAGAGGATATATGGTGGGGGCTCAAGGAAGGATTAGTTGACCTTGCGCCTTTCGGGAAAGAAGTTCCCGAATCGGTGAAAGAAATGGTAAAAGCTGAGAAGGACGCTATAATAAACGGGAAACATGTTTTCGTCGGACCCATAAAGAACCAGAAGGGCGAAGTAGTGGTAAAAGATGGCGTTGCCATGACTGATGAAGAGTTGCTTGGGATGAACTGGTTCGTTGAGGGAGTAGAAGGAGATGTGCCCAATTAATAGCCTGTCATTTTGCGAATAAAAAATTTCGAAGGGGCGCATTTGCGCCCCTCGAGTTTGTAGTCACGTCTTCCTATCATGTTGTAGATCGGGGTTGGTTAGGGTGTCTTTGGAGAGCGAATTGAAAGCAAATCCGATTCCCCTGGTGGAGATGAAAGGTATCACCAAAGGGTTCTATGGAATAAGAGCTAACGACGAAGTGGACTTCGACGTAAGACCAGGGGAAATTCATACTCTCTTGGGTGAAAATGGAGCAGGGAAATCCACCCTTATGAATATCTTGTGTGGATTGTATACCCCCGAGCGGGGGACGATAAAAGTAAATGGTAAGAGGTTCATCTTTAGGTCACCTAAAGATGCCATAAATGCAGGCATAGGAATGCTGCATCAGCATTTTAAGCTTGTTCCTGTCATGACGGTTTGGGAAAATGTAGCCTTAGGAGATGAGGGGCTTCCTCAAATATTACCTAAAAATCAAATTATAGAGAAAATAAAGGAATTATCGGATCTTTATGGACTGAAGGTAAACCCAACGGCTTTCGTGTGGCAGCTTAGCATAGGGGAACAGCAAAGGGTTGCAATAGTAAAGCTTCTCTACAGGCAAGCGAGGATACTCATCTTGGATGAGCCCACTGCTGTTTTGACACCCCAAGAGTCAAAGCACCTCTTCAAGGTGATTAAGAGGATGGCAGAAGAGGGACACGGAATAGTCTTTATTTCTCATAAACTCGACGAAGTTCTAGAGATATCCGACAGGATAACGGTCTTGAGAAAAGGGAGAAACGTAGGAACTGTAGACAAAAGTGAGGCATCCAAGGAGAAACTTGCTGAGTTGATGATTGGCAAGAAAGTGGCCTTTATTATAAACAAACCTATACAAAACCCAGGCAAAAATGTTCTTGAGGTAAAGGATATAAAGGTCCTAGGGGATAGAGGAAGGCTAAAAGTAGACGGCATAAGCTTTAATTTGAAGCAGAAGGA
>Ga0182240_100504_pt1 | contig 12003 bp, 9 predicted proteins | sample hydfrates4_PW_90_FD_145594 | JGI IMG/M metagenome (GOLD analysis project Ga0182240, IMG submission 145594) | Subsurface microbial communities from deep shales in Texas, USA - hydraulic fracturing test 4_PW_90 | ecosystem: Environmental > Aquatic > Deep subsurface > Shale gas/oil reservoir >...
TATATATGGTGTTGTGGGAGGGGTATGATTTTGAGCTTTTATCTGGTGTCCTTTGGTAAACCTAGATTTCTAGGAGTTGTAGATATAGATAGAAATCTACAAAAAGGAACTTACATAGTCGTCGAGAGCGCTAGAGGTCTTGAGTTAGCGCTGAATCTAGGAGGAGTAAGTCCCGACAAAGTTGAACGGTACAGGGAAAAATTTAGCAATGTATCCCAGGATGAGTCACCCCAGTTGAAGGGCAGTGAGCCTCTTTTTCAAGATTTGATCTATGTCCGGGAAGCTGAAGCTCTTGATCTATCTGAGAGCACTTTGCAGAGGGAAGAAGAGGAAAAAGTTCTGCTTGATGCAAGAGAGATCCTTAAGGGACATAAGTTGCCTATGAAATTAGTGGAAGCAGAGTATTTGCTGGATCGCAAGAAACTATTTTTCTTTTTCACTTCTGAGCAAAGAGTAGATTTTCGGGCATTTGTCAAGGACTTGGCTCGGAAGTTCAAAACTAGAATAGAGTTAAGGCAAATAGGTGTAAGAGATGAAGCAAAGGTTGTCAAAGGTCTTGGTCCATGTGGAAGGCCTTGTTGTTGTGGCTATTGGTTGAATACTTTTGAGCCTATATGTATTCGCATGGTCAAGGAACAAAATCTTTCGCTGAATCCCGCGAAAACTTCAGGAATATGTGGTCGATTGATGTGTTGCATCGCATATGAACGGGAGACCTACTCCAAGCTTTGGGAAAGGCTGCCCAATCCAGGATCAAAAATAAAGGGGCCTGATGCGACGTATGTGATATCTGGCGTGGATATAACTTCTGATTGTGTGAAGATAATAGAGCCTGGTAAGGGAGAAATATTGGTGCCCGTGGATAAATTTGAGGCCTTCAGAGAATGTGTTGAGAGGGGAGAGGTGTGGTCTGATTTTCAAGTCAAACCTCTTATTGAAATAGAGCCAATAGAAGAAGAACCGGAGTTTTCATGGGATGATAATTTTGAGATAGAGGTCACCACAGGGGAAGTAGCACAACTCGAGAACCAAGATATTGAACGTAAAAAAGTTTCAGAGGAAATGCAGGATAAAGAAAATAAAACAAAAAACTCAGTTGCAGAAACGTTGCAGGATTCTGATGAAACCACCAAGGAAGGTAAGCGGAAAGGAAGGCGTAAGAGGTCAAAAAGAAAAAATAAAAACAAAACCAATGCCGCTAAAAGAGAGGGTAGCCAAAAGAAAGAAATAAAAGACAACAAGAAGAAAAGAACTAAACCCCAACGGGAACAAGGCTAGTTGCCGTGGGTATTACTCTGGCTAAACTGAGGTGAGAGATAGATGGTTTTAGGAACTATAAAAGAAAAACTGGCAAAAGTTAAAAACAAACTAGGTATTGCCAACCTAATTTCCAAGGGTACAATTCTGAGCGACTCTTTCTGGGAAGAGTTGGAAGAACTTTTGATTCAGGGAGATGTGGGTATCGACTATTCAGAAGACCTCGTAAGGGAGGTTAAAGATAGGACAAAAAGGGAAAAAATTCAAACACAGGAAGAAGTAAAAGAGATTTTGAAGGAAGTCTTAAGAGAGAAGTTGGGAAGAGTTGAGGGCATGGGGAAGGATTTATTGGCTACGGAGAATAAAAGCCTTGTCGTTTTGGTTGGAGTCAATGGAACTGGTAAGACTACCACTGCTGCAAAGTTAGCTAGATTAGCCAAGGGAAGAGGCAAACGCCCTATATTGGTTGCTGCGGATACATTCAGGGCAGCGGCAACAGAGCAGTTAAAGACCTGGGGAGAAAGGTTGAATATAAAAGTCATAGCTAGAGAGCCCGGAAGCGACCCCGCCTCAGTTGTTTTTGATGCAATCAAATCTGCTGATGCTGGCGGGGGCGATTTCTTGGTAGTAGATACCGCAGGAAGGATACACACCAAGAAAAACCTGATGGATGAACTTGGTAAAGTTATAAGGGTTGCATATAAGGAAACTCCTGGTTGGGGAAAAAATGTTTTGTTGGTGCTTGATGCAGTAACAGGCCAGAATGGGCTTTTACAAGCCAAGACTTTTGGGGAAGCGTTGGATTTGACAGGGGTTATTCTTACTAAATATGACAACACAGCGAAAGGAGGCATATTGCTGGCTATAGCTGAGCAACTGAATATACCCATATACTATGTAGGTCTGGGGGAGGGTTCTGAAGACTTGGTACCTTTTTCGGTGGATGAGTTTATTAACGGTCTTTTGGAGTAAATTGTGATACATAGAAGGTTGTGAGTTGAGTATGTCATATTTGGTTAAGCTTGTTGTAGGTGTGCTCTATCCTGATGACGAATGGTTGGAATGGACGAAATCTTGCTTAAAGAAAGAGTTTGGCGCTGTGGAGCGCACGTTGCGGGGTATTCCTTTTGAATATACGGATTATTATAAAGATATATCTCCTAGCTTGTTCAAAGCGTTTTTTTCCTTTACTGGCCTTTGGGCTGCAGAAAATCTGGCTGACTGGAAACTCTTTACGTGTGGCATTGAAAGGGCTTCGGGCAAGACCAGAAAAATTAATATAGATCCTGGCTATGTGAATGGTGCACGATTGGTTTTGGCTTCTACTAAAGACCATGCTCATAGAATATATTTGAGAGATGGTATTTTTGCTGAAGTTACTTTGAGATATAGAGGTAAAAGATGGGTGCCCTTTGATTATACCTTCCCTGATTTCAGAAGTGGCCTGTACGATGATTTTTTGTCGGCAGTGAGAAACGATTGGCTGCAAGAAATACGGTCACTTAAGGAGGATGAATAATTTGATAGAACGATATTCAACTAAAGAAATGAGCAAGCTGTGGTCTGATGAGAGCAAGTTTAAGACCTGGTTGGAGGTGGAGATGGCTGTTTGTGAGGTGTGGGCCGAGAAAGGGGTTATTCCTCACGACGCCATGAAGGTAATACGGGAGAAAGCAAACTTCGACATAGAAAGAATAAAAGAGATAGAGCAGGAAGTACATCACGATGTAATAGCTTTCGTGACCTGTGTTGCAGAAAATATTGGACCTGAAGGAAGATATGTCCATTTAGGACTTACCAGCAGTGATGTAATAGATACTGCTTCCTCTCTGCTGTTAACAAGAGCATTGGACATTGTAATAGAGGCCCTTGTGTCTTTGATAAACGTAGTTCGCGAGAAAGCCCAGGAATTTAAGTACGTTCCATGTATTGGTAGAACTCATGGCGTTCATGCTGAGCCCATGACTTTTGGCTTGAAAATCCTCAATTGGCTGGATGAGCTCTTGAGAGGCGAAGTAAGACTAAATTCAGCTAGAGAAATGATTAAGGTAGGGAAAATATCTGGCGCTGTAGGGACTTATGCTCATTGCCCTCCAGATGTAGAGGAGAAGGTTTGTGCTAGGTTAGGACTTAGGCCTGCGCCTATATCCACGCAAATTTTGCAGCGCGACAAACATGCAACGATAATGTCCTCGCTGGCCATATTGGGAGGTACGTTAGAGAGGATAGCTTTAGAGATTCGCCATCTGCAAAGAACTGAGGTTCTTGAAGCGGCAGAGCCCTTTTCGTCTAAACAAAAAGGATCTTCTGCGATGCCCCATAAGAGAAACCCCATATTGTGTGAAAGGATATGTGGCATGTCCAGGCTGCTTAGAGGATATGCCCTTGCAGCCATGGAAAATATGGCCTTATGGCATGAGAGGGACATAAGCCACTCATCTGTAGAGAGAGTTATTTGGCCTGATAGTTTTAATCTAATCCACTATATGATACTGATGATGCAAAAGGTTATAAGTAATATGGACGTGTTTGGTGAGAATATAAGCAAGAATCTAGATATGACTCGGGGACTGATCTACAGTCAAAGAGTGTTGTTGGCCTTGGTGGATGCGGGTTTGGATAGAAATGGGGCGTACGAAATAATACAGTCCAACGCCAAGAAAGCGTGGAGAACTGGTCAAGATTTTCGTGCGCTGTGTAAAAGCGATGAACGGATAACGAAGTACTTATCCTTAGAATTGTTGGATTCCCTTTTTGATGTAAATTACTACATAAGACATGTAGATTCTATTTTTGATAGATTCGCAGGGAACCCTTATATTGGTCAATGATGTCAAGCAAAAGGAGGGTGCCGGATATGAGCAAACCTGATAGAAATATGGCACTTGAAATGGTGAGAGTAACGGAAGCAGCTGCCATGGCTGCAGGAAGATGGATGGGGCGAGGTGATAAGGTCGCAGCAGACGCAGCGGCGGTGAACGCCATGCGCTACATGCTCAATACAATAAACATGAAAGGAACGGTTGTCATAGGAGAAGGCGAAAAGGATAAAGCCCCAATGCTTTTTAATGGGGAAGTTTTAGGTAGCGGGGACATGCCAGAGGTAGACATTGCGGTTGATCCAATAGATGGTACCCGTCTTCTATCATTAGGAAGGCCCAACGCCATAAGTGTTGTAGCCATTTCTGAGAAAGATACCATGTACAACCCGAAACATATTTTTTACATGAATAAAATAGCCACGGGTCCTCAGGCCGCTGATGCGATAGATATTGAGGCACCAATATCGGAAAACATTCGTAAAGTGGCCAAAGCTCTTGACAAAAGCATAGAAGATGTGACGGTGGTGATATTGGATCGACCGCGACATGAACACATGATAAAAGAAATTAGAGAGGTGGGGGCCAGAATAAGGCTTATACCAGATGGAGACATTGCAGGGGCTCTCATGACTTGCAAAGAGGACAGCGGTATAGATTTGCTAATTGGTATAGGAGGGTCTCCTGAGGCTGTGGTAGCAGCATGTGCATTGAAATGCGTGGGAGGCAACATGCAATGTAAATTGTGGCCTAGAAATCAGGAAGAGGCGTCAAGGTGCAAAGAACAAGGTATGGACATCAATAAAGTGCTCGGTTTAGATGATTTGGTGAAATCTGATAACGTATTTTTTGCTGCTACTGGGATAACCGACGGAGAGCTGTTAAGAGGTGTCCGTTATCAAGGGGAAAAGATAAGGACGAGCTCTTTGGTTATGAGGTCCAAGAGCGGCACAATCAGGTACATAGAAGCAGTGCACAGCCTTGAGAAGTTAGAGCTTTATAGCGGAATAGACTACAGTCCTCGGTACGAGTAGCTAGGATGCTGAACGTGTGTTTATTTTGATTTAAGATTTAAGTGCGGCTCCTATCGCCGCTTGTCCCACAGACAGGGATTCATCGTTAGGGGACAAGGATGTGTGCCAAAGGGGCCGCAAAGCTCTTTTTTTCAGATAATAGAGCGTAAGGGAGAACAACCTTTTGTTCTGCCACACTCCACCGGATAAAACAACATCTTTTATGCCTGTTTCTTTTGCAATTTCGAGGCACATCTCCGCTAAGCTTTCCGCCAGCCCTTTGTGGAAGGCTGCAGCTATCCTAGGTCCAGGAATTTGAGTTTTAGATTTAATTATCCATTTGATGGTTGGCCTCCAGTCGAGTATAAACATTTCTCCTACTCTAGCGATAGAGAACGGTGCTTTTTCCCTCGCTCCCGCGCTCATGGCTTCTAGTTCCATTGCTGCCTGGCCATCGTAACTTATTACTTCCTCGACGCCAATAAGTGCCGCGACGCCATCGAAAAGCCGACCACAGGAGGATGTTATGGGAGAAAGATGCAGTGCTCCTTCCATCAGAGGAATCAACTGAGCTCTGTGGGGCCAGATCGTAGCTATTAGATCTCTTGAACCTTCCTTGCCGAAAGTCTCATAAAGGAGGGAGTAAGCAAAACGCCAAGGTTCCAATATGGCCTTTTCGCCTCCTGGCAAATGGGCTTCGTACAAGGACCCTTTTCTGGTGAATTTTTTAAGATCTCCTACAAGTATCTCCCCTCCCCATATCTTCCCATCAATTCCTAAGCCGGTGCCGTCCAATATGAGCCCTATGACAGGTTGAGTGATGCCGTTTTCCACCATGCATGAGGCCATATGAGCGTGATGGTGTTGTACCTTTATCTCCTCAATATCGTTGGCGGTTGAGAGCTTAACCGTTTTATGTGCTATTTGGCTTGATATATATTGAGGGTGGATGTCTTTAACCAGGACATTTGGTTTAAAGTTATAAAGTCGGAGGAAATGTTTTAGGGCTTCTTCGTAATAAGTGGCGGTGTCCAGGGCTTTGAGATCCCCAAGGTACTGACTTGGAATTATGTATTTATCTACTGTTATAGCAAAAGTAGATTTCATCTCAGCCCCTGCTGCTAAGATAGGCGGCATAGCATTTTTTACTAATACTGGGTGGGGCACATAGCCTCTCGCTCGTCTGTAGAAGATCTGCCTTTTACCGGCAGATGCGACGACTGAGTCATCTATTTTCATTTTTATATCTCTGTTGTGCATCAAGAAGTAATCCACAATTTCGGAAAGTTTGCTCTTGGCTTCATGGTTAGATGACACTATAGGAGTCTCAGATACATTTGCACTTGTCATAACTAGAACAGGAATTTCTTTTAACAGAAGAAAGTGCAATGGAGTATATGGTAACATTACTCCTATAGTATCCAACTTAGGAGCCACAAGCTCACTGATATCTCCATTTTTCCTCTTGGGGCATACCACTATGGGTTTTCGTGGAGAAGTAAGTAATCTTTTGGCATCCTCAGTTAGGTGTACCAACTTTTCTGCTACCTGAGGGTCCTTTGCCATTAGCGCGAACGCTTTGTAAGGTCGTTTTTTCCTAGAACGCAGTTTTGTCAATGCTTCATCGGTTGGCAAACACGAAAGATGAAAACCTCCAAGCCCTTTTATAGCCACTATATGGTTTTCCTTCAAAAGACGAATGGTTTCCATTATAGCATCTTTGCCCTTGACTATAGGGGTGTCCGAGATGTTGTTCTCAAGCCAAACTTGTGGTCCGCAGATAGGGCACGCAACTGGCTGTGCATGATATCTTCTGTCGTCTGGGTCTTCGTATTCTCTTTTGCAGTCTGGGCACATATGAAACTTTGCCATGGTTGTTTTAGGTCGGTCGTAAGGAAGACTTTCGATTATGGTAAAACGAGGGCCGCAGTTGGTACAGTTGATAAAAGGATATTCAAAACGTCTATCATATGGGTTAGTCATCTCATTTAGGCAATCTTCGCAAGTTGCTATGTCTGGGGGGATCAAAGCCTTGGTCTCTGCTTTTTCCTTGCTTGGCAATATGAGGAAATTATCTGGAACAGTGTCCACTTCTTTTTCTTCCAGGGTTTGTATGTTCTGGATGTATGATAAAGGAGGAGCGTTAGTTATAAGCTCTTGTTTGTAGGCTTCTATTTGTCTTTTGTCCCCGAATATTTCAAGTATTACTCCCTCGGATGTATTTAATACTGAACCCGTTACGCCTATTTTTTGAGCCAATTTGGCGCAGAATGGTCTAAAACCTATACCTTGAACTATTCCACTTACGAGGATAATTGCCTTCGTGTGCATTGACAAACCTCCAATCTGAAGGCATTGTAATGTTTAAAAGGGATATACTCAAGAACAAGTTTTGATCATAAATTTTTATAAGCGGGGGGCAATTTCATGGCTTTTCTGGAAAAAGGATTGGTGCACGTATATACAGGCAACGGGAAAGGAAAAACAACTGCCGCACTGGGATTAGCTATAAGAGCTGCAGGACATGGAGCGAGGATCGCCATAATTCAATTCATGAAAGGTTGGCCTTATTATGGGGAGATAGAAGGGCTCAAGAAGTTTGATAATATAACTCACCACTTGACTGGTAGACCGGATTTTGTGGACCCTAAGAATCCAGACCCAGCAGACTACCAGGGCGCGAAGGAAGGCCTTGCGTTAGCCAAAGAAGCGATAAGCTCAGGAAAGTATGATTTGGTAATTTTAGATGAGATAAACGTTGTTCTAGATTTCGGTCTTCTTGAGATCAAGGAAGTTTTGGATGTGGTAAAAAATCGCCCGAGCTCTGTGGAAATAGTTCTTACTGGAAGGTATGCACCAAAAGAGATCATAGAGGTAGCCGATTACGTTACGGAGATGGTTGAAGTCAAACACCCATACCGTTCGGGGTGTTCAAGCCGAAAGTGCATAGAATACTGATTTGAACCGAGATATGCTTTTTAAAACGAGGTGTATAGAAATTGAAAGAGAGGGTTTTAGTAGGTTTTAGTGGAGGAATAGATAGCACTATGGCTTGTTTCAGGCTGAGTGAAAAAGGATATGAGGTGATACCTGTAACTCTTTTCTTCGAAGGATTTCATCCCGAAAACAACATCGAAAAAGCTAGCGAGGTAGCCAAAGCTTTAGGCTTGGGAGATAAACACATAGTCCATCAATGCGGAGAGCTTTTCAGACGAGAAGTTATTGCCGATTTTCTGGGAAGCTATGAATTTGGCCTAACTCCCAATCCGTGTGTTGTATGCAATGAGAAGGTCAAGTTTAAGATCCTCATGGAGATCGCAGATACTAAAGGTTGTAGCAAGGTAGCCACTGGGCATTACGCAAGGATTTTTGCCACCAACAGAGGATTAAGGCTTTGCAGAGGAGTAGATCCGGCCAAGGACCAAAGCTATATGTTGTACAGACTGCCCAAAACCTTTTATTCTCGCTTACTTTTTCCTCATGGGAACTCCACTAAGCGAGAAGTTCAAAAAGAAGGCATTATGTTGTTTCCCGAGATCGCGAAGGGAATGAAAGAAAGCGAAGATTTGTGTTTTTTGGGTAAAGGGGAACTATATAATTTTTTAGAGGGAAATTTGAAGAATATATCTAGAGGTCCTATCTTAAGCATCGAAGGTGAAATTTTAGGCTATCACAGGGGTATACACAAGTATACCATTGGACAAAGACAAGGGTTGGGGTTAGCCGGCGGCCCCTGGTATGTGGTGGACAAGCTCCAAGGAGAAAACGCCATAGTGGTCGGTAGAAAGGAAGACCTGTCAATAGAGATTATACATTGTACTAATGCTGTACTACATGAGAAAATAACTGATGGGACAATGCTAGCCTTTAAACATCGTTATAAAGCAAGGCCAGCTTTGGGGATTATATCCAGAACAGGAGAGGATTCTTTCCTAGTAAAGGCCTTAAAGCCTGTTTATGGTGTGGCTCCAGGTCAGTCCTTGGTATTATATTCAGCATCAAGGGTTGTAGGTGGCGGCATCATTGAAAAAAGCGTTGGGAGGAATGGAGAATGATAAAACCGTTGAGCATAGAAAAACTTCGCAGAAGAACGAATCCTAAGGATTTGGGCTTCGAGACAACCATGGATATTGGAGGGTTGGAAACCCTGATTGGACAAAAAAGAGCAGTGGATGCCATATCCTTCGGGTTAAAGGTCTCCAATAAAGGCTACAATATTTTTGTCGTAGGTAGTCAAGGAAGTGGAAGGACGACTTATACCTTAGAGAGGGTGAAAGAGAACGCAAAAAAAGAAAAGGTTCCCAATGACTATTTGTATGCGTACAATTTTGACAACCCTGAGGAGCCCATTGCACTAAGCCTTCCTGCGGGAAAAGGCCCTGAGCTTGCAAAGCACATGTCCGATATGGTGGAGGAACTCAAGGGTGTTCTTAGTAAGGCCTTTGAAAATAGTGAATATGAGGATGCCAAAGCTCAATTGGTCAAAGACTTCCAAGAGGATGTCAACAACCTTATGGAAGAGTTAAGGTCTTGGGCCCTTACAAAGGGTTTCGCCATCAAGAGGACACCTCAAGGGTTTGTGAACATACCAGTGATTTTGGATGAGGACTCCGATTCTGAATCGGATCAAGGCCAAGAGGAAACACATGCGTCCCCCGATGATAAAAAAACAAAGCCGAAGTATAAAGAGATGCAACAGGAGGATTTTGAAGCTCTTTCGGAAGAAGAGCAAAAAGAGCTTCAGAAAAGGTCGGAAGAAGTTTCTCAGAAAACCCTAGAAGTTTTGCGCTTAGTGAGGGACAAAGAGAAAGAACTCAAGGAAAAGATAAAAACTTTAGAAGCAGAGATATGTAGGACGGCGATAATGCCTTATATGCAGGAACTGAAGGATAAATTCGGCGATGAAGGCAAACTTGGCGAATGGTTTAATGCTTTGCAGGAGGATATTATAAGTAATTTCAGTGTTTTTGTAGCTGCAGCTAGAGATGAGTCTATAAGTGAGCAGGAGTTTAGCAGATACGATTTGAACGTTTTTGTGACTAACGACCCTGAGAACGGAGCTCCTGTGGTGTGGGAGACCAATCCGTCATATTACAATCTCGCTGGTAAAATTGAATACGAAAGTCGTCAAGGTATTTTGGCGACAGACTTCAGAAAGATAATAGCTGGTGCAATCCAAAAGGCAAATGGCGGGTATTTAATCCTTCAGGCCGAAGAAGTGTTGCGCAACTTTATGTCGTGGGACACCCTGAAAAGAGTCATTAGAACCCAGAAAATAAGAGTAGAAAACCTAGGCGAGCAGCTGGGCATAATACCAGTTTCATCCCTTAGACCTGAGCCAATAGATATAAATCTTAAAGTAATTTTAATAGGAAGTCGCTTGCTATATCATCTGTTGAACATTTATGATCCGGAATTCCAGAAACTTTTTAAGGTTAAAGCTGATTTCGACATTGACATGCCCAGAAACTTGGAGAACGAGAAACAGATGGCACTTTTTGTTGCTGGTTTCGTCCAAAAGGAGAAGCTAAAACATTTTTCTGCTGATGCTGTGGCAGAGCTAATAGAGTGGTCTTCCAGGCTCGCCGAACACTCTCAGAGAATGTCTACTCAGTTCAACAAGATATGTGAGGTCATAGTGGAGGCTTCTGCCTGGGCGGGAGAAGAGGAGGTAGTAAGAAAAGAACACGTTATAAAGGCCCTGAGAGAGAAACAATTTAGGTCAAACTTAGTTGAGGAGAGAATTTTTAACAGCTTCAAAGATGGAACTGTAAAAATCCAGACCGACGGAGTAAAGGTCGGACAGATAAATGGATTGACAGTTGTAGATATGGGTGATTACTCCTTTGGGCACCCTGTTAGGATAACAGCTAACACTTACATGGGATCCGAAGGGGTAGTGAATATCGAACGAGAAGTAAAGATGACGGGCCCAATTCATAACAAAGGGTTGCTAATACTTGAGAGTTACTTGGGGGCGAAATATGCTCAGGAATTCCCTTTATCCCTTTCGGCTCGCATAACCTTTGAACAGACTTATTCAGGTATCGAAGGAGATAGTGCTTCGTCCACAGAATTGTATTGCTTGTTATCTTCTCTTTCCGACGTGCCCCTTAAGCAAGGAATAGCGGTTACGGGTTCGGTGGATCAACATGGTAATGTTCAGCCAATCGGAGGGGTTAACGAAAAGATAGAGGGATTTTTCAAGTACTGCAAGGTTAATGGACTTACAGGAGAGCAGGGTGTGATAATACCTGAACAAAACGTTAAGCACCTGATGTTAGACCATGAGGTTCTTGATGCAGTTGCCTCGGGTAAGTTCCATATTTGGGCTGTAAAGAATGTTGACGAAGGCATAGAGCTGCTGACAGGAATAGAAGCAGGCGTTCCTGATGACAAAGGCTGTTTCCCTCCTGATAGTATTCATGGCAGAGTCATGGCGAAGTTGAGAGGATGGATGGAGAAAGCAGCAAGGCTAAAGAAAGATTTGGATAAAGCAGATCGTTGTGCTAGGGAGAAGCAAGAAAAGGAAACAGATGAAGACAAAGACAAATCGAATAGTTAAAAGCATAAAAACGGACAAAGCCCCAATATACGCTCACAAGGAAAAGATAATACTCTGCCTGGATCTTTTGGAAGAAAAGTGGGGCAACGAGGGACGGCCTTCGTATGAGTCCTTTGAAGATCCTATTGATGGTTTGATAAAAACGGTTTTATCGCAAAACACCAACGATAAAAACCGGGACATGGCATGGGAATCGCTAAAGGATAGGTTTCCTTCATGGCAACAAGTCATTGACGCGAAAGTCGAGGAAGTAGCTGACGCAATAAGAAGCGCGGGCATTGCTAACGTCAAGGCTCAAAGAATAAAGAAAATCTTGGCCACAGTGAACGACGTTTGGGGATCTTGCAGT
>Ga0182240_100505_pt1 | contig 11973 bp, 10 predicted proteins | sample hydfrates4_PW_90_FD_145594 | JGI IMG/M metagenome (GOLD analysis project Ga0182240, IMG submission 145594) | Subsurface microbial communities from deep shales in Texas, USA - hydraulic fracturing test 4_PW_90 | ecosystem: Environmental > Aquatic > Deep subsurface > Shale gas/oil reservoir >...
AGTCAGTTCTCATGTAAGTAATAAACGCAATACTTCCTTCACGGGTTTCCACACCTTCATACAAATCTTGCGCGATTTTCATTACTTTAGATGAACTCCAGTTAAAAGTTGAAACTGCTGTTTGTTGTAGAGTACTGGTAATAAATGGTAAAGGAGGTTTCCTTATTGTTTCCTTTTCTTCTACATTCACTAGTTTAAAATCCTTGTCTTTTAAATATTCAAAGATTTGGTCTTTTTTTGTTTTTGTTATACTTTCGGGTTTTATTTTTTTACCATCCTCTTTTGTTAGAGGAATATTTTGACCTTTGTGCTCAAGGTAGATATTATAATATTTTTTTGGTTTGAAAGAAAAAATTTTTCTTTCTTTATCCACTATCAATTTCAATGCCGAGGATTGAACCCTTCCTGCACTCGTTTTGTAATCCTTTAATACTTTCCAAACCAAAGGTGAAATTTTATATCCTACCAATCGATCCAAAATTCTTCTAGCTATCTGAGCATCCACTTTTTTTAAGTCTAAACTTTGAGGATTACTTATTGAATTTTTTATTGCGTTTTTCGTGATTTCTGAGAATATTATACGATTTTTCTCTTTTGGATCAAGATCTAAAAGCTGGGAAAGATGCCATGCTATAGCTTCTCCTTCTCTATCCATATCCGATGCCAATAATACTTTTTTCCCTTTTGTTTCTTTCTTTATTTCTTTTATAACTTTTTCTTTACCCGGAATTACTTGAAAGATTGGCTCAAAATTGTGTTCGATATCAACTCCAAAATCCTTTTTGGGTAAGTCACGAACATGACCTTTTGAAGCTATTACTTTATATTCCTTTCCCAAATATCTTTCTATTGTTTTTGCCTTTGATGGGGATTCAACGATCACTACGTATTTACTTTTCCCACCATTGTTGTTGGATTTGGTGCTTTTTTTTGGCATTAATTGAATTACCTCCCGCTAGTATTTTTCTATTTTTATCTTGCGTGCCAGCCTTTTATCGTATTCACTCCAACTTTGATTTTTGTTTATTTGTAAGGTATTTCTAATGTTGTCTTTAACTTGAGCAATTTTGGCGTCCATGTTATCACTTAACCCAATAATAAATGATTCGATAGTTTTAGGAACTACAGGACTTCCGTATTCTATTTCTCCATGATGAGAGAGTATGATGTGTATTATATGGTTAAGATCCGTTTCTTTTATTTTTGGAGATATTTTTTTTGACTCCTCGTACACTATTTTTGTTCCCAGATGTATGTGTCCTATCAATTCGCCTTGTTCAGTTTTTTCTATCCCACGAGGTGTTATAACGTATTCTTCTATTTTTCCTATATCGTGCAAAAGGGAACCAGCTATTATAATATCTTTATTGATACATATTTCATTATCTTCGTTGTAAAGATCGTATAATCTTAAAGATAGTTCAGTGACCATCAATGTATGTTCCAGTAAACCGCCTGGATAGGCATGATGCACTTCTATTGCTGCCGGAGAAAAAAGAAAAGATTCCCTTAATTTTGAATTAGCCAAAAAAATCTGTTTCAGCAAAGATTTGATACCTTCATCTTCAACAGTTTGTATGTAATGTTCAAGTTTTGCGTTTAACTTTGATAGATCATTATTGGAAAAATGCAAGTACTTTTCGGGGTTGATATTCATTATGTTAATCTTTTGCACAGAGTTGGTTTCGTTACTAATATTAATTTGAAGTCTATTTTCAAAATAAACTATTTTCCCTTTTACTTTTATAACGTCTCCAATTTGAATCTTGTTATTGTTGGTTTCTGCGTTATACCAATCGATAGCTCTAATTGACTGACTTTTATCTGCAAGTGTAAACAATAAAAACATTTTGTCATTTTTTGTCTTTTGGAGCTTTTTGCTCACAACTTTTCCTTCTATTTCTGCTTCTTCAGTTGGTTTTAAATCCGATATTAACGTAATGTTTTCCCCATTTGTCTTTGGTTGAAACGGATTATCTTTTATTATATCTTTCAAAGAATAATCTTCATTCAAAATTTTTTCCTCCCTTAATGTAAATCCGTCGAACCCTTTGAGCTATCCTTGAGGTTACTTCGTAGCTTATAGTAGAAGCGTTTTCAGCTACTTCTTCTGCGCTTATTTCATCGTACTTTTGCTTCCCAATGATAACAACTTCATCACCGATTGAAGCGTTAGTATCAGTAACGTCCACAACTATTTGATCCATAGATACTCTGCCTAATATTTTACATCGCTTCCCGTTAATTAAAACTTCCCCTTTGTTGGAAAGGGTCCTAAAATAACCATCTGCATACCCTATAGGAACAATGGCTGTTTTCATCTTTTTTTGCACTTCATAAGTTCGACCATATCCGATAGTATCGCTTGGTAAAAGGGAATGAATGCTTGCAACGATGCTCTTTAGTTCTAAGACAGGTTTTAATTGATCAACTTTGTGAGTTGTGGATGGTTGTAAGCCATAAGTGGCAATTCCTGGCCTCACATAATCTAAAGAATATTCTGGGAAAAAAAGAGCGGCAGCACTATTAGAAATATGTTTTTTTTCAACATCTATGCCTGAACTAATTATATAATCCAATAAACTTTTATATTTTTCAAATTGAACTCTGGTAAAATCGTCTTTTTCATCTGCATTGGCAAAATGGGAATAAACACCTTCTATTCGAATATTTTTATCTTTGATCAACTTTATTAATTGGGGTAATTTTTCCTCTTTTATGCCAATTCTGTTGATACCGGTATCCACGTTTATATGGAACTTAAATTTATCAACATCTTTCCCTAGTATATCACATACTTTTTCTAAAAATGTATACGCAGTAATTGTAGGTCTTAAAAAATGAGAGAATTCCAATAACTCTTCAAAATCATCTGGGCTGAAGTAATTAAAGATTAAAATCGGGAGGTGCACTCCCTCCTTTAAGATTTCTAAAGCTTCTTCCAAATATGCAACAGCCAACATACTACAACCTTCGTTAAATACTTGCCTTGCCAAAGGAAGCATACCATGTCCATAAGCATTTGCCTTTAAAACCGGTATAATACTCGTTTTTGTTTGGTTTTGTATATAATTCAAATTTTCTAAATATTTATCAATATTTATATATGCAACTGTTTCTCTACCTTTCAATTTTATCTCCTTTTAAAAAAGAAATGAGTTTATCTCGGTCTTGTATAAACTTAGGCAAAATAATTGTTTTATCCTTTAAAATTATTATTATTTTTCTTGAAGTAATAACTATTTCTTTAATGGAAGATTTACTGAAATGCTCGTATTTTTCTGAAAATACGGAGGTAATAACGTAAAAGGTTTTGTTATTTTGGTCATAAATAATAGGATACCGCATAAATTTTCTTATGGAATAAAATAAAAGTGTAACTATTATTCCGAGAAATATAAAAGCTATAATACCTTTTGGATAAAGACTGTATAGAAAGTTACCTAATATAAACAAAAATAAAACAAAGATTAAAGGGAGCAGATAAAGAATTTTCGAATATCTAAACTTATAAAGAATTTTTCAATCCCTCTTTTAGTTACTTGGTTTTTTAGAATGTACAATTAACATTATACAATAATTTTGAGTGGTTGGCAAAAATTTTCTATTTTTATTGTATAATGTGCAATGGAGTGGGGTCTCACTTATAATAACATCAATATCATAGAGGGATGAAATACGATGACGAAAAAAGAAGTCAGAGAGATGATTTTAAAAAAACGATTGGAACTAGATCAAGAAAAATATGAAACATATTCACAAAAAATAGTAGAAAAATTGAGAAATCAAATCAAAAAAATGGAGTTTGATTCCATCGCTCTCTATTATCCCATTAATAAAGAAGTAAACGTATTATCTTTGATAGAGGAATTGTTAAAAACTCAAAAAAAGGTTTATTTACCAAAGGTTTTAGGTAAACAAATGAAGATGGGAAGAGTAAAAAGTCTCGATCGCTTGATTAAAAGTAAATTTAATATTCCAGAACCCATCGATGATGAATTTTCCTCAAAAATTGATCTTTACATAATTCCTGCAATTGCCTATGATTTTAATGGATATAGAATTGGATACGGTGGAGGATATTACGATAGATACTTCCTTCAAAATCCGAAAACTTATTTGATAGGGGTGGTATTCAACTTTCAATTAATAGATTCCGTTCCTATTCACCCCCATGATTTACAAGCCGATTTAATAATGACAGAAAAAAAGGAAATAGAAATAAAGTGATCTGCGCGGCAAAGACAAAGAACTTCTATCCTTATGGTTTGCTGTATTATGCAAAGTAGATCTTTAAATGACTTTGATTTTGAACTTGGGGATCTTAAGGGGCTCGCCCCTTAACGCTTGGCGAAGGGGCGCTAAAATAATTTTTGGAGTTTCTAATGGCAGTATTAAATAAATATTTTAGAGGAGGTTGAAAAATGTTTAAAGTCAGCGTAGTCCAATTCAAACCAGAACTATTTGAGATCAAGAAAAATGTAGACAAGGTAATGAAGATCGTCGAAGGAGTAGATAGCGATTTTATAGTATTTCCAGAATTAGCTTTTTCTGGTTACGCTTTCTCTTCCAAAAAAGAGGTAGAAGAAACTTATGAATCACCTTTAGAGGAAAATGGATACGCCTTTAAAACCTTCAGGGAATTTTCAAAAGATACCGGCATAAGTGTAGTATATGGTTTTAACGAAAAGTATGAAGATAAGTATTATAATTCCTCAATATTGATCAATAGTGACGGGACATTTAAAATATACAGAAAGACTCACTTGTTTTTCAGAGAAAAATTGTTTTTCACTCCTGGGAACACAGGCTTTTGGGTGGAAAATGTTAACGGAATAAAAGTAGGAGTTGCCATCTGTTTTGATTGGTACTTTCCAGAATCCTTTAGAACATTGGCTTTATTAGGGGCAGATTTAATTTTACATCCAGCAAATTTGGTCTTACCATATTGCCAAGAAGCCAATAAAATTAGATCTTTAGAAAATAAGGTTTATATTGCCACATCAAATATTTGGGGAACCCAGAGCAATGGTGAAATACAGTATTCTTTCACAGGTAAAAGTCAAGTGACTTCACCCAACGGCGAAGTGCTTTTTAGACTACCAGACCAAGGAGATTTTATTCAAACAGTAGAAATTGATGAAAGAAAATCTCAAAACAAAAGTATCAATGAGTATAATGATCTCTTCAAGGATCGAAACCCAAAATATTATTTTCACTCATAGGTTAAGAGTGATATAATATTTGATTACTTCTAAATTTAGATTACTTAGAAACCTTTTAATAAGCACTTTAATTAGATCCCCAAATCTCAATTAATGACTTGAAAAAAAAGACTATTTGAATTATAATATTAGTGATGTTGAACAACGAATATACGTACAAAATGATAAAAAGTTTTAGCAAGGGGGTATTTTGATGAGTGCAAAAGAATACGTTGTAGGTATAGACTTAGGTACTACAAATTCAGCTATTGCTTGGGTAAAACCAGATGGTAACCCTGAAGTAATACCTAATTCGGAAGGTAAAAGGACCACACCTTCTATTGTTTCCTTTGGTAAAGATGGTCAAATATTGGTTGGTGAACCAGCTAAAAGGCAAGTTATTTTAAATTCAGACAGAACAGTACGATCTATTAAAAGGTATATGGGAAGTGACCACACTGTAAAAATAGATGATAAAGTGTATACACCTCAGCAGATAAGTGCTTACATACTTAAAAAACTGGTCAGAGATGCAGAAGAATATTTAGGAGGAAAGATCAAAAAGGCCGTTATAACAGTTCCTGCTTATTTTAACGATGCTCAAAGACAAGCCACAAAAGAAGCAGGAGAAATAGCTGGTTTAGAAGTTCTAAGAATAATAAACGAACCAACAGCGGCTTCTATAGCTTTTGGTCTGGACCGATCCCAAGAAGAAAGAAAAATAGTTGTATATGATCTAGGCGGGGGAACCTTTGATGTTTCTATTTTGGATATAGGAGAAGATATTGTAGAAGTTATCGCCACTTCTGGAAACAACCATCTAGGAGGAGACGATTTTGATCAAAGGATAATCGACTGGTTAGCTGATGAATTTATGAAAGAGTATAAAGTTGACTTAAGAAAAGATAAGCAAGCACTTCAAAGATTGAAGGAAGCTGCTGAATCTGCTAAGATAGAGCTATCAGGTAAACTAGAAACGGATATAAATTTACCTTTTATCACAGTTGTTGATGGCCAACCTGTTCATTTAGAAAAGAAACTAACCAGAGCAAAATTAGAAGAACTCATTGGAGACCTAATAGAATCAACAAGAGGACCTATTGAGAACGCAATGAGAGATGCTAAACTTTCACCTCAAGATATAAGTGATGTACTACTTGTAGGTGGTTCAACGAGGATACCAGCCGTCCAAAAATTAGTTAAAAATTATTTTGGGAAAGATCCTTCAAAGAATGTCAATCCAGACGAAGCCGTTGCAATTGGAGCAGGTGTTCAAGCTTCTATAATGGTTGGAGAAACTGAAAGAGACCTTGTCTTAGTGGATGTTACTCCTTTATCCTTAGGTGTAGAAGTTAAGGGAGGTTTAATGGAAGTTATTATACCAAGAAATAACAAAATTCCTGTCAAAAAATCTAAAACTTTTACCACCTCCGTAGACGGGCAAACAGAGGTTGAAGTAAGAGTTTATCAGGGTGAAAGGCCTTTAGCAAAAGACAATTTTTTCTTAGGGAGTTTTAAGTTGACAGGTATTGCCCCTGCACCAAGAGGAGTTCCTCAAATTGAAGTTGCTTTTGATATTGACTCTAATGGAATTGTAAGTGTATCAGCCAAGGATTTAGGAACTCAGAAACAGCAATCTATGGTAGTAACCGGAAGACACAAACTCGATAAAGAGCAAATAGATAGAATGATGAAAGAGGCTAGAGAGTACGAAGAACAAGACAAAAAGGTAAAAGAAAAAGTTGAGATGAGAAACCAAGCAGACGATTTAATCTATCAAACAGAAAAATTATTAAGTGAAAATGGAGATAAAATCCCTGATGACTTAAAAGCCAACATAGAAGAAAAAACAAAAGAATTAAAGCAAGCTTTAGAGGAAGATAACGTTGGTAAAATTAAGATAGTCAAAGATGAGTTACAACAAGAGATTATAAAAGTAGGACAATATATTTATCAAAACCAAAACCCAGAAGCGACTACGGGAACAACCAACCCTGGAAACAACCCAGAAAATTAGAAATTTAGGAGGCTTTTAATGCCTCCTAAATTTTTTTGAACCAAACTTTGAATAACCCTACATCTATTAGTCGTATAAAACACAGTCACATTTCTCCACATTTTGTAGATAAGCGTAAATGTGGTATAATATATTTTGGAGGTGGTTGCAAAGTGCAGAAAACCTTTAATTACGATTCATTCAACTTATCTTTGAAAGAACTGAACTCAAAGGAAGATCTATTAGATGACGATTTTGAGTTCACCAAGTTAGAAATAGCAGAGTTCTTAGAAGAAAATTTGGGAAAGTATGGAGATCCAAAAGAAGATATCATTAGTTCTATTGATTACGCCTTTTCCGAGGAGAAAGGAAAAGGAGGATTTGTTTTGGTGCTTCATAATGATGATAGCATCGTAGGAGCTGTTGTTATTAACGATACGGGTATGGAAGGATATATCCCTGAGCATGTGCTGGTGTACATAGCTGTTGATAAAGATTGTAGAGGTAAAGGGATCGGTAGTAACCTTTTGAAAGAAACAATTAGCAGATGCGACGGGGATATATCCTTGCATGTGGAATACGGCAACCCGGCTAGAAGATTGTACGAAAAAGTTGGCTTCGAATCCAAATATGCTGAGATGAGATATAAATCATAATATTCAATACCATGCAAAAAAAGGCAACCAAAATGGTTGCCTTTTTAATATTACCAGCGTTAAGCTAAAAACTAGTATGGTGGGCAGGGGCAGAATCGAACTGCCGACACACGGATTTTCAGTCCGTTGCTCTACCGACTGAGCTACCTGCCCATCCTTAAACTTGGTGGGCGCTGCAGGATTTGAACCTGCGACCTTCTGCTTGTAAGGCAGACGCTCTCCCACTGAGCTAAACACCCTAGTTTATGTTATGGCGCCCCCAACCAGATTCGAACTGGTGCCTTTGGCGTGAAAGGCCAATGTCCTTGACCGCTAGACGATGGGGGCAATATCTCAAACCTGAAATATATTATCATAAAAATTATGAGATGTCAAGGTTTTTTTTTGTTTTTTGATAATTTTTTTGCTATCTCTGTTATGTCTCCTGCACCAACAAAGAGTAATACAGCATTTTTTTCTTGTAAAAGGTCTGATATGATTTCATCTTCCGAATTATAATATTTGGAAAAAGTAGCTTGTGAATTAAGAGCTTCTACAACCTTTTTTTCATCCACTCCGTTTATGGGTTCTTCAAAGGCAGAATATATTCTGTAGACTAATACTTCATCTGAATATTTTAGGACATCAATAAAGTCGTTTATGTGGAAGTAAAGACGGGTGTACCTGTGTGGTTGAAATATGGTTATTATTTTTCTTTTTGGGAAATACTCTTTCGTTGCCTTTATAGTTTCTAAGATTTCGTCAGGTGTATGGGCATAATCGTCTATTATTGATAAATTATCTTTATCGTAAAGTATATTGAATCTTCTTCCAACCGAATTATATCTAAGAAAAGTTTCTTTTATTGTGTTAAATTCAATGCCGAATTCTAAAGAAAGTGCGGTTGAAGCTAGTGCATCATAAGCGTAGTGTAATCCTGGAAGATTTAAAGTAATATCTCCAATGTATGTATTTTTGTGATAAAGCTCAAAAAGTTGATACCCGTTATATTGACGTCTGTTTTTTATAGTATAATCTGCCTTTTCACATTGCCCAAAGTATAAGACTTTCTTTACGTTCAGATGCCATTTGGTGAGATGGTTATCGTCTCCATTTAATAAAACAAGTTCTGTAGTGTTGTTTGCAAATTTATAAAGAGAACTTTCCAATTTATCAAATTCATTATCGTAGTGTTCTAAGTGGTCAGGTCTTAGATTGTTTATGATAGAAAAGTCCGTTTCTGTTTCTTCTATAAAGCCGTCACTTTCGTCGACTTCCGCTATTACTATTCCATTTCCATATCTAAAGTTGCCATCTTCTAATGAATCATGTATTCCACCTAAAAAAACTGTCGGATCTTTACCAGCGTTTTTGAATATTTGAGAAACCATAGCAGTTGTGGTAGTTTTTCCATCTGTTCCAGTTATGCCTATTGAGGTATGTTTTTGTAATATTGAATTGAGTAGTTGCATTCTGTTCAGAATAGTTATCTTTCTTTTTTTGGCTTCCATGAGTTCTGGATTAGTATCTTTTATCGCTGTAGATTTAATAAAAAAATCGATATCAGGAAGATCAGAATCCTGATTTAATTTGACTTTTATTCCTTTTTTTATTAAGTATTCTACTCTTTCGTTCATTTCGTTGTTCGATCCAATCACGTTTTTTATTCCATACTTATAAGCTGTGTATAAGGCTAGGGAACTCATACCGATACCACCTATCCCGGAGAAGTAATACTTCATAGATACCTCCTTTTGAGAATACAAATATTGACTTTAGAAACTCTAAAACCTTGTGTTAGCACCACTTAACCCGACGTTAAGGGGTAAACCCCTTAAGATCCCCAAATTCAAGGTCAAAATCATTTAAAAAAATGGTTTGCACAGTGACGCAAACGCACCCCGCACTCATAAGATATTATTAACAATACTTTCTGTGGCTCTATTTATCTTAGGTGTGTAGCTAAATTCTTCATTTTTTGGTTGAATACGATTTAAAAAGTTGATCAGTCGATCAATTTCCACATTTTCTTCATCAAAAACAACAACTTTTCCCTTCTTTTGAAGGGAAAGAGCGTTTTTTAATTGGTGATTTTCTGCAGCACCTTTCCATGGGATCAAAATAGCAGAAAGATCATAGAACTGAATTTCCGCTAGAGTTGTTGCTCCTGCCCTTGATATCACTCCATCGGATACAGCCATTAATTCATATAAATTTTCTATATATTTAAAAGTAAAAACATTGGGAAATTGTTTGAACTTTTCTTGGTTTTTGGTTATATGTATGTAATTGTTAATTTTTTCTTTTTTGTATACTCTGTACATTAATTCATCTATTTCGTTAGAACCAAGGCTTCCTCCAAAGACTAAAATACATCTTTTGTTTAAATCCTTTATTCCGAAACCATGCAAGTAAGTTCGCGGTATTTCATTTTCGGGCGTTCTTACAGGGTTACCTGTAAGAATAAACTTATCATTCAACTTTGTTTCTTCGTAACTTACAAAAACTTTTTTTGCCCATCTAGATAGTACTTTATTGGATATTCCAAGAATTGAATTTTGCTCATGCAAGTAAAAAGGAATATTTTGTTTTTTTAAAGCTAAACCCACGGGAACGGTCACATATCCACCAGTGAGAAATCCAAAAACAGGTTTGAATTCTTTTATTATTTTTTCAACTTTACGCTTATCCCTTAAAACTTCAAAGGCTCTGTTTATATTCCTAACGTTGTATAATGGCCTTTCTAGACCTTTGGTATTTAGAGGAATTAACTTAGCTTTTGGGAAATCTGTAGGTAGCTTTTTTTCTTCGATTCTTCCTTTTGTTGTAAAATATATCACATCTAACTTATTATAACATTTGTCTAGATATTTTATTACAGATAGAGCAGGGTAGTAATGGCCTCCTGTACCGCCTCCTGAAAAAACAACCTTTAACTCTTCATTCTTCCTCATCTGTTCTTGTCAACTCCGAATTATGATATATTAATCCCAAACCCCACCCTATAGATGTTAAGGTAACTATCATAGAAGAATTTCCATAGCTTACCATTGGAAGCGTCACTCCTGTGACCGGCATCCATGGCACTCCCAAGCCTACCAAAGTATTTATGACAACTTGAATGAAGATCCATGAAGCTGTAGCTCCACAGAATATGAAAGTAGCGTGATCTTTCGTAAGATAAGCTAAATACACAAGTTCATGAGATAGAAAAAAGAAAAGCATGACAACCATCACTATCCCTAATTTCCCCCATTCTTCTCCTATAACGGATATGATAAAATCGCTGTAAGATTCTGGTACATAGTATTTAAATTCACCCGCAAACGGTCCTGTACCAATTAGCCCACCATTTGCAATGGCATCTCTTGAACGTTGACTTTGAAAATCGTCGGAACCTGTCAATCTTGAAATTTGGTAGGTTTGAAGCAGATTATCCTGGAAGATAAAAAGAACTGAGACGATAATCAATGTAAAAACAATAAAAAATAACATAACCTTTTTATCTTTTATTCCCAAAAACATCGTTATTAAGGTTAACATTGTAATTATAAGGGCAGAACTGAGATCTGGTTCCAAAAAGATCAATAATATGCTAATACCACACACTAAAATAGGGGAAATTACATTTATTAGCAGATTCTTTTTATTTTGTATTTGAGTGTAATAAAAAGCCAAGAAAGCAGGAATAATAAGTTTTGCAAGTTCTGATGGTTGAAATTGGAAAGGCCCAATATTCAGCCATCTTTTTACGCCAGCGATAGGTTGGGTGAATAAAACGATAACTAAAATGAGATTCAAAAATGTAAAAAGAGCGATCATAATATGCTTACTTTTTGTAAATGTATCGCTGAGCATAAAAGCAATTATCGCTCCTAAAAAACCAATAATTAAAGCGATTATATATGTTTGAAATTTTTGTTCTGGGTTTATCTCTTTGATGTCACTGATTGCAAAAAGAGAACTGTAGATGAATAAAACACCAACAAATAGAGTGATACCCAATATTATTAAAAAAAAGATGAAATTTCGTTTTATAGCTATGCGTTGGGGGTTCACCCCAACCCCCCCCTTTCAAATTCTGTTTCTAATTTCAAAATATTGTCTTTCACATGCTTTCAGGAGCATTTACACCCAA
>Ga0182240_100506_pt1 | contig 11901 bp, 12 predicted proteins | sample hydfrates4_PW_90_FD_145594 | JGI IMG/M metagenome (GOLD analysis project Ga0182240, IMG submission 145594) | Subsurface microbial communities from deep shales in Texas, USA - hydraulic fracturing test 4_PW_90 | ecosystem: Environmental > Aquatic > Deep subsurface > Shale gas/oil reservoir >...
TTGGCTTGTGATGCTATAGCCTTCGCAATTTCGACCAACTGTTTTTCTGATACATTTAACGCAGAAACCTTTATCTTTGGATCTATCTCAAAATCCAGCATATTAAGATATTTTTTTGCTTCGATAAACATAGATTTAAAATCGATATTTAAGAAATTGCCTTTCTCTTTTCCTAAAAATATGTTTTCAGCAATCGATAAATTTTCAGCGAGCATTAATTCCTGGTGTATTATGGCTATTCCTCTTTTTTTAGCTTCTATCGGCGATCGAAAGATTACTTTTTCTCCATTTAAAATTATCTCCCCACTATCTGCTTGATAAATCCCCCCAAGTATTTTGATTAAAGTACTTTTTCCAGCTCCGTTTTCGCCTAGCAGAGCGTGTATCTCTTTTTCTTTTAAGTTGAAGCTGACTTTGTCAAGCGCTAAAACCCCTGGGAAGGTTTTGGTAATATCTACCATCTCTAATAACATTAAAAAATCACTCCTGAAACCAATATAATATTTGAAAAGGGGGTACATTCTCCAGTCCTTATAAAAAATTTGGAATTTTTTGCCAAATCTTTAAACTCTTCATGTGATCTTTTCTCTATCTCTATATTTGAAAATATATCGAGCACTTTTTGATAATTTTTAAGATTGTTTGCCTCTATTTCACTGGCAATAATAACTTTCTCTACTTCTAATTCGTATAAAACCATTTTGATAGTATCAATAAAATTTGGTATACCTTTATCAAAAACCAAGTCAACAAATGTCGCATCTTTTGGTATTGGATAACCCATATCAACTATACTTAACATATCTTTATGTCCCATCGATGCAACAAAATATGATATCTCAGAATTGAATATGCCTTGCTTTTTCAAATTAGTTTCTCCTCCTCGTGCTTTCCCGAATTATTATCTCGTTCTCAAACTGTTTTACAGGGATGTGATCTGTTGTTTTTGAAAGTATTGTAAAGATCATTTCTCCGGCTGTTTTTCCCATTTCATAAATAGGTTGTTTTACAGTGGTTAAAGATGGAGAGAACATTTTACTAAAAGCGATGTCATCGTATCCAGTGACGCTTACATCTTTTGGCACTTTCAAACCCTTTGATTTAAAATGTTCTATAACTCCATAAGCCAACAAATCGTTTGCACATACCACAACGTCGGGAAGATTTTTAATCTTTTTAGCAACTGAAATCCCCGATTCATGAGTATACTCTCCCTCATATATTTTAAAATCTATATTGTATTCATTTGCAAAATCTTGGAAGGCTCTTAATCTTTCAGCTGCACTGAATATTTCTTTCTTACCGCTGATAAATATGAATTTTCTGTGATTTGAATTGTATAGATATTCAAGTAATTTATGCATTCCATTGTAGTTGTTTGAACAAACGTAAGAAAATTTATTGTTTTTAATGATCCTGTCTATGAAAACGGTTTTTACATTTCTATTGATGAGACTTTCAACATGGTCACCAATGCCTGAGTATAAAATCCCGTCGACTTTCTTTTCGATCAATGTTTTAAATAATTTTTTTTCTTCAGCAATGTTGTTATCAGAATTGCATATAATCAAAGAAAAGCCTTTTGATCTTAGAAAATCTTCTGCTCCTCTTACTATAGTTGCAAAAAAAGGGTTGGCAATATTTGGGATGATTATACCTATTGTCTTAGTGTATCCTACTCTTAAACTTCTGGCGAGAGAATCGGGATAATAATTCAACTTTTCAATTGCCTTTAAGACCTTTTCTTTCGTTTCTTTTTTTACTGGTAAGGAACTGTTTACCACCCTTGAAACAGTAGATATGGAAACCCCCGCTTCTTTTGCTATATCTTTTATAGTTACTTGTCTATTCATAAAAACCACCTTGTTACAATTATTATGCAAACGTTTTCGAAACTACTTAATTAAAGTATATCTCTAAATAATTTAAATTGCAAACTTGATTATGGGTGATTAGAGGAAATTAGACGGAATTATAGTCGGTTAACTCAGTTTTTCTTCTGTTTTCTTAATTTTATTCATTTTTCTTCTTTTCTTTTGTTGGAACTGTATAGAAATAAGACTACCAAAGTAATTAAATAAGGTAACATAGAAGTGATTTGTGGTGGGATATTGAAGTTTTGAAGAGTGAAGGTCACACTTTCAAAAAACCCGAACAGTAAAGACATTAAAAGTATTCCTAAAGGACGACCTTTTACTAAGATTATTATAGCCAAAGATATCCATCCTCTGCCGTTTGACATATTTTCGCTGAAAAGAGTGACATAGCCTAAGGATAAGTATGTTCCAGCCATGGAAGAAAGTATGCCTGAAAGTAGTATAGAGGTAAACTTCATTTTATTAGGGTTAATGCCTAAAGATCTTGTTGTTTCTGGATCTTCTCCTGTTGCTCTAAGTCTGAGACCGAATTTCGTGTGAAATATTATAACTTCTAGCAACAAAGCTAAAAGTATTGCTAAGTAAACAATAAAGGGATGATTGTTCAATATTTGTGAAAGTATAGGAATTTGATTTAAAATTGGTATGTCCCATGTTGGAAGAGATTCTATCTTTGGAGATATGAAGGCGCCTTTTACTTCGAAAATGTTCCTTAAAAGATACGTAGTTCCGCCCAAGGCGAGCATATTTATACCTATACCAGTCAAAAATTCGTCTGTTTTAAGGGACAATGCAAATGCCGAAAAAATTAAAGCAACAACAACTCCAGAAATAACTGCAAACAACATGCCCATTGCCCAACTTTGAAAAAGATAGCTTCCCAAAACTCCGAAGAAAGCCCCGATGAGCATCATACCTTCCATAGCAATGTTGAATACGTTGGCGTAGTAGGTAAAAGTTCCCCCTAACGCCGCAAGAAGTATTGGAGTTGCGCTGCTAAAACTGTCCCTAATTAATAAAGAAATTATATCATTCAGAGGATTTCACCACTCTTTTTGCTTTCAGAGAAGCCTTGATTTTGTCGCTGTAGTAAGATATCGTACTCCTTGTTGCAACAACTAATAAAACGATTATAGCCTGAAGAACCATTGTGAATTCAGAAGGTATTGATACCTCGAATTCCATACCTATTCCACCTGCTTTAAGAAATCCGAAGAATATGGCAAAAACTGATGTTTCAATGACTCCGTTACCTCCCACTATGGCAAGCATTACTCCATCCCAACCATAGTTTGCTCCTATCCCTTTAATAAACCTATGTTGAGTTCCGCCCAATATCAGCAAAGCACCTGCTAACCCTGAAAGAAAACCTGTGTAAAACATAACCCAGATTAAATTTTCTTCATTTTTACATCCGCCAATCTTTGAAAAATCATAATTATGTCCCATCATGCGCCATTCGTAACCTTTTTTCAGATGATTCACAACAAAAAATGAAACAAAGACCATAAAAATCGCTATGAAAAAACTGATATTTATTCCGTTTATAGTGGGAAGAAAAAATTCTCTTTTTATCATATGAGTGGCGGGAACGTACGAGTTTTCATCCAAAAATGGGTATGTCGCTAGATACAAAGTTAAGTAATCTGCTATGAAATTCAACATCAAAGTGGTTATAAATTCATCCATTTTATAATACTTTTTTAGTACACCAGCCAAGCCACCATATAAGCCACCAACGATACCAGAAATTATCAAAATAACAAATATCCCCAATACTCCTGGTAGGGGTAGATAGTATCCCAAAAGCGCAGCGGTCAAAGCTCCAACAATCAGTTGCCCAGGTTCCCCAAGGTTCACCACGTTTGAACTGAACGCTATCGCTGCAGCCATACCCGTTAATATCAATGGGGTAGCGTTGTTTAAAGTTGAAGAAAGGGAAAACCATGAAGCTAATCCGTAATTAAATAATGCTCGATAAGCATCGATAGGGGAATTTCCCTGGAGTTTTATCAAAACCGCAGCTGCAAGAAAAGACAAGGCTATACCAATGAATCCTGTTAATATTTTGTTTAAACTTTTCATGATTTAGCCCCCAACATATATTCGCCCACTTCTTCTTTTGAGTGAATTTTGGGGTCTAATTCAGCGACTATTTTCCCTTTTCGTACAACGTATAACCTATCGCACATAGATAAAAGTTCATCCAGATCTGCAGAGATCATCAGAATCCCTTTACCTTTTTCTCTCATCTCAAGGATAACGTTATGAACATATTCGATTGAACCAACATCTAATCCTCTGCTTGGTTGGTCCAAAAGCAAAAACGGTGCATCGAGGCTGAATTCACGCGCAACTATTAATTTCTGCTGATTACCTCCCGAAAGACTTTTAGGAACATCGTTTATACTTCTTGAAAGGATGTTGTATTGTTTGATCAAATCTTTCGCAAATTTTTTGGCTTTTTTCCAATCCATGATATATTTAAATTTTGATAATTTTTCGCCTAAGTGGTGAGTCATGGAAAGATTTTCTGTTAAAGCAGCGTTCAAAGCTAATCCATATCTTTTTCTATCAGCAGGAATATAACTTATTAGTCTTCTTCGTTTTCTGATAGGGAGCCCTGTGATATTTTGATCTTCTATGAGTATCTTTCCCTGGTGCGGATAAATTTCACCGATTATTGTTTGTACAATCTCGTATTGGCCATTGCCTTCGACACCTGCCAAACCCACTATCTCACCTGATCTAATAACAATATTGATGTTTGACAAAAGATTTATCTTTGTTTTATTCGAAACAGCGGTCAAATTTTCACATTTAAAAACCTCTTTACCTGATTCTTTTGGAACCTTCTTCACTGTTAACATAACCGCTTTGCCCACCATCATTTTCGCCAATTCGCCTTTTGAAAGGTTATCGTTCTCTAAAGTTGAAATAACTTTTCCTCTTCTCATAACTGTTATGATATCTGATATTTCCAATACTTCTTCCAATTTATGACTGATAAAAACAATGGTTTTGCCTGTATCTCTAATATTTTTGATCTCTTTGAATAGTTGCTGAGTTTCTTGAGGCGTTAAAACTGCCGTTGGTTCATCAAAAATCAATGTGTCAACCTTTCTGTACAACAATTTCAGAATCTCCACTTTTTGTTGGGCTGAGACAGAGAGGTTAGAAGTAGTTGCTTGTAAATCAACAGCCAAACTAAATTTTTTGGTGATCTCTTCTAACTCATTTAAGATTTTTTCTTTATCTAGGAAGCCGAAATTTTTTGTCTTTTCCATACCCAAAACAACGTTCTCGTATACCTTAAAAGAAGGAACGAGCATAAATTCTTGGTGAACCATACCTATACCAAGTTTAATAGCTACGTTTGGGTTAGTTATTTTTTGTTCTTGACTATTGATAAAGATCTCCCCACTGGATGGAGGCACCATACCGTATAAGATCTTCATCAACGTACTTTTTCCGGCTCCGTTTTCGCCTATAATAGAGTGAATTTCTCCTTTTTCTAAGGAGAAATTCACTCCTTCCAAGGCTAAAACATCAGGTGGGTATACTTTATATATATTTCTTATTTGTATATAAGACATTTAGAACCACCTATGGATGATTATTCTCTATACTCTTTGACCACAATCTTACCATCCGCAACATCTTTCTGGATCTGTAATATTTTTTCTACAGTTTCTTGAGGAAGAATCTGATATGTGTATTCATCGATAGCCAATCCTACTGCTCCGGCTTTTAATCCGAGTTTGTACAACGTACCGGGTTCATATCTCCCCTCTACTATGTCTTTAAAAACTAGTTCAATGGATTTTCCAACTTCTTTAAGATCGCTGGTGATCACGTGACCCGGGGCAAGACCGTTTTGATTCGAATCTACGCCAATGGCATATTTCCCTACTTCCTGGGCGGCTTGTAATACACCAGTACCGGTTAAACTTGCGATTTGAAATATTACATCCACACCCTGAGAATAAAGTTGTAAAGCGGCTTGTTTCCCTTTTGCAGGGTCATCCCAACTTCCCACGTATATCGTTCTTACTTCAATTTCCGGATCTATGTAATGTGCCCCTTGTTCATAACCATACACAAAGGATCTGATGACTATATCGTCATCTCCGCCTACTGCTCCTATTAGTTTTTGGGGATTTATTCCTTCCAATTCTGTCATTGTTGTAACGATACCTGCTACAACCCCAGCCATGAAAGCCCCTTCTTCTTCAATGTAATCAACGTTTGATATTATACCCTGTTTATCTTCAACTACGGTGTCAATATTAACGAATACCTTATTGGGAAATTGTGCGGCTATGGTTTTTAATTCTTCTTCAAAACCATAAGAGATTACGAATACAACATCTGCCCAATTTGCAGCTGTAAGTAAACTTGGATAATAGAGCGAAGGATCAAAGTTGCATTCAATTACCCTTGTTTGAACCCCATAATCAGTTTCCAGCTGTTTTATGCCAGCGTAACCGGAGTCATAAAAGGATTGATCTCCAAGGGAACCGTTTATTACGTATGCTACCTTTTGTGGTACGGCAAAAGCTGTGAAAGAAAAGAGAATAACAATAAACACAAAAAATGTGAATCTTTTCATATTTTACACCTCCCCATACGATTTATTATACTATTTTTATGAACTTTGCAATCTGCTTTAGCGCCCCTTTGCCCGGACGTTAAGGGGCAAGCCCCTTAAAAACCCCAAGTTCAAAATCAAAGTTTATTTTAAAAAACCTTTTTGCATAAGACTGCAAAAGGGCAAGCCCCTTAAAAACCCCAAGTTCAAAATCAAAGTTTATTTTAAAAAACCTTTTTGCATAAGACTGCAAAAGGGCAAGCCCCTTAAAAACCCCAAGTTCAAAATCAAAGTTTATTTAAAAAAACCTTTTTGCATAAGACTGCAAAAGGGCAAGCCCCTTAAAAACCCCAAGTTCAAAATCAAAGTTTATTTTAAAAAACTTTTTTGCACAAATCAGCAAAAGGGCTCCGCCCTGTAAACCTTTTAAAATCAAAATCTTATTTTTGAAAATCTTTTTATTTCTACGTTGCCTACGATTCATTAGTACCCTTTTGGGTGCTTAAGTAGTTAATTGAAATGTCCATTCTGCCAATGTGGATATTTTTGTTTTTGAGAAATCTGGTAAATAGGTTTCCAACGTGTCTTTCAAAGGGTCTGACCAATAAGAAGGGAAATCGTTTGCACCATACATGATCCCCAATATCGTACCTACCTCACCAGCATTACAATCAACGTCGTAACCGAAAGAAGATACGATCTTCATCGTTTTATCAAAATCCCCTTCCCCAAACCACAGAGAAGTTAAAACCGAGGCGGTATTGGGATACAGATGAACCCAATTATACCTTTGGAAATTGTCCTCTGTTTTTCTAAGGACGTTGATCCAATCATTATTTGCTTGACAATATTTTACTACATTATCTACGACTTTTTTAAATTCGGTATTTTTGGGGATATAATCCAATGACTTTTCTATTATTTTTCTTGGATCTTTTTCAGAAAAAGCCAAAGATGTCATAACCGCACTATGTATGCCGCCGTATATACCGTTACCACTATGGGATACTTGTGAATCGATAAACGATAACTTTGCGGCATTATATGGATCGCCAGGTTGCAATAAACCATGAACCATGCATCTCATCTGTGCTCCTATCCATTCTTGAAATGGGTTATTAAAAAATCCTGATTCGGGTGGGAATATTCCTCTTTTAATATTTTCAAGGGCTATCAACTCAGCACTCCATCCAAATGGTATGTACGATATCCAATTTTTTGCTAAATCCTTTGAAGTGATCCTTCCCCACTTCTCTTCGTAAGTTTTGAGAAAAATTAATTCATAGGTGACATCGTCGTTGATCGTTGAAACCTCACCTATGTAAGTACCCAATTGGTCAGAATATGTTTCTTCCAACGCATCGTGGGTATACCCTTCAAGTTTGGTTCCCATAGATCCACCTGCAAGTTGGCCTAACCAACCACCATGAATCTTGTCTTTTAGATTATCAATATTGTTAAATTTTTGCTTAGGAAAAGAGTTAGAGATATCTTCCCAGTCCAAAGGTCTATCATACTTTTCGTATGCGTTATTGTCCAATGAATCGGCTTTAGAAAGAGAAAAGAAAATTTCTGAAGTTATAGCCTTTAATTTAGAGTAATCTTTATTTTTTAATGCTTCGAATCCTTTATCCAGCAATAACTCCGCTTGGTTTACGTTTTTACCCATATTTTCTACAGATTGGACTGCACCAACGATGAGAGATTCCGGGGCGTTAGAACCTGGAACTTTACTATCCCAAAGGGTTACCAATATCTCTTTTGGAAAAACATTCATTTTTTCTACATCTTCCCATTTTTCGATGTGATCTTTTTTTGGTTTGGCGTTTCTTCTTCTATTAAATTCGTTTACCCATGCCTTCATAATTTTTCTCCTTTCTTGAAACAAGAGGAGCTCTAATGATATAATTATTTTATCACATCTGTCGGTTAGGAGGATGATTAAAAAATTATGAATGAATTTGTAATTTTAGGGCATAGGGGTTACAGGGCAAAATTTGTCGAAAATACGATCGAAGCCTTTAAAAAAGCCAGAGAATATGGTGCCGATGGTATTGAGTATGACTCGAGATTAACTAAAGATGGGACGTTAGTTGTTCTTCACGACGATAGTATTGAAAACAGAAAGTTGAAGGAACTAACTTACTATGAGTTAAAACAAATACATTTTAAAAATGGAGAGACCGTTCCAACAGTCGAAGAAGTTATCTTTAATTTAGATGAGCGAGCTATTCTTAATTTAGAAATCAAAGAGGTTGAGGCGGCTGTTCCTTCCTACGAAATAACTAAAAGAATAAATGCAGTTGATAGAACCCTATTTTCTTCTTTCAAAATTGACGCTTTGAGAAAGGTCAGAAGTTTAGATAAAAGTGCAAAAGTTGGATTACTCAGTGAATATAATACTTTAAAATACGTAGATGAATTGAATAACGAGATCGGTCTTTATTCTTTGAATCTTTGGATAGACGCTTTAAAAGATGATATAGAACTTTCTAAAGAACTCTTGCATAAATGGAAAGAAAAGGGTTTGAAGATATTTTTATGGACGGTCAACGATCCTAAATATTTGCACACATTCAAGGGTTTGTACGATGGTATAATTACCGATGAGGTTGAAAAAATAGTAGAAGTAAGGAGACAAATCGCAAAAGAGAAACTTTAGAGATTGATGTGTCGAGGTATGGGGATGTTATATGGTTCTTTTGTTGGTTTTTCATTGTAAAAAGGACGGGTGCACCATGGACATCCCGAGGTTTTTTTAGCTTCTTCCATATCTATCTCCGCTTCTGGCAATTTTTCAAGGTTACCATTTGAATCAAAGAGAAAATCGGTTTTTTCTACATCGTGTTGTAAGATGATTTCTCTAGCGATCTGGATTTTTCTGTACCTAGATAAAGAAGGAGGTAAAAGATTTTCAAATTTTGTACCCTTTATGGGGGTAAAAGAAAACAGACTTACCAATATCTTAAACTTTTTCATTTTTAATAAAAACTCTATAATATTTTCGTCAGTTTCTCCTAATCCCACGATTATGTGTGTTGTAATTCTATTAGGGAAATCATTTGAAGCATTTATGAGCATTTTTTCGTAGAATTCGTATTTACTGCCCCTGATTTTTGAAAAAAGGTCCTTGTTTGCTACATCTATGGCTATTCCAACTCTATCAACGTTGTACTTTTTAAACAAGGTTCTAACTTCTTCAATATCTCTTGGCCTTATAGAAACAGAGATAGGTATTTCTGTTTCTTTCAAGAAAGATAATAATTCGTTTAATTCAGTCCAATAATCTAAAGAAGAAACCACTTGTATACAAATACGTTTAAATTTGGTGGGGATGAAAATATTTTTAAAGGTTTCTAGAGATATTTCGGGCCATTTGATTCTTGATAATAGATCTGCTTTACTTTGAGCATCCCTGGCTTGTGCACAATAAGAACAGTTGAAAAGACACTTTTCCCCGATCATGAGGTAAGCTGTGTAGTTTGGAAAGTCAATTTTTCCTTTTTTTAAGCCGAGTTCTACAGCTGTTGCATACGATAAACGCAAATTGAGTATTCCTCCATTCATTCTTTACTTAGATATATTTGTTATTCTTCTGTGTTTTCGATGTATACGAAGTCATATCCTTCATATTCAAAAACATGAATAGTCGCTTCCTTTGTTGTTGTCGAAATGGATTGTTTAATCTCATAATCATTAAAAAACTCTTGAGGCGTTAACGCAAAGATTTCTTCCATTTTGTTCATTAATTCGAAGGCTTCTGTGATTTCCTTTTCCTTCAAATTTCTGTATTCAAGAATCCGATAGGTATATTCATATGAAAGCACGGAAAAGAACAACGTTGGAATCATAATAACAAAAGTCAAGATAACTTTCAAATTAGAACTGTCCCAGTAGTATAACGATTAAGATTATCAAAAGTATCCCTATTACTGAAAAACCGCTTATTATAAGTATATCCAAGGAACCTATTTTTTTATCGGGAGGCATGCTTTTATCTTTTTTCATTTGGTTGTATAAATCACCGATAATTTTTGTTTCATTTTCCATTTCATTTTTTTCTTGAGATTTTCTTAAAATTTGAAGTCTATTTTGGTCTACTGAAACCTTTAACTCTCTATGAACTACAGCTTTACCCAGAGCTCCATTGCCTAGATCTACTTTTAAAAATATATATTCGCTTGAAGGAATCAGCTCTTTAGATATGATTTTTCCCTCGACTACTTCTCCCATTTTTTTCTCGTCTTCATTCTTATTTTCAATTGGTAAAACTATTATAGGTTCACCTATGTCCAATTTAGAAACAGAATAACCTTCCACGGGGTCTATGATTGGATAGATTTCAGTTGCATTTTTAACGTCCTCTCTGTTTAAGTATTCTTTTAAACCTTCTTCTCCTTTTTCTTTTACGGCTGTTATCCAGGTTAGATCTTTATAATCAAATTTCTGGGCTACCAATTTGATCTTTGTATCTCCACCCCATTCACTTAAAATATCGCTCAAAATTGATTTTAAAACATAAACGTCTTCATCTTCTATGGCCATGAAGATTTTTGTCCCCGTGACCTCAGATTTCATTTTCTTTAGCATACTGTAAAAGTAGGCTTTGAACTGGGATATAAGATTATTATTATTTTCTTTAGACACTTGATAATACAACATATCAATGTCTGATTTGAAATCAAGGTATTCTTTTGTTATATCAGGAAGGTCTATTTCTCTAAGCTGAGTTCTAGTCAACAAAAGCACATTAAAATAAGGGGTTTGAGCCTTTTTGCCAAACATATATCCCACATATGTTTCACCAGTTAAATTTGAAGTTGCTAAAAATTTTAATGCATAAAAGTCCATATTTTTCCCCCTTTTCTTCAATATGCTTTTTTTCTAAAAATTCTTTTGTTCACTTCAATATTCCTTCCCCGCTGTTTATTTCTTCCACATCATAATCATTTAAATCTATCTCGTTGTCTACAACACAATTTTTTCCTATTATCATTTTGTCTTTAATCTTTGAGTTGAAGCCCATTACCGTTATATCTGAATTATAGATCTTTTTATCGATTTTAGATTCCGCGAATTTACCTTTTCCTATCTCGACCGACTCACCGATAATAGTATTTTCAGCAACAATCGTTTTTTCTATATACGAATTTTTCCCGATAAATACATTATTCATTATAATGGAATCTTTTACATAAGTTCCTTCTGAGACGGTTACACCCTGGAAGATCACTGAATTTTCAACTGTGCCGTATATTTCTGATCCTTCACTAACAAAGCTTTTTACAACACTGGCTCCTTTTGCAATGAAAGCAGGGGGTAACTCTTCCGATTGAGTGTATATCTTCCAATTTTCATCGTGAAGGTCCAACGGAGGCAGGGGAGAAATTATCTCAAGATTACAGTCAAGATAAGATTCTATCGTTCCAACGT
>Ga0182240_100507_pt1 | contig 11895 bp, 13 predicted proteins | sample hydfrates4_PW_90_FD_145594 | JGI IMG/M metagenome (GOLD analysis project Ga0182240, IMG submission 145594) | Subsurface microbial communities from deep shales in Texas, USA - hydraulic fracturing test 4_PW_90 | ecosystem: Environmental > Aquatic > Deep subsurface > Shale gas/oil reservoir >...
TTCTTCTTTTGCCTCCTCCTCTGGCTCATCGGATTCGTCATCCACTGCCTCTGCCTCTTTTTGCCCTTCCTGTATCTCTTCGATTGAGAACTCATGAACCTGGGGGATCTTGCTGAGAGCATCTTTTATTTTCTCGACATCTCCCTTTGCAAGGAGCTGAAAGCTTTCCCCAAACTTACCATCTTCTATTTCCTCACGGGATGGTGAGCTATCAGTTATTTCTGCAATTTCTTCTATATTTTTGAGAATTATCATTGCATCAATGCCCTTCATCATGGAGTTGGGATCGGTCTTTATTGTCACCCTGATGCCTTCTCCTCTGAGCTCTTTTGTCTCAGTCTCTTCTTCAGTCTTCTTTCCCTCCAGCCTTTTTTCAAGCTCACCTCTGATAATTGCAATCAGCTTATCCGGGTCTGATTGTGGCTCTCCAGCCTCCATGACCTCATTGAGCATAACTTCGAGCATGTCAACGCCGTTAAAGATGGCGTTCATCAATTCATCGTCCATCTGAGTCTTGCCCTGCCTTAGTGCATCAAGCAAATCCTCTATAGCATGAGCGAGCTCGGAAAGCCCATCAAAACCCATAGCTGCACTATTTCCCTTGAGGGTGTGAGCAATACGGAAAATGGAATTCATTACTTCAACATTGTTGGGATCTTTTTCAAGCTCCAGAAGTAGGTTGTTTAGTTCAGTTATCAGACTCCTGCTTTCTTCCACAAAAGCCTCTAGATAGTCCATTTATGAAGCCTCCGCTAGCTTAAGAATTGCATCTACGATCTCAGTGGCGTCGGCCACAACATCTACGCATCCAGTTTCGATCGCTCTCTTTGGCATTCCGTAGACAACGCAAGTCCTCTCGCTTTGGGCAATGACTTTTCCACCGGCTTTCTTAATGAATTGTACTCCAATCTGGCCATCCTTACCCATTCCGGTAAGAATTACTGCAATGGTATCCGATCCACTAACACGGGATGCCGAAATTAACGTCGGTTCAACTGACGGCCGTACACCGTTTATCGGTTTATCTTTGTTCAGTCTTACCACGATTCTGTTATTATCTCCTTCCAGAACCAGATGGTAATCTCCTGGGGCTACAAGTGCCAGCCCCTTTCCAAGTATATCGCCATCTTTTGCCTCTCTTACTTCATATTCTGATACGAAATTCAACCTCCTGGCAAACCTCTCTGTAAATCCTTTTGGCATGTGCTGGACAATTGCAATCCTAAACTGGGCGGAAAGGGGTAGCTTAGACATTATATTTTCAATAACGGGTGGCCCACCTGTGGATGCGCCAATTACGATCAATTTACCGACCGGGCTAACACGCTTCCTTTCTACGAGTTTTTCCTTCTTTGGTATGACTATTTTGGCTTCTGCGGCGGCTTTTACTTTGTCTATCAACTCTAGACCTTTTTTTCTCAGATCGGGAGATATCGTACTTGATGGTTTGGGCATAAAATCTACAGCGCCCCTTCTGAGGGCCTCAAGCGTTGCATCAGCTCCTTCGTGGGTATGAGCGCTAAGCATTACGATCGCAGGCGGAGATGGAAGCTTCATAATCTCGCTTACTGCGGTAAGACCATCCATTTTAGGCATCTCGATATCCATTGTGACTACATCTGGCTCAAGTAATCTGATTTTCTCAATAGCTTCAATACCATTTCCGGCTTCGCCAATAACCTCTATCTCCGGATCAGAATTTAGAATATCTGAAATAAGAGTCCTCATGAATTTGGAATCGTCGACAACGAGGACTTTTATAATCGCAATACCCCCTCAATGGCCTCTATAACTTTCGGCCCTTGGAATGGCTTGGTTATATAGCCATCAGCTCCAGCTTTGATGGCCTGTTTCATCTTTTCTTCCTGTCCAACAGAGGTACACATTACAACCTTTGCTTTGGGGTTCATCTTCTTTATTTCAGCAGTTGCTGAAATGCCGTCTTTAATTGGCATGACTATGTCCATCATAACAACATCTGGGTTTAGCTCTTTGAACTTCTGAACAGCTTCCACACCGTTTTCTGCTTCGCCCACAACACTGTATCCCGAGTTGCTCTCGAGAATACGTCTCAGAAGTTTTCTCATGAACTGGGAATCATCTACGATAAGTATCTTTACGACCACTTTTTCACCCCTCCTCACAATAATGAGCATATAATGAGTATATTAAAGTTTTTGTCAACGCCCGTTTATTTGTACAATTTATTTATTAATCGCTTCAATTTGGTTATTAGTTTAGCCAGTAATCACTCTTAGGGAAATTATTTACAGTAGTCATCTTTTGTAAAGTATAATTATCTATAATTTTTTAAGGAATGCTGTTTTTTACTTTTCATTACAATCATGAGACAAACTTTTTATAGTCATTACTATTATCACATGATTAGTGTGATAACCTTGATGTAAGGGTCTGTATGGTCTGACAACAGTCTCGATCTTCAATAAAGATGGAGGTTGGATATAATGGGGAAGTACAGTGGAGAACAATCCTTTAAGGTGGAAACGAGCCTTGAAGGTAGGGTGCTGATAAGCATTTTGTTAATACTGTTGCTTTTTATATTACATGAGAGGGTTGTGCCAAGATTAGGCAGTGAGATAAGTGGTTACGCATCCGTGGCAGTATTGGGTTTTCTGGTTTATGTGCTGGGTGTAACCTACTATTTCGTAAGAAACGTTGGAAAGTCTCTACACTCTCTGGCAACATTTATGAGTGCAGTTGCAGGAGGAAACCTTGATGCGGAACTAAATCTTAACCACAAAGACTCGTTTCTGAATAGATTGTTTGCTATTACCGATGTCAGAATCCTTGAGGAATCGAGTATAAAGATGAAGGAAAATCTAGCAAGAATGATTGACGAATTGAAAAAGAAAGAATGAGAACTGAAGACGTACTTGGATAGTATTGCAACGCCAGTTATGGGTGTTGATAGAGACTTCAATATTACAATGATAAACGAAGCTGGAGCAAGTCTTGTAGGAAAAACTCCTGAGCAGGTTATTGGAATGAAATGTTATGAGCTTTTCAACACAGAGCACTGCAGGACTGAAAAATGTAGAGTTTATCAGGCAATGAGAGATCGTATTACAAAGAAGGGAGAAACCGTGGCAAGGATAGGTGGTAAAGAAATTCCAATAATGTACATTGCCACTCCTCTGTTTGAGGGAGATACAGTTGTAGGGGCAATAGAGTATGTAGTAGATATGAGTGAAGTAAAAGAAAAAGAAAAGGAAACTCAGGATGCATTGGACTTCGTTAAAAAGTTGTTTGAAAGTATACCCTATCCTGCGTATGCATTGTTCTTCGATACTAATGCGAGGGTTAAATATGCAACGAATGAGGTTGCAAAGAGATTGGGCTTTAGAGATACGCAAGAGCTTATAGGTAAGCATATAAGTGAGGTATTTGTAAAAGAAGGTGGAAAGTTCATAGTTGAAGAAGTTCTTGAAACGGGAAAACCGAAATTAGGTATTGAGGGGATTACAAAATCAACGAGAGGGGTGGAGTTCCCAGACCTTGTTTCATGTGTTCCAATTTACGACAAGGAAGGAAAGATGATAGGTGTTTTGGACATCTGGATTGATATAACAGAGTATAAGATGGTAGAGAGTGAACTCAGAGAGCTTGTTAATAAGCTACCGATACCCACAATAGTACTAGACAAGGATCACAAGATAAAATACTGGAATAAGGCTATGGAAGACCTCACTGGTTATACGGCTAGGGAAATGGTTGGTACTGACAACCAGTGGAAACCCTTCTATGATTCAAAGCGACCAATTCTTGCGGACATTGTTATGGACAATCCGGAGGATGCTGACAGATATTATTCACATATCTGGAAGTCGAAAGTCATTGAAGGTGCCTATTCAGCTGAAGGAGCGTTTGAGTTTAGAGGAGGGAGGAAAGGACATTACCTCTTTACAGCAGTCCCACTCTATGACTCGAAAGGAAACGTAATTGGAGCGATTGAGGTATTCCAGGATGTAACAGAAATCAAGGAAAAGGAGAGCGAACTCAAGAAGGAGAAGGAATATGTCGAAGGCGTTGTCAACGCCATACTACCTGTTGTTGAAGCAGCAGCAGAGGGTGATCTGTCCTACGAGCTTGATGTTGAAACAAGAGAAGGTGACGCACTCGATAGACTTGTTAAAGCATTCGAGCAGATGCGCGCCAATCTGAGAGACCTGATAGCAAAGATAAACGACGCAGCGACAAAAGTTTCCTCTGCATCAGAGGAACTATCTGCAAGCATAGAAGAGATAAACAGCGCATCGAAGTCTGTATCCGACTCTGCTCAAAAGATCTCAGCTGGAGCTGAAGAGCAGGCATCGCTGATAGAGAAGTCTAACAAGTTGCTGGAGGACATTTCTGGAATTACAGAAGAGACTGCGAGCAGTGCTGAGAATGTCCTTAGCATTGCCCATGAAGCGCAGGAAGCAGCAGAAAAGGGCGTCGAAGAGTCCAGAGTAGCGATAAGGAACATGGATGAACTTGCAGAGTCTAACTACAATGTGGCCAAGGAGGTAGAAGAACTCGTCAAGAAGGCTGAGCAGATTGGAGAAATAGTTGACATAATAACCAAGATAGCTGAACAGACCAGCCTGCTGGCACTAAACGCAAACATTGAAGCTGCTAGAGTTGGTGAGCAGGGAAGAGGATTTGCAGTTGTGGCAGGAGAAGTTGGCAAGCTTGCAAATGAGACACAGGAATCTGCCAAGAGCATTGGCGCTCTAATCAAGGAGATTCAGGAGAGCATGAAGAGACTGGCTAATTCTGTACAGGACTCCAATATTAAGACAGATGAGGCTGTGAAAAGTGTCAATGACGTGGTAGAGAGAATAGAGAAGATCAAGAAGGTAATAGAGGAAACTGTACAGGGTATGCAGGAGATCAAGAAGGCAATGGATGACCAGGCCAATGCTGTACAGAACCTTGCAGCACTCTCTGACAGAGTATATCAGGTAGCATTGGATAACGTCAAGGAAGTTGAAAACACCGCTGCAGCTGCTGAAGAGCAGACATCAAGCATAGATGAAATAACCAAGTCCGCTGAAGAACTTGCGAAGATGGCTGAAGAACTTCTCCAGACTGTTAAGAGGTTCAGGGTAAAGGAGGGAATATAAGGGGGAGATCATGGAGATGAATAAGGTTGTAAAGTTCAGGCTGGGTGAAGAGTACTTTGCAATTTCAGTAGAGGAAGTGAAGGAGGTAGTTAAATCGCAGAATATTACGAGAATTCCGAACGCTCCACCACACGTTTTGGGAGTAATGGACTTGCGTGGAGATGTGTGTACAATAATCGATCCAAAGGTTTTACTGAATATAACATCGAGTTTTAATGATGAAAAGAGCAGAGTGATAGTGCTTGACATTGGAGACAAGAGTGTTGGTATAAGAGTTGATGAAGTAATTTCGGTGGATGACGTCGCTCCAGACCAGGTGGAGACTGATGTTGACACCAGTCAGTACACAAAGGGGATAATAAAGAACGAAGTGGGTGACAGGGTTGAGCTGGTCATCTGGCTGGATGCTGAAAAGCTTGTAAAGGGGCATATACAGTCTATTTAAATTTTTTATTTATTCTTGCTTTTTTGCTTTGTCTTAAACTCGTTGAATGCTCGATTAAATTGTGCCTTAAATATCTGACTTGGTAACACTATTCTGTTAAATAGTAAGTAAAAAATTTTTCAAGTATCTTAAAAGGCTTCGATGACATTTATCGCATCAAACTACTTAGCTACAAAAACATCTTTGCCATTCAATATACGTGATTTGGATTCGAAATCAACAGCGTACTGTTCTACTGCTTGAAATACGAATTAAACGAATGAATGCGGGACACCATATAATTTCGAAAGATGTTTTCGAAAGGCTTAAATAGTCTGAAAAAATTTTTCATGCTTAATCGTGCCACCAAATGGCATAGGAAATTGATTCTAGGTAGTATATATAGGCTTGGAAAATATTGCGAACAGGGAGGGTGTTAGGTGAGGAGTTTGGATAGGTTGAGAATCTGGATAGAACTCTTGTTGAAAAGGCTGCTGAGAAAATAAAGACGATGGTTGAGGATGCAATAGACAAAATGAAGACCAGTCCAGAGCCAGTTCCTGTTATACTGGTAGGTGGAGGAAGTATCATTCTTCCGGATGAATTGAGAGGTGCTTCAAAAGTCATCAAACCGCCACACTTTGAAGTTGCAAACGCCATAGGAGCAGCAATAGCTCAGGTCAGCGGAGAGATTGACAAGGTATTCTCTCTGGAGGAGAAGGGCAGAGAAGAGGTTCTGAAGGAAGCTAAGAAAATAGCTGTTGAAGAGGCTATCAAGGCTGGAGCAGATCCGAGCACCGTTGAGATCGTTGATGTGGACGAGATTCCGCTGGCGTATCTCCCCGGAAATGCCATCAGAATCAGAGTGAAGGCTGCGGGTTATCTTAAAATTTGAAGGTGGTGATCTGACTTGGCGGAAAGTGGAGAGATAGAAAAAGTGCTAAAGGACTACGAGAGAGAGCCAGTGCCTGCAGAACTCAGAAAGAACTGGCTTGAAATGGGACTGGTCTGGATCGGTATCGGAATGTGCCTGGCTGCATTAATGCTTGGAGGCGTGGTAGGATACGGCCTTGACCTGAAGTCTGCTGCAGCAGCAATAATTCTGGGTAGCCTGGTGCTAACGGTGGTAAACTCCCTATGTTCGATAGTTGGAGCCGATACAAGACTATCCACAGCAATGATAGGAAGATTTGCTTTTGGAGACAAGGGTGTTTACGTAACAGCTGCCGTCCTGGCACTGGGTTGCTATGGCTGATTTGCCGTTCAGCTCGGTCTCTTTGGAGAGACTGCAGCAACAGGAATCAACCTTATCACAGGAATGTCTGTAAGTACACAGCTGTTGATTGTAATTGGCGGTATACTCATGCTCGCAACAGCCATCTATGGCTACAGAGGAATTGCACTGCTGAGTAAGGTTGCAGTGCCTTTGATGGTGGTCATTCTTCTGGCATCACTGGTGAGGATTTTGAGCGAGCACCCCTGGAGCGAGCTGGTTGTTGAACCACCACCGGGCGATCCGATGCCCTTTGGAGTTGCTGCATCAATAATTGCAGGATCGTTCATGGTTGGTGCAGTCATAGGGCCGGACATAACGAGATATGCAAAAGACAGGAAGCATGCTGTCGGTGCAGCAATCCTCGGATTCCTAATAGGTTTCAGCATGATGGTGTACCTTGGCTCCATCCTGGCTCATGCGGTTGGAGAATGGGATGCCGTAAAGATAATGATAGGGCTTGGATGGGGATTGCTTGCAATAGTAGTCCTGATTCTTGCCCAGTGGACAACAAATGACAACAATCTGTATTCAGCGGCGCTCAACCTCTCGGTTATATTCAGGACATGGCCAAAGTGGAAACTCACTTTGGTTGCGGGAATACTTGGTATTATCATAGCTTTATCAGGAATTTATGGAAAATTTGTCCAGTGGCTGATGCTTCTAAGTGCAACCATACCGCCAATTGGAGGAGTTTACGTAACAGACTACTTCCTGTTCCACAGAGACATGTACAGATACGAAAATCTTGATAGAATACCAAAGTGGCGCCCGTTGATGTTTCTAGCGTGGGCAGGAGGATCTCTGGTAGCGTTTTGCACAACACCACCACCAAATGGATTTGGCCTGTTTACACTGACAACAGTTCCGGCAGTGGATGCATTTATTGTGGCAGTAGTTCTGCAGGCTGTATTGACGGCTTTATACAGAAAGGTTAGAGGAACGTGGCCCGAAGTTATGCCAATGTAATTAATAATCAATATTTATTTTTTTGTATTTTGTGCAAAATATTCTTAAAAGCAACAACTTAGATGGGGGTTGAAAAATTGAAAATAAGAGTGATCATCCCAATAATCTCAGATATTTTTGATGAGATGGTGGAAAATGAATTTAGAGCTCATGCATCGGAAAAAACAGAAATAGAGGTTGTCCATCTGGACAAGGGTCCAGCATCAATAGAATCAGAGTTCGATGAAAGTCTTGCTGCGCCAGACATCCTCAACAAGGTGATTGAGGCAGAAGAAAGAGGCTTTGACGGTATAATCATTGACTGCTTTGGTGATCCTGCTGTAAAGGCTGCGAGAGAGATTGTTGACATTCCGGTTGTTGGTGCTGCCGAACCATCCATGCTCTTCGCATGCTCCCTGGGACAGAGATTCTCTGTAGTTACGGTACTGGAGAATGTTATCCCAATGATAGAGAACATTGCCAAGGTACTGGGTGTATATGAGAAACTTGCATCTGTTAGAAGTGTAAACATTCCCGTTCTCGAACTCCATGACAGGGATAAATTGAAGAGTGCTCTGTATGAGGAAATGCTGAAAGCCATCAAAGAGGATAATGCTCACGTTCTAATTCTGGGCTGCACGGGAATGATGGGTGTTGCAAACGATTTGCATGAAATGCTGAAGAAAGATGGATACGATGTGCCTGTAATTGACCCTGCTGCAGCATCTATCAAGTTCCTGGAGGCTTTGATTGGGTTAGGTGTAAAGCAGAGCAGATTAACCTACATGAAGCCGCCTGAGAAAGAGAGAAGGATGTAAAAGAAAATTGGATTTCACTATTTTTTAATAATTCAGAAGTTTTCGGTCGGATCTTGTAATGAATCAAAAGAGGGGATTGGAGTGAAAATAATCAGGATAGAGGCAAGGAAATACGATTTATCTTTAGTGGAACCATTCAGGATTGCTTTGGGAACACTTACCAGTGCTAAAAATGTACTTGTAAAAATTTTTAGTGACGAGCACGTTGGAATAGGCGAGGGTTCGCCAACTTCCATGATTACAGGAGACAACCAGGAAGGGTGTCTGTCTTTTATAGATTCTATCTCTCCACTGCTGGTTGGTGAAGAGTTAAACCTTCAGGTATTGAATGAAAGGATAAACGCTTTCAGAGGGATGAGCAGTGCAAAAGCAGCCCTGGATATTGCTCTGTATGATTTGATTGGCAAGCACTTTTCAAAACCTCTCTACAAACTTTTGGGAGGCTATAAAGAAAAAGTGGAGACAGACATAACAATTGGCATTGATACTCCAGAAAACGTCAGAAAAAAGGCTCTGGAGGTAATATCTGGAGGCTATAAGATACTAAAAATTAAGGTTGAAGGAGATTTGGAGAAAGATTTCAGAAGAATTGAGGTTCTAAACGACCTGGGAGTCAGGATAAGAGTGGATGCCAATCAGGGATTTTCGCCAAAGGCGGCTGTTAGATTCATTAGAAAGATAAAAGAGTTTAATGTGGAATTTGTTGAACAGCCCGTGCCGGCCTGGGACCTGGACGGTTTGAAGTACGTGAGAGAGCACAGTGAGATACCAATAATTGCCGACGAGAGTGTACATTCGGCAAGAGATGCCTTAACGGTTGTAAAATACAATGCCGTGGATGGAATAAACATCAAACTCATGAAGTGTGGCGGTATATCTGAAGCTATCAAAATAGTTCACATTGCTGAGAGCGCGGGAATTCCCTGTATGGTTGGCTGCATGCTCGAATCCAGGATATCTCTCACAGCTGCAGCCCACCTGGCTCTTGCTTTCAAGAATATAAAGTATGTTGATCTGGATTCGTACCTCTTTTTAAAGGATGATCCTGTTACAGGTGGGATGGAAATTGTGGATGGCATGATACGTTTGCCTGATAAACCAGGGCTGGGCGTGGAAGTAAAGGAATAATATACGTAAATTTAAAATAATTTCTAACAGGCGGGAAAAAGGGATGCTGGATGAGATAGACAAAAGTATTCTCAGACTCTTGCAAGAAGATGGAAACATCTCTTTAAGTGAGATAGCCAACAAGCTGAACGTTGGAGTAGCCACAGTACACAGAAGAATTCAGCGAATGAAGATGGAAGGGATAATCAAGAAAAAAATTGTTGTTGTGGATCCTGAAAAAATTGGTAAGAATATCTCAGCATTTGTTGAAATTAAGACTCAACCAAATTATGAGGATGAGTGCTTGATGCACTCTCTTCTTTCGATGAAATAACGGAGGTTTACTGGGTTACCGGAGATTTTGACCTGATTGTTAAACTGGTCGTTGAGGATATAAAAGAGTTCATGGAAGTAATTAAGAAGATCAGGAAAATGAAAGGAGTAATTGATACGAGAAGTGCTATCATAGTAAAAACCAAGAAAAAAGAATATAGAATTAAAATATAAGATTGGGGATACCATGATCAGAATCGATAAAGAACTGGTGAGGAAGATAGCAAAGGGATCAGAAATTTTGGGTAGTGGAGGAGGGGGACACTCCTATATCTCTGAATTCATGGCTCTCCAGCTCCTGAATGAGAACAAAACAACCTATTTAATTGATCCTGATGATGTTCCCAATAATGCCCTGATACTATCTGTGGCTTTAATGGGCTCACCTCTAATTCTAAAGGAGAAGTTACCAAATGGAATGGAAGCAATAAATGTCCTGAAACTACTCGAAAACTACTTTGGAGAGGAGACCTATGCAATTGTTCCGGTAGAGGGAGCCGGACTGAACTCGCTGACACCCATTGTTGCGGGCCTGAATTCGAACATACCGATAGTAGATGCTGACGGGATGGGAAGGGCTTTTCCCGAATTGCAGATGACCACGTTCCATCTCCATGGTATATCCATCACTCCAATGGCGATTTCTGATGAGAAAGGGAACACAATATTTGTTGATTCAATCAACAATGAGTACGGGGAATGGTTTGCAAGAGGCATAACAGTTCTAATGGGTGGTTACTCGTGGCTATCCCTCTACGCCATGACAGGTAAGGAGTTGAAGAAATCTGCAGTCAGGAACACCATCACAAAATCAGCAAAAATTGGAGAAATCCTGATGTCTGATGAACCAAATGAATCAAAAATAGAAGAAATTTGTAAGATTACGGGTGGCTCGTCGCTGGGGGAGGGAAAGGTAACAAACATCACGAGAAAGAGATTCAAGAGGTTTTATGGCGGAGAAATAGAGGTAGCTGGTGAAAAGAAAGTAAAGGTAATTTTCCAGAATGAGTACCTAGTAGCGGAAAATGGCGTTGAGAGGGTAACAGTTCCGGATATAATAACTCTGCTGGATAAGGATACTTTGGAACCTGTTATGGCGGAGGAAATTAAGTGTGGAAGGAATGTGTACATTATCACGATACCCTCTGACAGAAAATGGAAAACTGAGAATGGTCTGGAGATTGTTGGTCCCAGAGCGTTTGGGTTGAGTGAATTTGAGTGAAAGATGGATTGATCTGATGAGTCTGTGAATGGGGGAAAAGGATTGTAAAACATCGTTAAATTTCATTTCATTATTCTCGTGTTTGACAGTGAATTGGAGCTGGGAGCGCATATATTAAATTGTAAGGTAATCTCTTCAGGATCTGTTTTGTCAACAATCTTACAAGCTTCAGTTTACATCTCAAAATCTAGGCTTTTTTAAACTAATGTGGTTGCGTCAAACACTTTTCACAATATAAGGTGAAAACTTACGGCCTATCACTGATAACAAATATTATGTTTCACAATTCCAGCAAGTTGTTCAATCTACTAAACAGCAACATATATAGTATTGTTCAGTCCACTAAACAGTTTGGATCAAAAAGAGTACATCACCACCAAATTCTCAATGGCAAAAGAACTGGCCGAACTTTACACCAGAAAAATGCCAATTAATGCCATCAAAATGCCACAAAGAAAGTGTATGGTCTGGAACGAAGAAGAGAACGACTGTAACATAAACGTTAATGCAAAAGAGCTAAATAAATTAAAATAATCACATTTTGGCTAGAATCTTCAGAGCTTCATCGTTTTCTTTTAGGCTTTCCTCGAACTCTCTCTTCCAGTCCTTCTCCACTCTCAACTCTCCCATAGGCCTCATAGTCT
>Ga0182240_100509_pt1 | contig 11882 bp, 12 predicted proteins | sample hydfrates4_PW_90_FD_145594 | JGI IMG/M metagenome (GOLD analysis project Ga0182240, IMG submission 145594) | Subsurface microbial communities from deep shales in Texas, USA - hydraulic fracturing test 4_PW_90 | ecosystem: Environmental > Aquatic > Deep subsurface > Shale gas/oil reservoir >...
TTTATGATACCTTTTTCTTTTAAACTATTTAAAACCAAGTTTACCAATTCTTTCCCTATCCCATTTCTTCTATACTTCTTATCAACCGCAAGATGGTAGAGATATCCTCTTCTTCCATCTTCGCCACACAGGATTGTACCGATGATTTTCCTGAGTTTGACAGTTACAAAAACGTAAGAATTCTAAAACAGGCATGAATAATAGCAAAAAGGCGTTTTTTGCTTTCTCTGTTTTTCAAAAGTGTCACTACATGCCTTCCTTCTCCTTTGTTTATCAGTGTTTTAGACTTAAGCTTTTACTTTGCTCAGTTCGCTCCACAGCTGACTACCGCCGTTTTATCACCTTCCTTGTAAAAACGTATAAGGTTACGGTAATCCCCAAGCAATGCGTCCGTTGAGTGTGTGACGATAATTAACTGTCCGTCTATGCCATCTATACCAAAGCAACTCTTCAAAAGCTCGGTGAATTCAGCATCTTGATTCTGCAGAATTCTCTTGTAGTAGCCGATGAGCGACCGTTGTAAGTACAGGTGAAGGTGGACTTCTGGTTCGTCAATCGACAATACGAGTGGCATCAGTTTTTTGCCTTTGTCGTCGCTATATAGGTGTTCCTCAAACGGAGTGGACTTACTTCTGTATAACTCCATTATCTGGCGCAGTATGTTTATCGAAGCCATCGCCAGATACTGGACACCGCTTCCTGTCGACTCAATTTTCCTATCACCATCAGAGAGATAGAAAAGGCTCATCAGCATTTCTGTTGGATTTGGGGCAATGGTTGCCTTGATGAAGTAGTCGTGGAAGCTGCGGATTTTGCCTAGATGACTGTTGATAAAATCCGTCAGCTTATTCACTTTCTCATCATTCAGAAATGTTGGAACACTATCGGAAATAAATCGCTCGATGATTCCATTTATGAGAAGTCCTGCTACCTTTTGCGAATCAAGGCGTAATTCTCTACTTGGGACAGACGTGGTCTCGTACTTCAGAAAGTTGATTTTTTTGATCAGCGGCTTCGGTATGCTCTCGTTTGAGTCTTCGTTAACGATTGTTGGATATGCTTCCTTGATGGTCTGAAGATAACGAATTTTCAGCAAGGAAGCATCATTTGAACAGAAGTTGTCGTCAAAAAAACCCTGCTCGTAGGGAAGCAATTTGATGTCCAGTTCGACTTTCGTAGTTGGCAAAATCCGCTTCTTCAAACCCCTTGCCACTGCATACAGTGTCAAGAAGAGATAAGAAGTTACTTTTGCCCAAATTGTTTTCACCAACAATATAATTACAGTCCGGGTTGAAGCAGACGGATATGCCGTCGATGTTCCTGTAATTTGAAATTTTAACAGAAATTATCCTCATAAGCCTTCCTTCGGATTGCACTTTACTATTCTCTTTATTCTACAGCAGAATTCCCCTAACCGCTCATGCTATTTAATTGGCTTGAGTAGGTGATAGGCACTCAACCCAGGAATTTACCTACACTTCACAAGCACTCAACTTCAGCCTTAATACTTGGCGAGTCTATATCCCATAAAAATTTACACCTTGTATTGTAACTTCATTAAAATTACCAGCAAGCACAAGGCACCTAATGTCAATGAGCGAACCCGTATGTTCAAAACATCCTTGTTGTTCTTAAAGACCTCCAGCATCCCCGGGGAATGAGTAGAATTTTTCTGAATTTTGCCGACTTGCAAGGAATGGCTCTTAAAATTTTCTTGGATTGCAGCAACCAAAGATGTCTTGGCTTCCCCACTAAGGACAATAACTGTTTTACCGTCAGAGTAAATCGCATCGAAAGGAAAGCATTTTGCAGAGATACTACTTTGCCACCGTAAAATTGGTAAAGCGGTTTTTACGGTAACTTATCTCGGTGGGTAGTAGACACCGATAATAATGAACGGGTTAGGAGATACATTGTGAAACTGCTTTGTTGTTCCTAGGAAGAAGTACAAATCCCGTGTCAAGAACCAATCGAAGCATTTTTCCTTGACCTTTGCGATTGCCACAGCTTCGTCTTTATTTGCTCTCTTCAGACAATTCCAATACAGCATACCGATTTCCCAATCCTCGATCATCATCTTAGATTGCTTACCAGAATCGTCCTCGAACCGATAGGAAAACTTATAAGGTACTTTCTGTACGACCTTAAATTCTTCCTCGATTTCTTTCAAGGTCTTGAACAGATGTAGCTGTTGCGGCTGGGCGATGCGTGGGTATATGAACCATACGAGTGTTTTGATGTGGAGCTTCCGGATGGAACTATAACCGGCTTTGGCAGGCTTGCTCGCACTGGTGTCACGTGGGATGATGAATTTCAGGTGTTTTCAGTAAATAGCGATGTGGAGGAATCGGTAACTCGCAGTGAGGACATTTCGATGGACTATGACTTTTTCCACTCACAACTTTTGGCGCTTTCTTGCGGTAATGACTATAAAGTAAAGATTATACCGAAAGACATCAATATCTGGATATCCCGTCTCTTCCTCGGAGATGCGGATGGTTTTTCTATTCTGTATTATCAGGATGTAGACAGCCTTGTTTACTGGGCAAATGAAGCGGCTTATCGGTGGAAACTGCGAGGCATAGCCATCTGGTCGCTTGGACAGGAGGATATGCGACTGTGGGAAGCGCTTCCGAAGCAAATATAGTTTAGATGTTTTATTAATTCAGCGCTTTGCTATAAGGCAGGGCGTTTTTTTATATGCAAAACTCAAGTTGAACGGAGGGTTAAGACAATGAAAACAGTATGGAACTGGGTGCAGGCGGTTTTTACTGCTATTGGTGGATTTCTTGGCTGGTTTCTTGGTGGGCTGGATGGATTTTTATATGCACTCATCGCTTTTGTAGCCATTGACTATGTGACCGGAGTGATGTGTGCCGTTGTAGACAGAAAGCTTTCGAGTGAAGTCGGGGCCAAGGGCATCTTTAAGAAGGTGCTTATTTTTGTACTTGTGGGTGTAGGACACATCATCGACAGCCAAGTTTTCGGCAACGGCGGGGCAATCCGGACGGCGGTGATTTTCTTTTACCTGAGTAACGAGGGAGTTTCAATTCTTGAGAATGCTGCACATATAGGACTGCCCGTTCCTGAAAAGCTGAAAAACGCGTTGGAACAACTGCATGGTCGCTCAAATGAGGAGGATGAAAAGAAATGAAGCTTTTTACTAAATACATGACGCGAAACGATTGCTATACAGCAGGTCGAAAAATTACGCCTAAAGGAATCATGGTACATTCGACGGCTGTGCCGGGTGTAATGGCGGCTGAGTGGTTTTCCCGTTGGAACAAATCTTACAAAGCCGGTGAAATAAACAGGCAGGTCTGTGTTCACGCCTTTGTAGACGATAAAGAGGTTTGGCAATACTTGCCTTGGGATCATCGCGGGTGGCATGCAGGAGGAGCAGCCAACAATACCCATATTGGCTTTGAAATCTGTGAGCCTGCTGGGTTTTCGTATAAATCCGGGTCGGTAATGGTGGGTTATGATGCAGCAAAGCAGGAAGATTATTTCCGTAAAGCATGGCAGAATGCTGTTGAACTCTGCGTTATGCTCTGCAAGAAGTACGGTCTTAATGAGAATGACATCATCTGCCACTCCGAAGGATATAAGCTCGGTATTGCCAGCAACCATGCTGATGTGATGCACTGGTTTCCCAAGCATGGGGAGAATATGGACACTTTCCGTAAAGCAGTAAAAAAAGCGCTGGAGAACAGTACAGATATCAATACTGATATTGGAATTGGAGATATGGTGGAGTTTAAGGTCAGTGTAAAGAATTACTACCCCGGCAGTGTGGAAGTTCCAACGTGGGTCAAAAATGACTATTACCACAGGGTCACACAGACTTTATACAAAGGCAAGCCGGTCATAAAAGGCGGCAAAGAATGTGTATTGCTTGGTAAAAAGGTTAAGAAATCCGGTGGTCAAGAAATCGCAGGCATAAACACTTGGGTAGCAAAAGAAAACCTTGTAATTGTAAACAGCATTCCTGATAACAAGGGCAATAGAACCTATACAGTGCAAAAAGGCGATACCTTATGGAGAATAGCGGAAAAAGAACTCGGTAGAGGAACAAGATTTCCGGAGATTAAGAAACTCAATGGCCTGACTTCAGATACTATTTACCCCGGACAAGTTCTCAAATTGCCGGAATAATCGGGTAGGAGGTAGATAATTAATTTATCTACCGTCCTCCCACACCACCGTACGTACCGTTCGGTATACGGCGGTTCAACAGAATTCATGCTTTAGGTTATACGTTTCCAGGATCGAAGTTAACCCCATTTTCTTAAGGTGTTTATTAGTTAGTGTTCTTGAAAGTATGGGGCTGTTGGAGATTCTCCAATAGCCTTTTCTTGTATTTGCATATCTCCATGCTTTGTTAGTGTTTAGCCCTAATTTGACTAAGTTTTTATACCTTGTTTTGATTTTCTTCCATCCTTTCCAGATACACATCCTAATTCTCCTTCTAAGCCATCCATCAAGACTTTTGGCTGCCGATTTCATGTTTGCTATTCCATAGTAGTTTATCCATCCTGTTATTATTTGTTTTATCCTTGACAGCCTGTATGTCATGCTCCTTCCACTGCTTCTTTTCGTTTCCCCTTTTAGCTTCTTTTTGAATTCTTTAATGGATTTTCCATGGACTCTAATTTCGTACTTCTCTTCTTTCACGTAGAAGGAGAACCCTAAGTATTTGAGGTCCCAAGGTCTGACTACTTTGCTTTTCTTCCTGTTCACTTTTAACTTTAACTTCTTTTCTATGAACCTTGTTATACTTTCCATCACCCTGTACGCAGATTTCTCGCTTTTCACGTATATGTTGCAATCGTCTGCATACCTGCAAAACTTGTGTCCCCTTTTTGTTAGTTCTACGTCAAGTTCGTGGAGCATTATGTTGCTTAGTAATGGGGATAGCGGTCCCCCTTGTGGAGTCCCTTCTTCTGTTTCTATTACTACCCCATTTGTCATTACCCCACTTTTGAGGTATTTCCTTATCAGGGATATCACTCTGCCATCTTTTACGTCTTTTGATATTATCCTCATCAGTTTGTCGTGGTCGACTGTGTCAAAGTAGCGTTCTAAGTCTATATCCACTATCCATGTGTGCCCTTCGTTTAGGTATTCTTTGCTTTTTCGTATGGCTTGTTTTGCATCTCGTAATGGTCTGAATCCATAGCTGTTGTCTACAAATTTCTTTTCATAAATCGGTATTAGTACCTGGGCTATGGATTGTTGGATTACTCTGTCTATTGCTGTTGGTATGCCTAGTAGTCTTTCCCCTCCATCCGGTTTCGGTATCTTTTTTCTCCTTACCGGGTTCGGGGTGAACCTTCCTTCAAGGAGCTCTTGCCTTAATTCTTCTCCATGTTGTCTGAGATATCCAAAGAGTTCTTCTACTTTCATCCTATCTATTCCAGGGGCTCCTTTGTTGGCCTTTACCTTCTTGTATGCTTTATTCATATTATCCTTGGATAATATCTTTTCAAGCATCCCTTCACTGTATACTTTATCATCGTTTCTTCCTCTTTCAGACGTAGAAGTTATACTAGGCGCTTCTACATTATTTTCAGGCTCTCCCTTATCTTCATGTAGGAAACCTTCTAATCGAAGTTGTATGCTTTTCCCGTGTCCCTTCGCATCTTTCAAGATTCGAAACCTCCTGTTGTTCAGTCCTTCCTCATCTTCCAATGAGTACTATGACTTCTGCTGACTTCTCAAGATTCAGCCATACATTGCTGTATGGGTTGCCTTAACAGCATATTCTTGAGATCTCCCCAGGTAAGTGCAATAACTTTCATCCCATCTATCCGCCAGATTTACTCCGTGAAGTTCTGGATAGCTATTGGACTTCGTTTTGTAAAGCAAACTCGTCCACTCCACTTAGCCTTGTATCTGGTTTTTGTTCATCGGACCGGGACTTTGCCTTGGGCTTCCTTCAGATTCCACCTCACAATGGACACCCTTGCCTTCGACTAGTGGTTCCCGCTACCTGGCCCACAACGGACTTTCACCGCTTAGCTATTGCGCATGCTGGGCGCACACGATAAAGGACAGCCAATCGCGGCTGTCCTAAGTCTTTATAGGAGGTGCTTGAATGATAGAGGCGGCTAATCATTTACCATATAACCCGCAGGAAACGAACTATACAAAGATAACACAGGAGGAAATTCAAAGAGAGGTTGATTACTGGCGGGCGTACAAAATTCTACAGAGGATGCTTAAGGCGGGACTGATTTCAGAAGAAGAATTCAACAAAATCGACAAGTTGAACCGCAAAACTTTCTCGCCGATGTATGCACAGCTTATGGCCTAATTGGCTTGCTATTAGCGGCACACAGAGGTAACATGTCACATACCCGAAGGAGGTGAAAACAGTGAGAAAGGTAACGAGGATTGATGGGAACAATGCTCTCCAAGCTTTCAAGCCAAAGGTGAGGGTAGCGGCTTATTGTCGGGTTTCAACCGACAGTGATGAACAAATGGCAAGCCTGGAAGCACAAAAGAGCCATTATGAATCCTATATAAAAGCCAATTCTGATTGGGAATTTGCAGGGATTTATTATGATGAAGGCATTTCAGGCACAAAAAAGGAAAACCGAACTGGATTATTAAGGCTGCTTGCAGATTGTGAAAACAGGAAAATTGACTTTATTATAACCAAGTCGGTCAGCAGATTTGCCAGAAACACAACCGACTGTATTGAGATGGTGAGAAAACTTACCGATCTCGGTGTTTTCATCTATTTCGAGAAAGAGAATATAAACACACAGCGCATGGAAGGCGAATTGGTGCTGACAATTTTGGGCAGTCTTGCAGAAAACGAGTCATTATCCATTGCAGAAAATAGTAAGTGGTCTATCAGACGTAGGTTCCAAAACGGAACATACAAAATTTCGTATCCTCCCTATGGTTACGATTATGTGGATGGAAAGCTATTTATCAATAAAGAACAGGCTGAAATCGTAAAGCGGATTTTTTCCGAGGCTTTGGACGGTAAAGGCACACAGAAAATTGCAGATGGGCTAAATTCGGATAAAATCCCAACAAAGAGAGGTTCACACTGGACAGCGACAACTATCCGCGGCATTTTAAGCAATGAAAAATATACTGGGGATGTCCTTCTGCAAAAAACCTATACAGATGAGAATTTTAAGCGACATTATAATCGTGGGGAAAAGGATCAATACATGATAAAAGATCATCATGAAGCCATTATATCCCATGAGGAATTTGAAGCCGCCCAAGAGATATTAAAGCAAAGAGGAAAAGAAAAAGGTGTAATTAAGGGAAGCAGTAAGTATCAAAAACGCTACCCTTTCTCAGGAAAAATCAAATGCGCAGAATGTGGCAGCAATTTTAAGCGTCGAATTCATGGCAGCGGTGACCGTAAATATATTGCCTGGTGCTGCACAAAGCATATAAAGGACGCATCAAGCTGTTCCATGAAGTTTGTCAGAGAGGATGCAATCCATCAGGCCTTCGTTGTAATGATCAATAAGCTTATTTTCGGTCATAAATTCATTCTAAGACCATTGCTACAAAGCTTAAAGAAGACAAATTACTCAGATAACATAACAAAGATTCAGGAGATGGAAACAAAAATCAAAGAAAATACAGAGCGAGTTCAGGTGATTATGGGTCTTATGGCCAAAGGATACCTGGAACCCGCTCTTTTTAATTCACAGAAAAATGAGCTGAGCAAAGAAGCAGCCTTGTTAAAAGAACAAAAAGAAGCCATAAACCGCGCAATTAATGGGGGAATGACTGCTCTTGTTGAAGTCGAGAAACTTCTTAAATTCGCAATGAAAGCTGAAAAGCAGATTGATAAATTTGATTGTGAAATATTTGAGAACTTTATTGAAGAAATCATTGTGTTTTCGCAGGAGGAAATAGGTTTCAAAATGAAATGTGGATTGAACCTGAGGGAAAGGATGGTGAGATGATGAGCCATATACCTTTTGGATATATCATTCAAAACGGTAGGGCTGTAATTAATGAAGAGGAAGCAGTTAAGATTGAGAAACTATTTGAGGCTTATCTTTCCGGGCTTTCTTTAAGCGAAGCGGCACAAAAAGCAGGTATTAAGCGCTACCACACATCTGTTGCAAGAATGCTTTCAGATAAACGGTATGTTGAGGACAAATTTTATCCGCCAATTATCAGCAAGGACACATTCGAAGAAGTACAACTGGAAAGACGCAGGCGAGCTGAGGCACTTGGCAGGATTTATGAACATAAAGGAAATGAAAAGAAATGCCTAAATTTTAGGTTTCATGCTTCAATGCCAGATAATCTATATGATGATCCATTTCAGCAGGCAGAGTATGCTTATAGTCTTATTAAGAGCGAGGTGATTTCAGATGGCAATCAGGAATGTTACGGTAATCCCTGCTCGTAAACGGATTGGAAATAGTGCAAAGGCTGAAGAATTGCCTAAGCTTCGGGTAGCAGCCTATTGCCGCGTATCTACGGACAGCGAGGAGCAGGCAACCAGTTATGAAGCGCAAATTGAGCACTACACAAACTACATTAAAAGCAATCCGGAATGGGAGTTAGCTGGCATATTTGCGGATGAAGGGATTACTGGAACCAACACGAAAAAGCGTGAAGAGTTTAACCGGATGATAGAAGAATGTATGCAGGGCAAAATCGATATGATAATTACGAAATCTATCAGCCGTTTTGCAAGAAATACGCTGGACTGCCTAAAGTACATAAGGCAGCTTAAAGAAAAAAATATTCCAGTTTACTTTGAAAAGGAAAATATAAACACATTGGATTCCAAAGGGGAAATCCTGCTGACCATTATGGCTTCTTTGGCGCAGCAAGAAAGCCAATCGTTAAGCCAGAATGTAAAACTGGGTATTCAGTACCGATATCAGCAAGGAAAAATCCATATTAATCACAACCGGTTTCTTGGCTATACAAAGGATAAGGATGGCAATTTAGTTATCGTACCTGAAGAAGCAGAGATCGTCAAACGCATTTACAGAGAATACCTTGAAGGTTCCAGTATGCTACAGATAGCAAGAGGTCTGGAAGCTGACGGAATTCTGACAGGTGCAGGCAATCACAGATGGCATACCAGCACCATCAATAAGATTTTGAGGAATGAAAAATATATCGGTGATGCGCTGTTGCAGAAAACCTATACAGTAGATTTTTTATCGAAGAAAAGGGTGGCCAATAACGGCATAGTTCCTCAATACTATGTAGAAAACAGCCATGAGCCCATAATCCCGCGTGAAATTTATATGCAGGTTCAGGAAGAGCTTGTCCGCAGAAGATGTGTGCATATAAGTAAGAACGGAAAGAAGAGAAACTACAGCAATAATCATCCCTTATCCCAAATGGTGTTCTGCGGCAAGTGTCATGAAGTATTCCGCAGGGTTCATTGGAATAACCGAGGGAAAAAATCCATCGTTTGGAGATGCGTCAGCAGATTGGAAAACACCGGTTTGTTTTGTACCGCTTCCACTATACTTGAAGATACTCTCAAAGAGAAGATTGTAGAAGCTATCAATATAGCCGTCAGCGGGAAAAACTCTTTCCTGGCCATACTGAAAAAGAATATTGAAACCGTATTAAACGAGGATTTGGACGAGAGTACGGCAGATATTGATAAAAGGCTGGAAGAGCTTCAAGCCGAGTTGATCCAATTGGCAAATTCAAAGGAAGCATATGATAATATTGTCAATGAGATTTACCGCTTACGGGACTTAAGGCAAGAAACCCTTTCAAGAAACGCTCTCCGTCAAGATAAGCGGGATCGGATCGCTGAGATGACGGACTTCCTTAATATGCAAACCGGTGGTATTACGGAATTTGATGATAAACTGGTTAGAAAACTAATTGAAAAGGCAACTGTATATAATGACAGGCTAGTGGTAGAGTTTAAGTCAGGGTTAGAAATATAAGTAAACCTATAAGCTCGTATTAAGATAGCCGCCAGTAGGGGAAGAGTACTTATACTATTATAAATAACTACAGGAGACATAATTGGATTACCGATTGCGGGAGCAGAAGCAAAATGCGCTGGTTAAAAATGCAGAGCGTGAAGGAAGAAGCAGCGAATAGCTGAAATGACAGACTTCTTGAATGAACAGTCCTATGAGCTGGAGGAATATGATGAGCAACTGGTAAGGCGGCTTATTGAAAAAGTTACGGTATTTGATAATAAGCTGACCGTTGAGTTTAAGTCTGGAGTAGAGATTGATGTATTAATTTAAAATGAACCTGACCGCCGATTGAGGAGAAATACTTCTTGATGGGCGGTTCTTTTCTATTTATACTTGGGGATAATCTAATAAATAAACACACTTGAACAATTACTCATATGTTTTTATTGACAAACGGAGAATTGAGGTTTATAATATATATGAAAGCTTATTCAAGTGTTCAATTGAATGATAAGGAGGTGATATAAATATGGCAAAAAAAATTCAACCAATTGAAAGATGCGACTGTGATGTAATACATGAGGAAATTGTAAATAAAGTGCGAGAAAAAATGCCTCAAGAAGAAACTCTATATGATCTAGCAGAACTATTTAAAGTTTTTGGAGATTCAACAAGAATTAAGATACTCTGGGCATTAGATGAATCAGAGATGTGCGTTTGCGATATTGCATTCTTATTAAATATGACCCAATCAGCAATTTCACATCAGCTAAGAGTCTTAAAGCAGGCTGAACTAGTAAAGAGCAGAAGAGAAGGAAAGATTGTATTCTACTCTCTTGAAGATGAACATGTAAAGCAAATATTTGACCAGGGATTAATTCATATTTCAGAAGAAAGTAATACCCACTTCAGAAATAGGTCAAAGCAACGATTAACTAAAGGTAAATTAAGTTAAGGCAAGAAGAAAGAGAACTAAAATATTGGATAATTATCCAAAATGCTCTTTGAAAATCGAAGTAATTCTTCAAAAAATTGGAAAGTAATTAGAATTGAAGAAGTTTTTAGGGAAAATAGAGATGAAAGAAGCACAGTTAATGAATAACCGTTCATTTGGGAAGTATTGAAGAGAATTTAAACTTTCTAAAGAAACAAGCTAAGAAGCTGTTTCATACATAAGTGTTTTAGGAGAAGACAATAAATCATCTCTACCCATCTTGTGAGCTAAGAGAGCAGAAGCGATAAGGAAAAGGTTAGAAAGGTTGCATTCGAGTTGCACAGCGTTTGTATATTTCAAAGAAGTAGTACCGTTGTTGCTTTCTAACCTGGAAAAGATGGATTCAATGAGAGTACGTTTCTTGTAAATCTCCTTGAAGAAAGGAGATTCCCTGTTAAGGAAATGACGGAAATCATACTTTGAATAGTTTCTGTAACTATAACAGTTAGACCTACCCAAAGGACAGTTAGAAGGATCATCACAAACGAATTTGGTTCTATATATGTTTCTTTTACTCTCAAGGTAATGGGAATGTTTAATAAGTTTTTTACCGCATTCACCTACTAACCTTTTTTTAGAAGAATTCCTAAGAGGAATAAAAGCAATAGAACCGGCTATCAAATGGACGTAATCGTAAAGATCACTTGAATCATATGCGGCATCAGCTAAGAAGTTAAACCCACTAAGATCCAAATACTTAACAACCTTTTCTAAAAGGATGAAAGCATAATTCTTGTCATTGGCAGAAGCAGGGGAAACCACGGTGAAGATAGGGACGTTTAGGAAAGTGATAGTATGAGCCTTGTAACCAAGATAAGACATAGCGTTCTTTGGGTTACCGTACTTATCGTAGATAGGTTTAGAATTAGAAACAGGTTTAACGCCGAAATTTGCTTCTAAAGGAGAACGATAGTACTCTTTGTAATCTTTGAATTTACCGTGACTCTTCTTGTTGTTGAAGAAAGAATTAAAGACAATGGGGTAAG
>Ga0182240_100510_pt1 | contig 11872 bp, 13 predicted proteins | sample hydfrates4_PW_90_FD_145594 | JGI IMG/M metagenome (GOLD analysis project Ga0182240, IMG submission 145594) | Subsurface microbial communities from deep shales in Texas, USA - hydraulic fracturing test 4_PW_90 | ecosystem: Environmental > Aquatic > Deep subsurface > Shale gas/oil reservoir >...
TAGGAGCTTTAGTTGGTCTAATTATCGGTATTTTAATTTTAACAATCGGTTTTTTTAAAACTTTATTGCTCTGCTTAACTACTCTGCTTGGCTATTATCTTGGGATGCGCTGGCGTTTTGAAGAAGATTTGAAAGATTTTATACTAAGAATTATTCCAGAAAGATTTAAATAGAGTTAGAAATGAGGTATTTTCTTTATGCAAAATGTTTCGAGACATAAACAGAGGATCTGGGTTTTACAGATTCTTTATGGACTGGATATCAGAAAAAAGCTTGACCTTGAAAACTCAAAAAAGAGCTACAGAGATTTTATGAATGAAAAAGGTGCTCTGGCTGATGATTTATATGCTGAAGAGCTTCTGGAGGGCATTATTATGGAACTTGAGCTCTTAGATGCTCAGATTGACCAGTATGCAATTAACTGGAATATCGAAAGGATGCCGGCAATTGACAGGAATATTTTAAGAATTGCTGCCTATGAGATTCAGCATGAAATCCCGGTAAAAGTTGCGATTAATGAAGCAGTAAAAATTGCAAAAAAATATGCAGATGATAGTTCACCATCATTTATAAACGGAATACTGTCTAAATTTGCTTAAAAATTTTTTTGGACCTGGTTCAATAAAACGATTTAGGTGCCAGGTTCAATCAAAGAAATAAGTTAATGGGGTGTGAAGATGGATTATTCAGCAAGAATTGCAAAAATTGAAGAGTCAAAAACAATTGCTGTCAGTACAGCGGCCAATAAATTGACAACAGCAGGAGAAGATGTGGTCAGTTTTGGTGCGGGAGAGCCTGATTTTCCGACACCAGATTTTATTAAAGAGGCAGCAGTCGAAGGAATGAAAAAAGGCTATACAGGCTATACTTCTGCTTCAGGTCTACCGGAATTAAAAGAAGCGGCAGTTACTAAATTTGCTGCTGATTATTCACATCAGTATTCAACAGATGAAGTAATTGTCTGTAATGGTGGTAAACAGGTTCTTTTTAACGGTCTCTCAGCTATTTTAGAAGAGGGAGATGAGGTTTTGATTCCCAAGCCGTACTGGGTTTCCTACCCGGAGTTAGTTAAACTTGCAGGTGGTAAGCCAGTTTTAATTGAAACTAAAGCTGAAAACAAGTTTAAAGTAAAAGCGGAAGAATTAAGAAATGCAATTTCAAAAAATACTAAGGCAGTCATTATCAATTCACCTTCAAATCCTGATGGTCATTTTTATTCTGCCTCAGAACTTGAGGAACTAATTGGAGTCTTAATTGAGCGGGATATATTTATTATTAGTGATGAAATTTATGATAAGCTGCTTTATGACAACAAAGAATTTAAATCAATGATTGAACTTTTTCCACAGCTAAAGGATAAATTACTAGTAGTTAATGGAATGTCGAAGTCATATTCGATGACCGGCTGGCGGGTAGGTTTTGGCTTTGCAAATCAGGAGTGGATTAATAATATGGCTAAAATTCAGAGCCACACCACCTCCAATGTAAATACTATTGCTCAGTATGCAAGTGCAAAAGCGCTGGCCAATGATCAGCTGAAAGAGATTATTAAAGAGCGCAGAGATGTTTATCAGCAGCGGAGAGATTTGACGGCTGAACTGCTGGCTGAGATAAAAGGGCTGAAGGCTATCAAACCGGCAGGAGCTTTTTATTTCTTTATTGATATTTCAGAACTAAAGGGCAGAAAGATTAAAGATGAGAAGATTGATGGCTCACTTTCTTTTGCTGATCTGCTTTTACAGGAAAAGAAGGTAGCAGTGGTACCCGGCATAGCTTTTGGAATGGATGATTTTGTTCGCATCTCATTTGCTTTAGGAGAAGAGCGAATTGAAGAGGGTATTAAAAGGATCAAAGATTTTGTAGAAAGTCTTGAAGCTTAGTTATATTTTGAGTTTTTGGATATAGTAATGTGAAGGACTTAGTATTATATATTAAATTGTTATTTAACCTCCGGGGTGAAAAAGCTCTGGAGGTTTTTTGGTAACGTCAAGCATTTTGTGTAAATAAATTAATATCTTTCTTCAAAAAGTTGAATTAATTTATCTCTAGCAGCTAAAAACCATTTCAATCTTCGTTCTGACCACTTAGAATTGTAGTCTAAAATCTTAAGATATAGTATTTTTTCTGTTGCTTTTTCATTTGGTAAACTGTTCATTGTTTTAAGTCTTTTTCTGATTTCTTTATTGGATCTTTCAATCCAGTTAGTTGTATAAATTGACTTCTGAATACTATCTGGATATTTGTGAAATGTAAATAGTTCATCTTTATCTTCAAACCAACTTTGAGCTAAGTAAGGATAGAGTTTATCCCACTTTAAGCTGAGATTATTTAATGTCTGCTCAGCATACTCTATGCTGGGAGCTTTGTAAATTTTCTTTAAATCTGTAACTATTTCATCTGTATGTTTCTTTTTAACTTTTTAAGTGTATTACGAATCTTATGGACTACGCAGCGTTGAACATCTGCTTTTGGATATACTTTTAGGAATTCGTCAGTTAGACCTGGAAGACCATCCATAACCCCCAAAAGCACCTGTTCTACACCTCTGGATTTAAGGTTCATAAGTACTTTTTCCCAGAGTGCAGCTGATTCTATTATACCAATGTAGAAGTTTAGAATTTCTCTACAGCCTTCTTCATTGATTTCAATGATAATATATGCTGATTCATTACCAACATGCTCTCGGCGAATCTTGATGCTTAGAGCATCAATGAAGAGCACGCTATATCGTTTTTATAAGGGTCTGTTTTTACATTGCTCAATTTCTTTAACTGCTATATCTGTCAGATTACTGACACTGGTAGCACTGTATTTTTGACCATACATTTGCTCAATCAAATTAGCTATATCTCGAGTGGATAGACCTCTAGCATACATTTGGATAACAGTCTGTTCCTACCAGTCATCACGACGTTTATATGGCTCAAAAAGAGCAGTTTGAAAATCATTATTTCTGTTTCTTGGCACTTCTAGTTTTTCAATGACACCATATTTAGTTTGGAAATTACGAGAATAGTTGCCATTGCGGCTGTTGCCAGAGTTCTTATCAGCAGAATCATATTTATCGTAATTAAGAAATTCAGTTAATTCACCTTTAAGCATTTTTTCGATAAAATTTTTGATCAAACCATTGATCATATCTTCAAAATTCACTTGATCATTAATGGGGTTTTCAGGTATACTTTTCATGAGGAGTCTTCCTAGTGGTTTGGTTTTTATTTCGCTAATAAATAATTTAACCATTTATAGAAGGATTCTTCTTTTTTATTTTAAAAAAGTATCAAAATTTTATTTACACAACTTATTGTACATTACTAAGAAAAGAGAGTAGAAGATCTTGAATTATACTTAAATTAAAAAATTCTCGTTAATAAGCAGGAGTTTTTGACATAAACTTGAAATATACATATAATAAGAACAATATATTATTAATTATGAGGTGTGAAATATATGAATAAATCAACAATTGAGAATAATGAAGAAGCATTAAGAAATAATTTATCAAAATTTATGGATAATATGATGAAAATTGATAATTATTTTGATGTTATTCCTAGAATTATAAAGCTTCATTTTGAAGTTGACAACAAAGATGATCTTATAGCTAATCTTCATATGCATATTTCTGAAATGATAAATAGTGATGCTAATATTTTATTTGAATACTTATCTTATGGAAGAACATTGGAAATAAAAGAATTTCAAAATAAAGGCAAATACAAAAGAGCATTAGAGTGTATTAATAATATAAAAATTGAATATGGATCACTTATCAGAGTTTTATATAATGGATATAAAACTCCTTTTATAATTAATTCATTACAAACAAATATAAATAATGGCGACTCAACTCATGAAATAAAATTTTCTAGAGCTGATGGGAAATCACTATCTGGACAATTCAAACCGAATATATTACTTCCTATTTTAAGTAGTTTAATTAATTCATTAAAAAAATCAATAGAGAATGGTGTTTATAATTTAAACACAGGAGATATAGAAAGATTTTTACATACTAGCAAAGAATTTAATAAGTTTTTAGAGTCATTATTAGATAAAAATAAAGAAGAATCAAATGATTGAACTCGAACTAATTTTAACAAATTCGAATAGTGATTTTTTAAATACGGCTATTGGTGGAGCTATAGTAGGAGGGGTAATTTCTTTGTTAATTGCTGCTCTAACTTTAAGTTTTAATTACAAAAGAAACAAGGAAGAGGATATAAGAAACACACTTTATTTATTATCTGAAAAATATTCAAAGTTATTTACATATATTTATAAAATGGCTAATGATTATAATAATATAGAACTAATCGAATTTTGGTCGGAGTTTGAGAAACATTATTTTAATTATTTGTTGCCATCTAAGATGAGGAAATTGTTTGTTGAATTAAAAGAATTAAGGGATAAAGGAAGTGACAATTATACTAAAGAAGATATATCCTCGAAATGCAAAAAAATAATATCATCTTTAGAAAATTTTGGAGTTGATCTTTTTGGCTAATAGAAATATAAATAATATTGATGAAAATAAAATCATAGCAGATGAAGCATATGAAGATTTTGTTAATATTAGAGAATTAACAGACGGGATAAGTGATCCTGAAAAAATAAGAGCTAGTTTTGATGATATGAAGAATAAATTTGATAAATTAATTGTGGATCAAGTAATAAAAGAGGGGACAGGCATGTATGTTTCTTTAGAATCTAATATAGATAATTGTGAAAATATTATAAGAAACGGACCTATATCTCAATTTACTAATGATCAAATAAATGAATTTTATGATTATTTTTATGATTTTAGAAGCTTGTACAACAATTTAAATGGTGGTGATAATAGTGTTTAAAACAAGCAATGTATACTCATTTAAACCACAAAATGTATTTTACAATATAGATTTTAATAAAGTTAAAAAGTTATTATTAGACAAATTAAATAATGAAACATATACATTCTATGATATGGGTTCTGTATTAATATTAGAATCTAAAGACTTTGTAATAAATGTCAATGATATTGGTAAAGTAGAAGTTTTTTATGGAGAGAATAATTATAAAAGTAATAATTACTTTTATGATCATTTTGTGTCAATCATTGAAGAAATATTTCAGAAACAAAAATCTAAATTTAGGATAGAAGTTTAAACTAACCAGCCTTAGAGCTGGTTTTTCTTTTTTTATAAAACTGAAATAATGCAAATTTCTAACATCTAAGGAGATAGATCTGGAGTCTTAGTATTGTTTAGTTCGAAAAAATTAAATAAATAAAATAATCGAACAGAACTTGCTTTAAATCCCTTTATATGTTATATTATAAATATTCGAAGGGGGTTGATTTTTTTGGATAATACTCTAAATTATATACCCAAATTAATTAGAGCAGCTTTAAATGAAGATCATAATAAAATAGAAAAAATATCAATTTCGTTATCAAGAAAGTTAAAAAAAGATTATCCTGAAATTTCAGAACAAATAGGTGAAATATTAAGCGCCAATAAAGTTGGGGCAAATACAATAAGGTCTTTAAATCTTGAGCCTAAACCTATTGACAAAGATAGTAGACTAGATTTGGTAGATGTTGATAGTATTGGCTTAATTGATCGACCAATATTAAATAACAAAGTTAACATAGAAATTGATAACTTTATTAAAGAAAGAAAGATGAAGGATAAATTATTGAAAAAGGGTATTGAGCCGACAAAAAGTATTTTGTTAACTGGGCCACCTGGGGTTGGTAAGACATATCTAGCAAATTATTTAGCTGGAGTATTAGATTTAAATTTAGTTAGTTTGAATTTAGCTACAACAATATCTAGTTATTTAGGTAAAACAGGTAAAAATATAAAGAACATTTTGGATTATTCAAGGAAAAACTCATCAATTTTATTTCTTGATGAATTCGATGCAATAGCTAAAAAAAGAGATGACGAGTCTGATCTTGGAGAATTAAAAAGAATTGTTAATGTATTATTAAAAGAGTTAGATAATTGGCCAAGTTATTCAATCATTATCGCAGCAACAAATCATCCACAGATTTTAGATAAAGCAATTTGGAGAAGATTTGATTTGATTTTAGATCTTGATCTCCCGAATGATGAACTAAAAAAACAATTATTAAGAAAATATTTACCCGAAGATATTTCAGATGATAATATTGATATTATTGCTACTTTTTTAAACAAGATTAGTCCAGCAGATATTGAAAAATTTAGCCAAAAGATAAAACGTAAGTCAATTATTAATGAAACACCATCTTTAGAAATAGCATTAAATGAAATACCAAATTTTATTGATGTTAATTCAAATGAAATAGGGGAATTATGTAGATTTGCCAAAAAAACTTTTGGTAATAAAATTACTATTAGAGAAATAGCTAATTTAGTTGGGAAAACACCTTCTACAGTTCATTATCATTTAAACAAGGAGGAATAAAATGGTAGAAAAAAATAAGAATATGACAATTTTAAAAAATGGAGAAGTTTATATCAGACCTGATAAACATAGAGGAGGCGGGGGAGAAAAAGAATTTTCTATATCATATACCCAAGCAAGAGATAATTTGAAAGAAAATATTAGTAGACTTAAGAATAGATTTAGAAAAATCCCCTCACATAAAAGGATGGAGTCAGAATTAGTCTATTGTGTTAGAGTTTTCCCGGGGTTTTTAGCTAAATCTTATTATCCTAATTCATTATTCAAAGATAGTTGGAGATGGCTTGAAGAAATTGGTTCGAGAAGATGGGACTATAAAAACAAAAATAATGAATTGATTAAGTCAAAGCTATATTTTGTTAGAAGTTCTATAGATGGGCTTAACTATTTCAATAAAAAACTAGATAGATCAAAAATTGAATTGACAGATGCTTGGATAAAAGATATAAGAAAAATACAGTCACTTTCATTTCTAAAAAAAGAAGAAATGTTAATGGGTTTTGATAATAAGTGGCAAAAAGGAAATGTAGAAATTGTAGTTCAACCTTTTGGTAAAAAAAATAAAGATGCAATTAAAAAAATTAAAGATTTTCTCATAAAAAGTTCTTTATCTTCAGATAGAATAAGGTCAAAGGTTTATGATTCAGGTATTAGCTTTGTTAGTTCACCACTTAATAGAGATGTTTTAAATGAATTTGATGATTTTAATATAGTAAGAGGGGTTCATCCTGTAAGATTAAATTTTCCAGAGACTAGAATGGTTAAAAGCGGATTTTCTGCTCCAAAAATAAATAAAGAAAATTATAATCCAGAAGTTGAAGTGGGTATGTTTGATGGAGGTACACATAAGAATTCTGCCATTAGTGATTTTATCTCTGAAACTTCTTTAACTAAAATAAAATCCAATGACTCATATAAAGATCATGGTACTGGAGTGGCGGGAACTATTCTGTTTGGAGATATAAGTAATTATTCTGAAACAGAAATTATAAATTCTCCAGAAATCAAAGTTAAAAGTTATCGTGTTTTACCAAATAATTATGGGGACATAGAATTATATGATGTAATAGATGCTATAGAGAATTTAATTGATAATAAAAATAAAGATAAAATTAAAATTTATAATTTATCTTTAGGTCCAATTGGTCCAATCTTAGATGATCACATTACCAGGTTCACTTATGCTTTAGATAGACTTGCTGAAAAGTATAATATATTATTTATTGTAGCTGTTGGAAATGACGGAGGAGAAGAAGAACCTCTCAATAGAATTCAAGCACCTTCAGATATGGTAAATGGTATTGGAGTTGGGTCTTATGTTTATGATAATAATGATTCTATTGTTAGAGCTCCTTATAGCTGTGTTGGCAGAGGTAGAGAAGGATGTAAAGTTAAACCAGATCTAACAGCTTTTGGGGGAAGCTCTAAAAGTCCCTTTCACTTATTTGGAAATGAATCACAAAGGTATTATAGTTCAGGGACTAGCTTTTCGGCTCCCTTAGTAGCTAATTTTTGTGCAAAATTAATCAACCAATTTGATGAAGAAATTAGTCCATTAACATTAAGGGCTTTACTTATACATTTTGCTAATCATCCGGAAGATATTGTAGATATTGAGCTTGGATATGGAAAGTTACCTAATGATGTTCTAGATATTCTTTTGTGCTCTTCGAGTAAAGTGTCAACAATTTATAAAGGTACATTATATCCAGCTAAATATGCCCAAATACCAATTTTTATACCAGAATTAAATGGTTATGAAAATCGTGATAAAATAAATATTAGATGGACTATTGCTACTTTGAGTAAAACTTCTCCACTTCACGTTGAAGATTATACAATGGCTTCAATTAAGGATACATTTTATCCTAATAAATATAAATTTACTTTTAAATCTTCAGGAAGATCAAAAGTGGTTGATGTAATTGAAGAGGAGGAATTGGCTAAAGAGCTTTTAAATAAAGGATGGAAGAAATCTAAGTCCCCAAAATCAAATTCATCAGAACTATATAAAGATGAAGAAGAATTGAGAGAAGAAAAATTCAAATGGGATACTATAGTTCATCGTGAGAAAAATAAATGGTATTCATCTGTAAAAGAACCGTATATTAAAATTCATGCTTTAGATAGATTGAGTAATTCGGATAAGATTGATTTTTCGATTATTACAACAGTTGAATTAAAAGATGACTATTCTGGAAATCTTTATAATGATACTGTACAAACTTTTAACAGGCTTGAAAGTATGAAACTCAGAAGTAGATCGGAAAATAGAATCCAAAACAGATAAATAGAAGTTTGAAGCCAGCCACTGAGCTGGTTATTTGTTGTATACTAAAATTACCGGGAATTGCAAAGTAGTATTCCCGGAAGTTGCAAACTAAAATTCCCTATTATTGCAGAATAAAAAAGTCATTGCAGTCACCCCCAAAATACCGTACCCTTATATTAAGTCAACCACAACTTATATAAGGGAGGAAAATGGAGATGACATTAGCAATGACTGATATTAATGATATCAAAGAACTGTACTTTAAGAAAGGTTTAAATGTGGCTGAAATAATGAGAAAAACAGGTTATGATCGTAAAACGATTAATAAATACCTTGATATGACTGATTTCAATCTAGTTTTAGAACCAGCTGTAAGATCCAAGCGTGGCTCAAAGCTGGATCCATTTAAAGAAACTATTGATGAGTGGCTGGAAGCTGATAAAAAATCCTGGAGAAAACAGCGTCATACAGCAAAATTAGTGCATAAAAATTTAATTAAAAAATATGGCAGTAAATATGATTGCTCATATCGCCTGTTAGCTGAATATGTAAAAATCAAAAAGAAAGAAATATTTTCTGATGAACCAAAATTCTTTTTACCACTAAAACATCTGCCTGGAGAAGCTCAGGTTGACTTCGGTAGAACCGACTTTAGAGAAAATGGGACTTTTTATGAAGGTCGCCACTTAAATCTTAGCTTTCCACAGAGTAATACTGGTTATGTCCAGCTATTTAAAGGTGAAAACCTGCAGTGTTTAGAACAGGGCATGATAAACATATTTAATTATCTCGGTGGTGTTCCCACTAGAATAGTCTTTGACAATGCTTCCAGTATGGTTTCAGACATCGGAAAAAACAAGTATCGAAAACTAACTGAACACTTTATGATGTTTAAAAACCACTTTAGATTTGAAGCAGTATTTTGTAATCCAGCCAGTGGGCATGAAAAAGGCAATATTGAGGGTAAAGTTGGTTACCACAGACGAAACTATTTTGTTCCACCACCAGAATTTGATGACTTAGATGAATTTAATAAATCATTACTTACTGAACTTGATAAAGATCAGTATCGTGAACATTACAGAAAAAATGCTACTCAGCATGAATTATTCCAGGCAGACCTAAAAGCATTATTACCACTGCCAGAGGTCGAATTTGAGCCAGCATTGGTTGTTTCCAAGAAAACTGATGCTAATGCCTGTATTACTATTCATAAAGGTAAACACAGATATTCTACTAAACCAAGTCTCGCTAAGAGTAATGTTTTTGTTAAACTTACAGCTGAGAAAGTGATAATCTTAGATCAGAATCTTAAAGAGGTTGTCACTCATGATAGGCTTTATGGTGACTTAAAACAGGAATCAATTAACTGGATTCTTTATTTAGGTCAGATATCCAAAAGGCCAACAGCTTTAAAATATACTGGGATCTATGATCTATTTCCCCAGGCAGCTAAAGATTATTTTGATACTTTAGATTACGAAAACTTAAAGGCAACACTAAAAACTCTAAATACCCTGACAGAAGAAACAAATTTTGATGCTGCAGTAGATGCACTCTTAGATGCTATCTCTCATGGAGCAAGTGATACTGACAGTATCCAGGTCCTATTTAAGAGAAAGAACTCTAAGATTATGGAGCTGGATGGACATTTAGCAGCTAAAAATGCACCTGAATTACCTGAACTAAAACCTGATATTAGTTTTTATGATACTTTCTATACTGTAGCAGATGGAGATGAGAAAAATGATTAAAGAACAGATTGCAGCCTGCTGCAAAACACTCAAATTAAGTCAGAACATAGCTGATAATTTTGAAAGTATTGAAGCTGAAAATCGACACGAATTTTTACTTAAAATACTGCAAAATGAAGTTGAATACCGTAAAGCAAAAAAGATAGAAAGACTGATTAAACAGGCTAAATTTTATACTATTAAGACATTTGAAGGCTACTCTTTTGATGAAATTAGAATACCTTCTGGACTATCAATTGAAGATCTAAAAACTGGGACTTTTATTGAGAAAAACGAGAATTTAATTTTGTATGGGGCTGCCGGTACAGGCAAGAGCCATCTTGCAACGGCGATTGGCCTGGAGGCTTGCCGCCAGAGAAAATCAGTTTTATTTTTTAGAACCGCAACGCTGGTTAATCAATTAAGCAAGGCAAAAGAAGAAGGAAAACTGGATAAATTATTCAAAAAGATAGAAAAAGCAGACTTAATAATTTGTGATGAATGGGGCTATATTCCTCTCGACAGAGAGGGATCCCAGCTCCTATTCCAGATAATTTCAGACTGTTATGAGAAAAAGAGCCTGATAATCACAACTAATCTTGAATTTAGTAAATGGGCTAATATTTTTTATGATGAGCAGATGACAGCTGCTTTAATTGATAGATTAGTGCACCACAGTCACCTACTTGTATTTCCTGGTGACAGTCATAGAATCAAAAATTCACTGATGAAAGGAGCCCAAAATTCACTTTAATTTTTCCCTATTGGGTGGCTGCTAAAAAACTTTGCAAAAACCGGGAATTTTAACTTGCAAAAAACAGCTGGTCTTTCTTTTTGCAAAAATAGCAAATATATAGTAAACTGTACTATACTAATGTAGATAAACTAGCATTAAAAATTTTCTTCGCAGACAGCTCGCAGGCAAGAAGCATTAGAGTCTATTTATAGCAAATAAAAAAAGAGCCCTAAAAAGGACTCTTATAACTGCTATATTAAAATGGTGCGAAAGGAGGGATTCGAACCCTCACGGTCGTGAGACCACTAGACCCTGAACCTAGCGCGTCTGCCAGTTCCGCCACTTTCGCACTGACAAATAATATTTTAACTTAAATATTTATGTTTGTCAAGAGACTTTTTTCAAATATTGTTTATCTTAATAAAAAATTACAGTAGAGACTTTAAGAAAAAAATATAGAGTTTCCCCATTTTTTATTTAGAAACAAATCAAAAGTTATCAATAGGCAAATTTGTGGATAATTCTCCTTCAAAACTGATGAGAATTAGTTATCAACAGATTACGCAAAAAAAGGTGAAACAAGCTCCGATTTTTGGTATAATTAATTCACCACAAAAAACCAAAAAGGAGTTGTTTCACCTATGATTAATTATAGCAGACTTATCTATAAATTGAAACGAAATTTATCAACTT
>Ga0182240_100511_pt1 | contig 11841 bp, 14 predicted proteins | sample hydfrates4_PW_90_FD_145594 | JGI IMG/M metagenome (GOLD analysis project Ga0182240, IMG submission 145594) | Subsurface microbial communities from deep shales in Texas, USA - hydraulic fracturing test 4_PW_90 | ecosystem: Environmental > Aquatic > Deep subsurface > Shale gas/oil reservoir >...
TAATTTTGTTGCTCATGATATCACTCCTCTCTCTCTTTTTATTTTTTTGTTTTTTGTTCTATGAGGAGTGATATCTTTTTTTATCCCTTTTGTCAAGTATCTCATCAACCATTTTTATTATACAGCCGAAAAATTGTACAAAAAACAGTACCTTAAACAACACTTAAAGTTTAAACCAGAATCTCCATAATTAGTTAAGTTTCAACATATTTTAAAATACTAAATGATCCCTCTTATTTCCTCTAAAGTTGAAATCCCTTCTTTTTGTAAATATTCTTCTATACCTTCAATTATTTCAGCACAAGCATTGGGATTTATAAAATTAGCAGTGCCTACTTGCACAGCCCACGCACCTGCCATTATATACTCAATCACATCTCTATAATCCATAATTCCCCCAATACCTATAACAGGAACATCAACAGCTTTTGAAACTTCATACACCATTCTTAAGGCAATAGGTTTGATACAAGGTCCAGATAGACCCGCAGTTATATTATCGAAGATGGCTTTTTTCTTGCTTATATCTATCGCTAAGGCAGGAAAAGTGTTTACGAGTGATAGTGCGTCCGCTCCTGCTTCAACACAACTTTCAGCCATTTCAACTATATTTTCAGCGCTTGGAGATAATTTTACCATGAGGGGCTTTTTGCAAACTTTCCTAACTTGTGTTACAACGTTGTTAGCTATTTCTGCCTTGGTACCAAAAGAAATGCCTCCTTCTTTTACGTTGGGGCAAGAAATGTTCAACTCTATCATATCTATTTCGGTTTGATTCAGTTTCTCAACAGAAATAACGTATTCTTCGATTGTATTTCCACTAACATTGGCAATTATCACCGTATCTTGACTGTTTAGGAAAGGGAGCTCTTCTTCAATAAATGCGTCTATGCCGGGATTTTGTAAGCCGATACTGTTCATTATTCCGCCTGTGGTTTCGTGAATCCGTACACCTTTATTTCCTTCTCTTTGCCTTAAAGTTAGCCCTTTGGTGGATAATCCACCTAATTTTGAGATGGGAAAGTATTCTGAAAACTCTCTACCAAAACCAAAAGTCCCAGAAGCAGCTATTACAGGATTTTTAAACTCTACCCCAGCGATGTTTACTTTGGTATCAATCATCAAAAAATACCTCCTCTCCCTTAAAAACAGGCCCCTCTTTACATACCCTTTTCATCCCAAATTTTGTCTTTATACTGCATCCCAAGCATGCCCCCATACCACAAGCCATGACACTTTCCATAGAGACAAAAACAGGAGCCTTATTCTCACATTTTTCAACTACTTTTTTCATCATGGGAGAAGGGCCACAAGTGAAAGCAACATCATATTTTTCTGGTTTAAAGATATCCGTTATGAAACCTTTTTGACCTGTAGAACCATCTTCGGTCGTTATATAGATCTTATCCACATACTTTTGTACGTAGTCCATATAATAAACTTCATTTGTGAATCCGGCATAAAAATCTATCCCTGTATTCAACTTTTTTGCCAAATAAATCATTGGAGCTATACCTATGCCACCTGAAATTAAAGCGACCTTTCCACTCACACTCAAATTAAAACCGTTTCCCAAGGGACCTAAAACCTTTAACTTATCTTTTGGTTTTAGTTTAGATAGGTAATTTGTTCCTCGACCAACAACTTTGTACAAGAAAGTCAAAACGCTTTCTTCTACATTGCATATACTAAAAGGTCTAGACAAAAGAGGATCCAGATCCCAACTACGCAGCATATAAAACTGTCCTGGATCACCCAAACTGTCGTTGGATTCGATCTGAACTTTCAACTCGAATATATCTTTTGCGATTTCAGTATTAGAGGAAATATCTACTCCTCTATACCCTTCTTTCAATTTGTATATCCTCCCTCATTTCAAGTACGGCTTTTCTGGCATAATCTGCAAATCTTTGGTTCCCATCTTCGTAGTTTTTATAAGCGGTAATTATTCCCCTTGAAGAGTTAATAACTCCGCCATTACCTTTGTTTAAATAGAGAGAAACATCTTTCCCAGTAGCCCCCTGATGACCGTATCCAGGGATCAAAAAGAACACATTTTTGTATCTATTTCTAATTTTTTTTGCTTCCTCAACATGTGTCCCACCTACAACAGCACCTATTGAACTGTAGCCACAACTCCCTCGGTACTTAACCCCTATTTCATTGAGCTTGTCTCCGACAATGTAATAAAGATATTCATCTTTTGGAGATACTTTCAAATACTGGATATCTTTGGCTCCTGGATTCGATGTTCTTAGAAGCACGAAGACTCCTTTTTCTCCACTTTCGATGTATTTAAGGAAAGGTGTTAAGGTATCAAAACCAAGATATGGATTCAAGGTTATAAAATCAACCTCAAACTCCCCTTCAAAATGAGCTTTAGCGTACATCTCAGCGGTGGATGAAATATCTCCTCTTTTTATATCCCCGATTGTTATCTTTTTTATACTTCTTAAATATTCTAACGTTTTTTTATACCCTAAAAGACCTTTTATGCCGTATGCTTCATAATATGCTATTTGTAATTTATAAACAGGTACTAAATCATATGTTTTGTCTATTATCTCTTTGTTGAATTCGAACAAAACTTCATCAATATCTTGATACTTTTCTTTTAAGTTAACCGGTATATAATCCAAATGGGTATCCAATCCGACACAAACATTCCCCTTTTTTTCAACCTCGTTGAATAATCTATCTATTATCAAATTTGACACTCCCCTTTTTGTATTTGATCTCTCCCTTTCGAATTGTTGCTATAACTTCTCCATAAAATTCCATCCCATCAAAAGGTGTATTTTTGCCTTTGGATAAAAATTCGTCTTTATTGATTTTAACCTTTTTTTCTAAATCTACAATAACTACATCTCCATCGTATCCTGTTTGTATCTTTCCTTTTTTAACCCCTAACATTTGTGCTGGTTTTGAGGACATAAGTTGAGATAAGCGATTCAGTGTAATTTCTTCACTTTTTACCAACTTCGTATAACAAACGGGGAAAGCAGTTTCTAACCCTGAGATACCAGGTGCCCCTTTTTCTTTGTCTTCCATAGAATGAGGGGCATGATCAGTTGCTATAATATCTACAGTTCCATCCTTTATTCCCTTGATTATTTCCAAAACATCTTCTTTTTCTCTTATTGGAGGATTTACTTTGTAATCGTAATTGTATAAGGCTAAGTGGTGGGGGGTAACTTCACAGGTAAGATTTTGTATCTCTCTTTTCGCCTTTCTTATACCTTCTATTGCCTCTTTCGTACTTACGTGGGCTAAATGAAGCCAAGCACCTGTCAATTTCGCAAGGTATATATCTCTAAAAGTCATCAAATTTTCGGAAAGTCTCGTGTTTATCGTTACTATTTCATTGTCTTCTTCATGTGCTATGATAGTTAACCCTTTCTCCTTTGCCTTCACCATCGCTAAATACATAGTCAAATTTGACTGAACACCTTTTCCATCATCGGATATGAATTTCACACTATTATCTATATAATCCAAATGTTCTAAAGATTTTCCATCAAAGTTCTTTGTGATAGAAACCGTTTGGTGAATATCGATCAAATTTAACTCCTTAGCTTTGTTCAACACATAATTAACAACTTTCATATCACTGCATATAGGATTGGTATTACCCATTAGGTTCACACATGTGTATCCGCCTTTCAACGCAGCTAAACTTCCAGAATGTAAATCCTCTTTATAAGTATAACCAGGATCTCTGAAGTGCGCATGCATATCTACAAATGCTGGCATAACAACCAAACCTTTTGCATCTATAGTATAAGCATCGTAATTCAATTCTTTGCCATAATTTTCTATCTTTCCATCTTTAATGTACAAATCTCCAAACAAATCTTTTTCTTCATCAACAATCCTACAATTTTTAATCAGAATATTTATTTTAATTCACCCCCCTAGATAGATTCTTTTTTATTCTCTCAATTTTACTATTAATATAAATAAATAGAAAAAAAGTAGTGTTAACTTTGCTTGACTTCAAGTTTAACACTACCTTTGGCTTTTATGAAAATAAACCAATTGAAAATCTTTTTATCTCTAACTGTCTATATAAACTCTATTCTTAAATACCTTTAATCTGGAATCGTTAATACTACAGTCTCTTTCGATCGTATTTTATTCCATCATATTTCCTTTTCTCTTTTAACTTTTTTAATGGTTTAAAAAGTTTCCCATTTCCTTATTTTTTAAGGTAGAGAAACCTCAAAGAAATATCTCTTAAGGTCCCTGTAATTGTAAATATAGAGGATATTTTTCCCATCGGCATTTACATTTTTATCAAAGGCAAACTTCGGATAGTAGAGCAAATTTGGGCTATTTATATACAATCTTATATTCAGATCTTCATCTAATACGAATATTTCCATTTCTCCTTGAATCTATAAAATACACTAAGCCGTTCTCTGACAAAAGATACACATTACCTTTTTCAGTAACTATATCCAATATTTCGTTTTCATTGTCATGTAGATTAACAACAAAGCTTTCATCGAATTCTAAACTCACTGAAAAAGAGAAGGTGCCAGCAATCACGATAAAAATTATCAAAAACTGCCCTCTACACATTTTCATCTTTTTTTATCCACCTGCTTTCTCTGTTTTTCAAATAAAAGAAGAATTCAATTCAACTGTTACTCCCATTAGTATATGAAATGAATATCTTTTCGAAATTCACCATTTGTTTTTCTATGCTCACTATTTCTACATTACGTGATTTGAAAAAATCAATAACCTCATATAATTCTGAAGATGTTTTAAAGTCAACTGTAAGGTCGTAAACGTTACTCTCTTTTGTCAATTCTGTAATACCAATTTTATCAAGTTCTCTTTCTAAGGTATCTTCTGATCTTACTTTAATCTTGTAACCTGTTGCACTGAATACATCCATTAGCTTTTTCTTATCTTCACACACAACTATTTTCCCATTGTTTATTATCGCAACTCTATCAGCTATTTCTTCAACTAATGCCATATCATGAGTAGAAAGTAGAATGCTCTTTCCTCTTTCTTTCACGTTTGTTAACAATCTTCTAAATTCTACATTAGAAATTACGTCGAGCCCAAGAGTAGGTTCATCCAATAGTAGAACATCAGTATCCGCTGCTAAACAAACAGCTAGGGCTGTTTTTTGCTGCATTCCCCTTGAAAGTGTATAAACCACTTCGTTGGCTTTTTCTTTAATTCCCAAAAAATTTAAAATATCTAAGGCTTCATTTTTCGATATCTTTTTCCCCCTGATCCCAACAAAATACTGTATATTTTCAATTGGGGTTAACCTGTGATAAAGGTTCCTACTCCCTTCCAAAACTACACTTATCTGTTTAAGAGCTTTAGACCTTTCTGTTTTCAAATCATAATCTTTTATTTTTATCTTTCCTTCATCGAAAACAAGAAGGCCACATATACTTTTGATGGTAGTTGTTTTTCCTGCACCATTTGGGCCAAGGAGTGCGAAGATCTCTCCTTCCTTTACGTGAAATGAAATCTTATCTACTGCTGTAAGCATTTCTTTTGAAGTTCTTTGTGGGTATCTTTTTAGTAAATCATTAACTTCAATAACGTTCATCTATTTCACCACCCTTTAATATTGTCCCAGAGTTCCTCTAATCATGGCACGTTTTTCAAAACCCCTGAATATAATTATTCCTACCAAAAGAAATAAAGCTGCAGTTATCCACAAAATAACGTGGTCTTGAATAGGGAACTGATAAAAATTTGTTCCTGTAACCGCCATTCTTCTCATCATCCCTGTTGCTTTTACCATTGGCAAAAGTTCAAACCAAAGAGCATCAACTTCAAACATCAAAATTGCTAGGAAAGCAAAAGTACATATTTGAATGAATGAAGAAATCTTTTTAAATATCAAAGCCATTCCTCCCAGAATTAAACCAACACCAACCGCACTAATAGAACCAAGAATAATTAAATAGAGGAGAGTAAAAAGGTCGAAATTCAAAGTTCTTCCTGTTGTAAAAGCTGCTAAATACATTAAAGGTACTATCATTAGAACGTTTATACAAAAATCACTTATCACATGAAAAATCATTTGAAACTCAAATTTTACTGGAGACATAAACAGTTGTTCCAAAGTTCCTCTTTCTGCCTCTTGAATTATCCAATATGAAACACCTTGGAACGAAGCTAAAAACATTATCCACATGAAATAACTCACAATGATCCCATCTATGGTATCTCCAAAATTAGGTCCACTTGCTATCTTGAATCCAAAAAATATAAGATAGAAGATGATGAAAAGTATTATGAATGAAGAAACTGTGTCAAAAAAATATCTCTTCATTTCAATAAAATTTTTCTTGAAATTTGCAACAAAAGCATTTACCATCCTTCATCCCTCCATTTAAAAATAAAATTAGTTCTCTTACGCATATAGAAGACTCACCATTGTACTTTTGCCGGATCCACTCGTTCCTACCAACGCTATCTTTTCGTTTTTGCCAACGGTGAGATTTATGTTTTTCAAAACTATCTCGTTTCTATAATATTTATCCCTTCAATCTTTTCTCTCAGACTTTCCATGACCTTACTGTATTCTTTTCTTTCCTTCTTTGAAGCATCTAATAACCTTTTATTGAAATGGTTTAATACCCAGTAATATAACGGTATCATAGCAATAACCAACAAAGTAAACTGCCAACTAAAAAAGGTTGCATATGAATATGAATCAAATATTTTATTTCTTGTATTTTTGTTATTCATCTTTTAGTTTTTCTATTATTGGTAAAGTTTGATATATCTGGTAGTTTTCTTTAGTAACTAATATTAAAAATCCTCTGTGCGCCAGCAATTTTATCGGTTTCTCTGTATATGGTTCCTCGTGAAATATTTTAGCTGAATATTTTCCATCATCTTCTTCAACAAGTACAGCCATTTTAAGCTTGTTATCTGATATAGAATGGTAAAGTATGAAGATATTCCCTAATGAATCGATAGCAAAACTGATAATCTCATCATCTTTCAATTCTTCTACAAATATTGCCTTAAAAAATCCTTGGGGGTAAATGTATTGAAAAATATGGTTTGAAGAATCTCTAACAAATAAACTTCTTTCAAAAGTTAAAACTTCTTCAAATTGTCGGGCATCTATACCCTCGTATTTTATTCCTCCTGTTGCAGGAAATGAAGAAATAATCTCACCTGAGATCGTCATCATGATAATTTCATTTTTCTTTTTATCGATAAGCCAAAAATCTTCTTTCTTTAAAGATCCATTTTGAATAAATACATTAGTAGGCGGGGAAAGTAATAAGTCATTTTTTGAATCAATTCCTACGTCTATTGTATTGACTAAATCCCCCTCTAAAGAGAAAACAACTACTTTTTTTATTTTTTCCGAATAACCAACATAGTACTCTGAAACTCCATCTATACTGGATGGTATCCACCTTATCTTCACAAAGATTAAGTTACTTAATTCGTAATCTTGATATTCTTCTTTCGGAAATATATGAGCAATACTGTGTGGCGCATAATTATCAGGTTTGATAACTGAGTAGATTTCGATAAAATTTTCCACAAGGAGGTTATCCGGACCTGAGTAAACATAAAACTTATTATCATAAAAAGAAAATGCATCAGTAATTGGAGCAGGATTATCAACGGCTAAAGTAAGAGACATAGTTTTAGATGGAGAAATATTCATAAACATATTCTCCTTTTCTTCCTTTGTTTCGTTAGCAAATAAACTGCGAACACTAAAAGCGCTAAACACGAATAAAAGAACAAATAACAGCATCCTCTTTTTGATAATCATTTTCATTAAACCTCCTCTCCTTTTTTACTTCCTTCCTTTTATTTCCCCTCTTTTTTATTCTTCTGATTTTTTTGCTTGTTGAAATAATTTTAAAGTTCTTATCTTTCACTACAACCATTTTAATAATTATGAAACCTCAACCAAGCATTTATCCTACTTCTTCCACAACGCTTACAACCGACCATCTTTTGATTTGTTTAAAAAGCACTTGTTACATGCAATTTTCATCCTTCCTAATTTTATTATACACTTTTCCATATGATTTTCAACTGTTTTTTTAATTGGTTTCAAATATACATTAATAAAGTATTACAGAGATCAGTCGAAAAATACTTATGTTAAAATTATTTACAATTGTTTTTATCAGATGTAATGCATTTGTCTTTCTTTTAGTTATTATAAGAGAATTATGATATAATGAAATTTAGAAAAAAATACAGAATTTTCAAGTGGTGTTAACATTCCAAAGGAAGGGCTTTTGAAGTAAATTTTATTTTATATTTTTATTGCTATTGGGTAAAAAACTTTCTGCTATTTCTTTTTATGCTTTTGAAGGGGAGGAAAGAGGAGAGTTTGTTGAAATTATCGGCAATTTTTAATTGAAAAACGCCCATGTTGGGCGTCTTTTTTGATTCTATCATTAGTTTTGCGATCAATTTTGCAAATGTAGTTTTATCTTTAATTTCAAATCCTTCAAGTGATAAAGACTGGTTGTTTGGGTTTAGAAAAGAATTTTTTATTTTTTGAAAATTTCTTCTACCAGCTGCTCTTTCGTGATTTTTAAGTATTCTGAGACATCTCTTAATATGTTATTTAACGTACCTATTTTAAGAAATTTGTGATCAGGTATGGTTATGTTATGCGAATACCCCATATATTCGGAATTCAATCTTAAATGGCTTCCTGTCTTTCTTAAAATTTTATAATTATATTTTCGAAGTAGATCTGCTAATTCTTTTCCTGAGATATTTCTTGGAATTTTAGACATATTTGAATGTCTCTTCTTTTACAATATGCAATCTTATAATATCGGGAACATCTTCTTCTTTATCAAAGTGACATTTTATAGCATCTTTAATATTTTCTTTCAGCTCATCTAAGGTTGATCCTTCTGTAAAGATTGATTCTCCCAAAGCCCTTGCATTATATCCACCTTCTGGGTCTTCTTCTACTATAAATATTATTTCTTTGACTTTCATCAGATTCATCCCCTTTTATTTTCTAGTTTCTGATAATATTATATCATATGGGGAAAAATTGTCAGAAAAGCATCCATTCTTTGTTTTTGTCTTTTTGAAAAGGGAGAAATAGAACCGTTATTTTTTAACTTCAAAAGGGGTGAAAGCTTGGATACTTCTTAAATATCCAAGAACAATTTCGTTAAATGTCGCAAATCTTCCAATCTCTTCTTCAGTTTTTACCAATACCTCTTCTTCAAAGTTAGATACAACTTCACCAGTTGGAATAGGTTCACCTTTTCTTATCATCCTGTGCTTTTCTTTAGCAGAATCCATATCATCTGTATATAATATTTTACCTTCTTTTATAATTGCAAAAGATGACGATATTTCCTCGAGTTCGTATATTTCGTGAGAAGATATGATTATCGTCTTGTTCGTTTCATTTGCATAATTTCTTAAAATTTTTAAAGCCTCCGATCTTATAACGGGATCAAGGTTCTGAGTTGGTTCATCTAAGAGCAAAAGATCGGCGTTACTGGATATTGTTAGTGCCAAATAAAACAATGTTTTCATACCCATTGAATATCTTTCCACTTTTTGGTTTATGTCGAAGTTGTAATGTAAAACAAAATTAGAAAATGTTTCCTCATTGAAGTTAGGATACAACATACTCCAAATTTTTAGGTAATCACTTCCTTTAAAATTAGAAAATGTCAACCTATCTTCTGTCATCACAGAAACCTTTGTTTTTATCTCAGGGGTTATTTTTTCAGAAAAAAGCTTTATCTCACCGTTGTTTGGTTTCAACTCCCCGTATAGACATCTCAAAGTTGTTGTTTTCCCTGCACCATTGGGACCTATTAGAGAAAAGATTTCACCCTCATTTACATTAAAATTGATCTTGTTCAATATCGGTTTTGAATTGAAACTTTTAACTAAGTCTTTCACTTCTACTATCATTTTTGTACACCTCTTTTTTCAAACAGATATAAAGATAAGAGTAAAAGAAACACAGAAAATATCAAACTTGCCCAAACATTCCCTTGGTTCGACGGGCTAATATATTTGTAGGGATTTACAGCATAACTGGAACCAATTTTCCCAAGTATCCAATCAGCGATCAATATCAAAAATGGTATTCCAAATGTATCTCCCCCTAATGTAACAGAGATTATAATAATGGCAAAATAAGCCGTTGCAAATATTATGACACTCAAGATCTTTAAAAGTGCTATTGATAAGTACAAACTTCCAAAGTTAAAAAAGGCTAGCCCGATAGAACTAGGTATAACTATCAATAGTAGGGAAAGTACATAAGATGAGAAAAATACCTCTCTGTATGAATAAGGAAGGGATATTATAAGGGAGAACTTTCCGTTTCTTAAATCATGTCCGATCATGTTTGTAAGGAAAAGGAATATGAAAAATAACGTTAAAAACGGTACATCAAAGGTTATGAAAAATAAAAAAATCAAAGAGAATATAAATATTCTTCCACTTTTTTCAGTAAACTCTTTTTGAAAATAAACTTCCAACTTATTCAGAAAATTGACCATCTTTCCAAACCTCCTCCAAAATTAATTTTATAGTTTCTAAGTCTATGTCTTCCTTTTTTAATTTTTCTACACAATTTCTAATCTCATCAACAATGCCTTTTTTTAAATCTATATTCTTTGAAACAAAAAAACCTATTCCATGTTGGGCTTCTATGTATCCTGATGTTTCTAACTTGTCTAAAGCTTTTAAAATCGTGTTTATGTTGACTTTGAAAACTGTACTCAACTCCCTAACAGGTGGTAATTGATCACCTTCTTTTAGATTTCCCATAATTATTTCCTTTTTTATTTGGTTCATTATTTGTAAATAAGATGGTATCCCACTGTGTTTATCTACTTCATACAGCATATTTACAACCCTTTCAATATTTTTTTCTTCTGATCTTAATTCTGCCTTGGGTATCGAGCTTTAACCTTCCTTCATTATCCGAAGGTTCTAGAAGTTCTAGATCACCATAAGCCCCTTTAATTGATAAATACCTCGTACCTACCCATTTATCCAGGTATTTTATGGTACCTGTCAATGCTGCGCCGTTAATATAAATATGTTCTGCGTTAATTACTGAGAGATCAATTTCCATACCAGCACCGTTTAACGTTAACTCTTCGGCATCTACTAAGCCATGCCAACTAATCCCTGATGCATTAATTTCAGCTTGGTCTACGTGTACATTACCACCTAAACTTAAACCTGCAGAATTTATCGAAAGATTACTCGCTTCAAGTGTTACATTGAAATCAAGCCCAGTGGTATTTAAATCAAAATTTTCTAATTCTAAATTCCCCACTACATTTAAACCTGTTGAGTTTATCCTTATGTTCTTGTAGGGTACTTTTGAGCCAATTACTATGATATATTTTTGATCTTGAACGTCTGATGTTAAAGTTAAAGTATCTTCATTTCTTATACGATTAATTTGACTAGGAATGTAGATCTGATCAGACGTTTCATCAAAAATTATTTCATAATTTATTCCTTCAATTTGTAAATTTTCAGTCCTTTCTATGTAGATATCGGGTTGGATTTCTTCAGTATTAGAATTGTAGCTATAACCGTTTTGGTTATATAATTCTTCCCAGTTGAAAATATTATTCCATAAATTATCCCAATCTATATGCGAGTCTATAAAATAAGAAAATATACTTGCTGGAATCACAAATAAAACTACCGCTAAAATAACAAACAAGATTTTAAAGCTTTTCAGGTTAAGAGCCAGAAAAACAATCGCAACTGTCGAGAAAATGATTTTCAAAAAGAAGGAAGGTATAAAAAGAGCCGAAATACCGAAAACAGCTGCAAAGACAAGCTTTAACA
>Ga0182240_100513_pt1 | contig 11824 bp, 15 predicted proteins | sample hydfrates4_PW_90_FD_145594 | JGI IMG/M metagenome (GOLD analysis project Ga0182240, IMG submission 145594) | Subsurface microbial communities from deep shales in Texas, USA - hydraulic fracturing test 4_PW_90 | ecosystem: Environmental > Aquatic > Deep subsurface > Shale gas/oil reservoir >...
GAGTATTGGTCTACTTATACAATTCGATAAAACGGAGGCAAAATCCTATAAAAAACCAGGAGTGATAAAGATTTTTCATAGCTTGAAATCCAGTAAAGATAAGGGCTTCAAGTTATGCAAAAGCCTAAAAATTATAAAGAGGAGTGTCAGGAAAAATTAAATCAATTAGCCAAAAGACATAAGGAAATAAAAGAAAAGATTGATGCAAAACTTCTTGAGGAATATAAAAAAATGCACGGCCGATTTGGTGATACTGTCGTTGCTAGGTTGACAGGAAGTAGATGTGGCGGTTGTCATATGGAACTATCAATTTTACTAAGAGATCAGGTAAGAAAAGGCGAAAGCTTGGTTAAATGTGAAAATTGTGGTAGAATATTGTATGCGGGAGATTAGTGTAAGGAGATGGAAACTTTGTCTAAAGAGGTAGTTATCTATACGGACGGTGCTTCAAGGGGAAATCCCGGCAAAGCTGGAATAGGTGCAGTTATTTTTAATTCCAATAACGAGGTTTTACGGGAAATTGCCGAATATATAGGAGAATCAACAAATAATGTAGCTGAATATAAAGCCGTAATCGCGGGACTGAAAGCAGGCTTGAGTCTGGGTGCAAAAAACGTCAGGCTGAAAGCGGACAGCCAGCTTCTTATCAGGCAGATCCAGGGAGTATACAAAGTGAAAAATGCGGGCCTGAAGCCTTTATATAAAGAAGTGCTCGATTTGTTATCTCAATATGATAGTTATCAGGTAGAACATGTGCCCAGGGAAGAGAATTCTTTAGCTGACAAACTGGCTAATGATGGTATTGATAAGAACAATTGAAGTGAGTGACAACTGATGTTAGATCCTAAAATGCTTGATGAAATATTGCGGGCAACAATTTCCGAAATAGAAAAAAGTAAGGAACAGATTTTTGATATTGCAGAAAGTGCCCGAAAGGAATGTGACCGAGTTGAGCAGGAATTGCAGAAAATAAAAAAAGAGACTTTGAAAATTATTGAACAAGTTGATTACTGGGAGATGCAAGAAAGGAAAGCTAGAAATTACCTGGCTCATGTCAGTGGAAATTTTAGTCAGTACAGTGAAGAAGATATTAGAAAAGCCTATGAAAAGGCTTTTGAAATACAGTCAAAGGTTGTAATTTTACGGAAAGAGGAAGAGCAATATAAAGAAAAACGTACTGAACTTGAGCGTAGTTATAAAAATATGCGAGAAACAGTCGAAAAGGCAGAAAGGCTGGTTGCCCAGGTTGGTGTTGCCCTGACTTACCTTTCAAATAATCTTGATAACATTTGGAACCAGTTGGATAAGCTTCAGCGCAGGCAGGATTTGGGTCTGGCCGTAATTAGAGCGCAGGAGGAAGAGAGAAGGCGTATAGCCCGGGGACTTCATGACGGTCCTGCACAGCAGCTTGCAAATATAGTTTTAAGGACCGAATTTTGTCAAAAGCTTTTTAAAGCAAATCCCCGGGACCTGGAAAGTGAACTTACGGAACTCAAGGAATTTGCTCGTAACACTCTGGAAGATATACGAAAAATTCTCTTTGACTTGCGTCCCATGGATCTTGATGATTTAGGACTGGTAGCGGCCGTTAAGAGATTTTTAAATAAATTTGAAGAAAGTACCGGAATAACTACGGAGTTTAAGGCAAGCGGTAATGAGCAAAGATATACTCCGGGACTTGAAGTGGCACTATTTAGAGTGGTTCAAGAGGCGTTAAACAATGTTCGCAAACATGCTAAAGCGAGTAATGTGGTGGTCATTTTGGAACTGGCCCCTTTGAGCTTAAATGCAGTAATTAAGGATGATGGTTGCGGTTTCGATCCGGAAACGGAGTTTTCCGATCAGCAGTTTGGTTTGAAGGGAATGCGTGAATGGTCTGATCTTCTAGGGGGAGAGCTGAAAATTTCTTCACGGGTTGGCAGAGGAACACGAGTAGCCGTAAGCATTCCTATTGATAGGGAGTGATATTTTTATGGAGGGTATAAAAGTCATACTGGCGGATGACCACCCATTGATTCTGGAAGGACTGGGAAAGATAATCGGCCTGGAACCTGACATTGAAGTTGTTGGAGTTGCCTATAACGGCTTACAAGCTGTAGAGATGGTTGAAAAGCACAATCCGGACGTAATACTTTTAGATATTAATATGCCTGAATTTGATGGTGTTCGAGCATGTAATGAAATTATGCAAAAGAACCCTCAAACTAAGATTATTGCGCTTACAGTGTGTGATGAAGAGGAAAAAATCATACAGGTACTGCAGGCGGGAGCAAAAGGATATTTTTTGAAGGATGTAGAGCCCGAAAAATTAATTGATGCAATAAGAAATGTTGTCAAAGGCCAGTCATTTATCCACCCGCGTATAGCTGACAAAATTCTCTCTCAATTCAATGATTTGATGGAAGCTAAGAAAAAAGAAAAGGATCATCCCTTAACAATAAGGGAAATGGAAGTAATTGCACATATTGCAGAAGGTCTAACGAACAAGGAGATAGCGGACAAGCTTTACATAAGTGAAAAAACTGTAAAAAATCACATCACAAATATTTTACGAAAACTAGGACTTAGGGACCGTACCCAGGTAGCGCTTTGGGCCATAAAGAAAAAGGTCATCTAGGTCTCCGGTCCTTTAAATTTAGGACTAATATCGATCTAAAGACGGGAATCTTGACCGATTCCCGTCTTTTCTTTTAGGGGTTACAATATAACCAACAAAGATTGAAGGAGGTATTTGAATGTTAACTTTACTTAAGAAGCTCTGGACTGAAGAAGAAGGACAAGGATTGACCGAGTACGGGTTGATTTTGGGATTATTAGCTGTAGGAGTAGTTGCCATTCTTGTTACTATGGGAGGTAGTCTAACAACTATCTTCCAAGAGATTAGTAATAAATTAGGAGTGGGGGCAGCTAAAGTACCTCCTCAGTGATTTATAATTACGGGAATCTCGGTATGCTGCTCTATAGTGATTTCTTGCTAGATGAAAATGGACAGGTCTCAACCATATTTCTCTTCGGAGAAAGCGTATTAGAACTCTACCAAAATTTTATGGACAGGCTCACTGAAGCAGGTATTGGATAAAGTACAGAATAGTTAAAAGACCCTACTTTTAAGGTAGGGTCCATTTTTAGGCAGGTGTTTGAAATGTTGAATATTTTGGCTGATATAATATTAATTATTCTTTTAGGTCTGTGCCTTTATACGGATATCAGGGAAGGTAAGATTTATAACAAATTTATATTTCCCGCATTTGTAGCTGCCCTAATTTTGGCTTTAATGATAGAAGGAATTTCCGGGTTGAAGATTTCCCTTATGGGAGCCGCAACCGGACTAGTTGTTATGATTCTTCCTTATTTTTTAGGCGGAATGGGCGCCGGAGATGTGAAGCTGCTCATGGTTATCGGGGCATTAAAGGGAGCGGAGTTTACCTTTCAGGCAGCACTGGCAACATTTATTGTTGGTGGCGTAATAGCAGCTGCACTCATAACTTACAGGCGCCAGTGGAAGCAGACCCTCTCAAGGTTAAAGGCATTCTTTACTGTTTTACCTGCCTATAAAAACGGTAATTATGGCGCTGCTGCCATTGATGGTGACTATTCATTTCCCTACGGAATTGCAATAACTGCAGGCACGCTGATTGTGTTTTTAATGGGGTGATAAAATGCTCCGGTTTTTTAGAAGACAAAAGGGTCAGGCACTCGTGGAAATGGCGCTGGTACTTCCTATTTTGATTATGCTCATTTTTGGAATTATAGAATTCGGAAGAATTTATCATGCACATCTTACTCTGACCAGTGCTACCAGAGAAGGGGCACGGCTTGGTGCTGTCGGAGGAGATGTTGATTCAATAGAACAAAGGGTAAAGGAAAGTGCATTTGGCCTTAATCCTGATTTAATTACAGTAAACATTACAACGGCAGCAAGAGGAAATCCCCTGGAAGTGGAAGCAACATACCCGCTGGAAATTTATACACCCGTTTTTTCCCAACTCCTCGGAGAAACATTTCAGGTCAAGGGCAGTACAACTATGAGGGTGGAATAAAATGAAAAAACATTCCTTGCTGGATGATCAAAAAGGCGCTGTAGCAGTTATCTTAGCTCTATTAATGGCTGCTTTGGCGGGTTTTTCTGCACTGGCGCTTGATTTGGGAGGGGTATATCTAGAAAAATATGCCTTAAGTAATATAGTTGATTCAGCTGCCCTTGCCGGGGCGCAGGAAATTCCTCAAGACTTTTTAGAGGCAGAAAAAAAAGCAGAAGAGTATGCTTTATTGAATGGTGCAAAAAGTAAAGAATTAAAAATTACAACTGACTCTACTAACAATACGATAACTGTTCTGGCAGAACGAACAGTACCTTTTAATTTTGCAAAAATTTTAGGTTTTACTGGTACCAAAGTAAATGCTAAGGCTGTTGCAGGAGTAGGGACAGTGGGGAAGGTTAAAGGAATTGTTCCCTTTGGAATACAGGAACAGGAACTGGAATTTGGAAAGCTTTATGATTTGAAAGTAGGTGCACCTCCCGCCTTTGGAGCAGGAAATTTTGGGGCACTTGCCCTTGGAGGGAAAGGCGCTAATCGCTACAGGGACAACATCAAATACGGTTATCAGGAATGGGTTGCAATAGGGGATATTCTTGAAACTGAGAGCGGGAACATGTCCGGGCCTACCATGCAGGGTGTAAATTACAGGATATCTCAAGAAAACCACTCTCCCTGTACACCTGATAATTTCAGGCGTGATTGTCCCCGCCTGGTAACGGTACCTGTATATGAGCCACTTGGAAACAAAAATCATATTAAGGAAGTCAGAGTAAAGGGTTTTGCCGCATTTTTAATTAAAGAAGTGGCCGGTCAAGGTAATGAAAGTAATGTTAAAGGATATTTTATTGAAACTATAGTTCCGGGGGAAACCAGTGAAACTGCCGGAAATTATGGCTTAAGGGCTGTTAAATTATCACAATGAGGCTAGAAGGGGCGACAAAGCCATGATAAGTAAAAAGTTACTTGCTTTTGCAATCATTCTTAGTTTATTAACAGCAGGTTCCGTATACTACTACCTGCAGAATTTGGAAGAAAGTTTTGATACAACAGAATATGTAAATGTATTTGCTGCCGTTAAAGATATCCCGCCAGACACTAAAATTGCCAGGGAGATGTTTACAGAAAAAAAAGTTCCGGTGGAGTATGCTCATCATAACTCGGTGATAGATATTGTGCAGGTTGAGGGAAAAATTATCAAGGTTCCCCTGGTTGCCGGAGAGACTCTCTTAAAAAGTCATATAGCCGGAGAAAGAGGGGAAGACGGGCTGGCATATACCGTCCCGGAAGGAAAAAGGGCCATAGCAGTTGCTGTAAATGAGGTTTCGGCAGTAGCTAACATGGTTTTACCTGGAGACAGGGTGGACATAATTGTCACCTTGGATTTAGAGGAAAAGAAAGCAGATGATTCGGAACAAGGGATTACAAAGAACGGTTTTTTACTACAAAACCTGGAAATTCTGGCCGTAGGTTCGCGTATGAAAAGAAGTTCCAATGGTAAGGGAAATGAGATCAGTACCGTTACTCTGGCTGTCAATCCGGAAGATGCACCGCGCCTGGCATTGGCTTCTGAACGGGGAACCATCAGGATGCTATTGCGTTCACCTGTAGACGATGAGATTAAAGATTTCGCTCCCGTACGTTTACAAGACTTGCTGGAAAGAAGGTGAAAAGATGCCTATTAAAATCCTCATAGTGGACGATATTGCTGAAACGAGGGAAAGCGTCAAAAAACTGCTCTCACTTGACGGTGAACTATCTGTGGTAGGAGAAGCTGCAAATGGTGAAGACGCGCTGAAGATGGTTAAAAAGAAGAAACCGGATATTGTCTTAATGGACATCAATATGCCGGATATAAATGGCTTGGAGGTAACTGAAAGGATTACGGTTCGCTACCCCGATTCTGCAGTAATAATGATGACTGTCCAGGGAGAAATAGAGTACATGAAAAAGGCAATGCTTGCAGGCGCCAGGGACTATATTACAAAGCCCTTTTCTGAGGAAGAGTTGATAGGTGCCATCAAAAAAGTCTATAGACTGGAACATAGAAAGAAAAATAAAGGCGCTGTTGAACAGGTGGGAAGGGGAGAACCTCAGATTGTAACACTTTTCAGTACGAAAGGCGGCGTAGGCAAAACTATCCTGGCAGCCAACCTGGCAGTAAGTCTTTATAATATGACCCATAAAAAGATAATACTGGTGGATTTGGATCTGCAGTTTGGAGACCTGGCTGCTCTGTTAAATATTATGCCGAAGCAAACCATTTCACATCTTGTACAGGAAACGGGAGAGATGGACCTGGAGCTTGTTGAAAGTTATACCGTTAAGCATACCAGATCAGGAGTTGATTTGCTGGCTGCACCCCTTCGCCCTGAGTATGCCGAGTTAGTTAATTCCCAACACGTAGAAAAGATTTTGAAAATTTTAAAACAGTCCTATGATTATATAGTTGTAGATACATCTGCAACCTTTAATGAAATAAACCTTACAACCCTTGATCTTGCCAATCAAATTTTATTGGTTAAATGCCTTGATTTATTGACTGTAAAAAATGCCAAAATAGCGCTTGAGGTTTTGGAATCATTACAATACAGAGAAAAAGTGCAGCTTATATTTAATAAGGTTAGCAAAGAGGGCGGCTTAAGGATAGAAGACGTTGAGAGGACTGTGGGTGCAACGGTTTCCCATCAGCTACCTGTAGAAGATAAAGTGGTATTAAATTCCGTAAACAAAGGTATTCCATTCGTCCTATCAAATCCCACTGCCAGAATATCCCAGGGGGTTGAACAATTATCCTGGACAGTAATTAAAAAAGGTAAAAAAGGCCAGGAGAAGAAAGGTTTCCTGAAAAAAATATTACACCGCTAAAGGGGTGATTGGATGTCCCTTTTACAAAGACTTGAGCAGCAGGATGTTAAGAAAGGTACCGTAGAAAGGAAAAAAAGTTTTCTGGAGCAAACCGGCCCGGACCCCTATGTGGAATTGAAAATTAAGTTACACCAAAAAGTTATTGAGGAAATAGAAAAATTAGACCCTAAAGAAATGGAAGGAGATAATGCTTCCGGTGAAGTTAAGAGGATTACGATGGAACTTCTGGAGCAAGAGGGAAGTTATATTCCGCGGAGTGAAAAGCACCGGATAGTAAGGGAAATTATAGATGAGGTTATCGGATACGGGCCCATTACCCGCCTCATTGATGATCCAACAGTTACTGAGATTATGGTTAACGGTCCTTCGCAAGTTTATGTGGAAAGGAACGGCAGACTTGAAATTACTCAGATTAAGTTTAGAGATGATGAACATGTCCTGCAGATTATTGAAAAAATTGTTTCTCCCCTTGGCAGGCGAATAGATGAAAGTATGCCGATGGTTGATGCCAGGCTTCCCGACGGATCGAGGGTCAATGCGGTTATACCTCCTGTGTCCTTAAACGGACCTGCTCTCACCATCAGGAAATTTTCTAAAGATCCCTTTAAAATTTCGGATTTAATTCGTTTTGGCACACTTACCCCGGAAATGGCAAGGTTTTTGGAGGCCTGCGTGCGTGCCAAAATAAATATAGTTGTTTCAGGAGGAACAGGCTCAGGTAAAACTACTTTCCTGAACTGTCTTTCAGCTTATATACCGAAAGAAGAAAGAATCATTACAATTGAAGATGCTGCTGAACTCCAGTTACCCCAGCCCCATGTTTTAACACTGGAGACAAGGCCGGCGAACATTGAAGGAAAAGGTGAAATTACCATGCGGGATCTTGTTAAAAACTCCCTGCGAATGAGGCCTAACAGAATTGTAGTTGGAGAGGTAAGGGGCGGTGAGGCATTGGATATGTTGCAGGCAATGAATACGGGTCATGACGGTTCCCTCACAACGGGACACGCGAATTCCCCGAGAGATATGCTCTCCAGGCTGGAAACCATGGTTTTGATGGCGGGGATGGAACTACCCATTCGAGCCATTAGGGAGCAAATAGTTTCAGCAATTGATCTGATAGTACAAACTTCAAGATTTAAGGACGGTACGAGAAAAGTTACTCATATTACAGAGGTGCAGGGCCTTGAAGGTGACACCCCGGTCTTGCAGGATATTTTTCTCTATAACAGTGAAGGTTTTGATAATCAGGGCAGGGTAAAAGGTACCCACATGGCTACCGGGATCAGACCTAAATTTTTAGACAAGCTTAAAGGATCCGGAATCAGTCTATCCGATGATATTTTTCAGCCTTTTAAGAGCTTTGGATTAGGGGGTTAAAGATTTGCTGGCGATAATTATAGCTGTTCTTGCAGCTGCTACATGCTTAACCATTATTCTTATTATCCATCACTTACTAACCATAGAAAGAAGATATTTAAACTGGAGAATGCAGCAATTTGTCAGACAAAATGAAAAGAATGAGAGAATTAAGATCAGCTGGAAGGAACTACTGACCTGGGCAAGTAAAGTATTTGAGACAAGGGGAGCTGCAAAAAAATTTGAAAAGGACCTCATTAAGGCAGGGATACCTTTAAAAGGAGAGGAATTTTTAACATTAAATATCTTAGCCGGTTTAGCATCAGGGGTTATTATGTTTCTTGCCAGTCAAGACATTTTAAAGACAATACCTTTTGCAATCTTAGGATTTTTATTACCTCGCATTCTTTTAAACGCTAGGATAAAAAAGAGAGTAAAAAGATTGGAAAATCAAATTGGAGATGCCTTAACCGTCATGGCAAATTCAATGCGAGCAGGTTTTAGTTTTTTGCAAGCAATGGAAACAATAAGCAAAGAAATGCCTGACCCAATTGCAGGTGAGTTTAAAAAAACACTGCGAGAAATAAGTTTAGGTACCCCTACTCAAAAAGCAATGCTGGCCATGAGTGAAAGAATAGGAAGTGAAGACTTGGATTTGGTGATTACGGCGATACTTATTCAAAGACAGGTTGGAGGAAACCTTGCCGAGGTTCTGGATAAAATTTCCGAAACAATCAGGGAAAGACTGAGGATCAAAGCTGAAATAAAGACCCTTACAGCTCAGGGAAGAATATCAGGGATAGTTATCGGGAGCATGCCTTCCGTATTGGGAGTCGTTCTTTTTGTAATAAATGCTGACTATATCATGACCTTATTTACACATAATATAGGGATAATGCTGGTAGTTGCAGGTGTTATCTCGCAAATCATAGGATTTATTTTAATCCGCAAAGTAATTCAAATAGAAGTGTAAGGGTGAAAGACATGAAATTTTTATTATTTTTTCTTGTCTTTGCAACTACTTTAATTTTACTGGTTTGTTTATGGCAAATAGTAACAAGCAACCGCCGTAAAATTACGGAACGCTTAAATTTACTTTCCCGGGATGAGAAACAAGAAGATAATGATGAACTCAGTAAGCCCTTAAAAGAAAGGGTTTTAGAGCCATTTTTGGATAAACTTTCTCAATATTTATCCCGGCTAATGCCGAAAACACAAAGACAAACTTTAAGAAATAAGCTTGCTCTGGCCGGAAATCCATTAAATTTAAAGGCCCATGAATTCATGGCGCTGCAATATGCTGCTGCAATTTTTTTCTCCATAATTTCTGGAGTGATTATTTGGCTTCGGGGAATGGAAACTAAAATTGTATTAATATTGATTTTAGCAGGTTTTGCCGGATTTAAACTACCTGTAGTTTTTTTAAAAATAAAATCACAAAAAAGGCAAAAACAAATTGCTCGTGAGCTGCCCAATATCATCGATCTCTTAACGGTAAGCATGGAAGCCGGTCTCGGTTTTGATGCTGCCCTGGCAAAGGTTACAGTTAAGGCAAAGGGTATTTTATCCGATGAATTTAGAAAAGTTTTACATGAAATTAAGATGGGTAAGTCTCGCAGGGAAGCGCTGAAAGATCTTGTTAAACGCACCGAAGCCGAAGAACTGTCAAATTTTATTAGTGCTGTCCTCCAGGCGGATGGTCTCGGTGTAAGCATGACACAGATTCTTAGAATTCAATCGGAACAAATGCGCAGGAAGAGACGGCAAAGGGCAGAGGAGGAAGCAATGAAAGCTCCCATTAAAATGCTGTTCCCCATGGTATTCTTTATCTTTCCTTGTATCTTCATTGTTCTGCTCGGGCCGGCGATAATTAAAATTTTTACACAACTTTTTGCAAATTAATCTTATTTTATTGATACGGGTGATTATATATGAAATTGATAAACTACACTAGTAATACGGTCCTTGCCTCAAAGGTGGAATTTGCAGATAATTTTTTGAGCAGACTAAAAGGCTTAATGGGGAAAAATGAAATGTTGCGGGGCGAATGTCTTATAATAACTCCTTGCAACAGTATCCACACCTGCTTTATGAAGTTTCCTATTGATGCAATTTTTTTAGATAAAAACTGGCAGGTTGTCAAGGTGGTAAAATATCTCAGACCATGGAAATTTGTTGCCCCTGTCAGAAATTCGCAGATTGTTGTAGAATTTCTTGGAGGAACATTAAAAGGCCGGGAATTTAGGGTAGAGGAAGGAGATAACCTGAGGCTGACGACTTGATTGTTTTCAAAAAGACGTTATAATATTATTATGAGCAAAGTTTGTGCCTGTAGCTCAGCTGGACAGAGCACCGGACTTCGGATCCGGGTGTCGTGGGTTCGAATCCTACCAGGCACGCCACTTACCGTTCATTTCTTTTATCCGAATGCAAAATGTTTTGGAGCAGCACAGGATACAAAATTAGTATAATACATATATACTTCAGTATATATGGTTGGTGCAAAATTTATATAAGTGAATTTGCATTGTTTAAGTAAATATGTTATAATTATTTGTGCACTTAAAAAAAGAATATTGCATTTGAGCAAACCGGATGGTCGCGTGCCTTATGGCATGAGGAAAGTCCGAGCTCCGTAGGGCAGGGTGCTGGATAACGTCCAGTGGAGGTGACTCTAAGGAAAGTGCCACAGAAACAAACCGCCCGGCACTTAGCTTACCATTCAAAACGTAAATAGTAAGTTTAACTTTCTTAATTATTAAGTAGTAATAACTTACTATTACAACCTTGCGTGGTAAGCTAAGTGCCGGGTAAGGGTGGAAAGGTGAGGTAAGAGCTCACCAGCAGCCTTGGTGACTTGGCTGGCTCGGTAAACCCCACCTGGAGCAAGACCGTATAGGGGAACAGATGGAGTGGCCCGCTCCGTTCCCGGGTAAGGTCGCATGAGCTTACTGGCAACAGTAAGCCAAGATAGATGACCATTCACGACAGAACTCGGCTTACAGGTTTGCTCGAATGCGTTTTATGCAAGGTTGTGAATATTCATGTATATTTACAACCTTTTTATTTTGCCTAACTCTTCTTAAAAAATCACGTATAAAGGAGTTAGCAACCGATTTCTGTAACCAGCTTGAGTATTCACTTTTTTAAAGGTAATTTTATCAAAGGCAGCTCAAGAAATTTATTCTAGAATTATAAAAAAATTACTACTCGGTAACAATGTGTCATTTTGTTTAATTAGCCGTAATTGGGTACATTTTTGGGTTTGGTTGTTGGTTTTAATTATGTCAATAATAAATTTTTAAAAAAAGTGTTAAAAAAATCCACGGGAACTATTGTGGGACCTGCTGAGTTTAGCGGTCCGTCGCTAGCAGAAGTACTAGAGCTTGCCGGAGGAATTACCCCTGAGGATGCAATTGAAATAACTGCCAGTGATGGCTACGTTATGACTTTATCTTAGGCGACCCAATCCTCAGATGAAAAATTAAGTGAAGGTTTACCCAGAATAGTTTTTATAGGGGATAATACCCCCTTAACAGATGGGCATTTCTGGGTAAAAA
>Ga0182240_100514_pt1 | contig 11808 bp, 13 predicted proteins | sample hydfrates4_PW_90_FD_145594 | JGI IMG/M metagenome (GOLD analysis project Ga0182240, IMG submission 145594) | Subsurface microbial communities from deep shales in Texas, USA - hydraulic fracturing test 4_PW_90 | ecosystem: Environmental > Aquatic > Deep subsurface > Shale gas/oil reservoir >...
CTATATAACTTCTATTTTCATTTATCTTTTCAATATTTTCTAAAAATGCTATTATAACTTCAGGATCAACACAAAATCCAGATACTATTCTACCAATCTCAGTTAAATTAATATAACGTATTCCACTTCGACTTGTTATTTCTATTAATTCATATTCTTCAAACCTTTCTAATAATTCATTAATCTTGCTTTGTAATATTTCTCTTCCATTATTATATTGATAGCAAAACAAACTATCATTCCAATAATCAACGACTTCTTCTTCTAATATTCCATCACCACCTAAAATTGAAATAGATTGTATTATTAATCCAGGAAATTGTTTACTAAATGATAGCCTACTCATTATTTTTTCATAATCTGCACATATATAATCTTCATAAATCTTTCTGAGATTGTAATCATTTCCTATTACTAAATATGCTTCGCCTTTTCCAAACCTTCCTGCTCTACCAATCATCTGCCAAATATCTAATGTCTTCATCCATTCAAACTTATCTTTATTAAACATAACCAAATCTTTTATTACTACTACATCAACAGGGAGATTTACTCCCATTGCTAATGTTTTTGTAGCTACCAAACATTTTAATCTACCTTCTTTAAATGCAGTTTCTATAATATTTCTTGTTTTACTATCCATTATACCAAAATGGAATCCTATGCCATATTGAACTATTTCACCAAATATATCATATAATTCATCATCAACTCCATTAGGTTCTACATACTTACTTAACTCATACATAATTTTCATAGCTATATCAGGACAGCTCTTTCGTTTATTTGTAAACACTAAAACCGTTTTGCCTTCACGAATTTTATTAACTACTAATCTTTTCCAATCTTTAACTCTATTCACCACCTGTAGTTTTGAATCATAAACTTTATTTTTACATATTATATTTATATCAATATTTTTTGGTCGTTCAATATTACCTTTATATACATCTGCATTTAACCAATTGGCCAATTCATCTAAATTCTTAATTGTAGCTGATAAACCAAGAATTTGGCAATTATCTTTTAATATCATTAATATATGCTCTAATACTGCACTCCTACTTTCTTCAATTAATGAATGTATTTCATCTACTATTATGCAATCTATTTCATCTAACCATTCTGGTTTTTTTGAGATAATACTATTAAACTTTTCAAATGTAGTTACTATAACATTTCGTTCATTTAGTTTTTCATATTTTTCACTATAATCTCCAACTGATATACCTACAGACCAACCAAACTTTTTCCAATCCTTATATTTTTCAAATGCAAGACTTCTTAGTGGAGCTAAATATAAACATTTCTTTTTACCCCTATTTTCTAATATACTCTTTGAGATTATTATCTCTGCCACTAATGTTTTACCACTTCCAGTAGGACAATTGACAATCATATTTTTTCCTTTTAATAAATCGGTGTTTTCAATTATATCCTTCTGCCATGGATATAATTCTTTTATTTTTCTTTTTTGTAGTATATAATTTACATATTTTGTCATGAATATTCACCTTATAAAAATAATGTAGAAATTAATCTACTAATGGAGCTAAAAAGAAACTAATCTCTCCTTCACCAAATATATTAGCATCTAATTTAATTGGCGTTCCATTATTTAAACTTAATTCAATATAATCACTAATTTTTAATGTTTTTAAAATTTTTGCTAAATATTCAACTCTAAATTTTGCTATAACTTCCTCATCATTTTTTGTATAACTTAAAACTGATTGATTATCATTTGTATCTATATCAATCTCTAATTCAGTTATCCCTTCTTTGCTTTTTAATTTAATTTCATTATCATCAAATATTACTTCAATTATTTCTGACATTGCAGTAAATGATGATATATGTTCAATTAACATCGAAGCTTTTATTAGGGCTTTATTATTATAATCTATTGCTGGCACATTTCTAATATCAGCATCTATTAACATATTCCCAAACTTATATTTTTTAGTTGCATTCTTACTATATAAATTGAAACATATTTCATTTTTATCACTTAAAGTTATTATCAATCCATCTGTTCCAGCTGTTTTAATTTTTGAAATTTTATCTAAATCTATACCAAGATCACATTCTTCACTTTCATCGAACTCAAAATTCTTAAATATATCTTTTGGTAAATTCATACCTAAAAACATAGTATGACTCGGATCCAACATTCCAGTTTTAAGTCCTTCTTCTGTAACTACTATCTTTAATTCTGTAAATATATCCTTTAATTGTTTTAAAATTTCAATAAAGTCTCTACCATTCTCCAATTCAAGCTTCATTATTCCACCTCATTATCTCTTCTATATCTCTTTAAAACTTCAAATATTTTTGTTATATCAAATTCATCTGCAACATCAGTTATTGAATGTAATGTTCCACAACCTACACAATAATAATATGGTGCTCTTATCCATCTATCATCATCAAGCCTCTTCACCTTTAACCATAAAGCATTTAATGTCGAATTACAATTTCGACACTGATATCTAACACCTTTCATTATTCCACCTCATTAATCAAGTCATCACTCCAACTACAATTACATAGACCTATCATCCTACACAAACTCTTAAATTTACAATATTTACAATCCCAGCTATTTTTATCTGCTTTTGGGATTATATCTGCTTCCAAATATTCTTTTATTTTATCTACTTTATTTACAAATTCCTCTGTTGCTTCATCAACATTAATATCTGTATAAATTGAACCTAATTGAAATCTATGTTTCATATAATTATTTATATATAATATAGCTCCTTTCTTAAATTCTTCATTTGGATGCATTTTTGATAAACAAACTGCATAATATTCTAATTGTTTTTTATAATTTGGATAAATATAATTAGGTATTTTACTTGTAGTCTTTTTATCTACTATAATAATTTCATTATCTTTTATTACAATATCATCTACACTACCAACAACTCCATACCAAGTTATAGGATATTCATGTCCATATATTCCTAAATAATTTCCATCCCTATCATATAATTTATTACATTTACTCTCTTCATTATAAACATATACATACTCAGATATATCATTTTCAATTAAGCTAAATCTTTCATTTATACATACATTACTTACCGGAATTTCATGATATTTTTGTCCTAAATATATTATATTCATACTTTTTAAATCAAATTCAGAGTTTAAATTAAATTGCTTAATTTTTTGTATTAAATACATTTTTCTAAAACAATTACTTGTCAAATCAGATATATGTATTCCGCTCCTATCATTATTTCCACTATCATTAAAAAATTTTTTAAAATTTTTAATATAAATATCTACTACCATGCTATCACCTGTTTATAAATTGCTCTCCACTTTCATTTAACTCATAATATCCATTATTCAAAGTAATATATTTACTTAATATACCTAAACTTAAATTCCAATCTTTTGCCATTCTTTCAAATGCCAGTTTATTTAATCTTCCTAAATTATCTAATAACTTCAAAAATTCTTTTAGTTTATCATCACTAACTTCATCATTTTGTTCTACTTGAACATTTTGATTATTAACTACTTCTGATTTTTTAACTTCTTTTTCTACTTGAGAATTATTTTGTGTATTATCTTCTACCTTCTTGACTTCAATATTATTCATATATATTCTATCATTTTTAAAGAAAAACTCTACTTTTACAAGATCACCAGCTTCATATTCATCTGTCAATTCATCTGCTGTAATCAAATAACTAGCCTCTTTTACATCGCCAGCCTTATCTAATAACATCATATTAATTATTGTATATTCAACAGGTTGTAATCCATGGCTACAAGATTTCCTTTTACATTTCGGACATCCCATATAATTATTCATACTAATTTCAAATAAAATACATTCCATACTATATTTTCCAATTTTATCGATGTCAGAAAACTTTTTAACTTCAACATAATTTTGATTTACAGCTGCTGGCCTTACAACTTTTTGTCCTTGCTTCTTTTTCCATAACATTTTTGCTAAATTAAGATTGTCTGCCCATTCTGGTCCATAGTTTTTAATCATAAATTCTCTTAATTGTTCTGTTGTTGGCTCCATATTTTATCACCTTATATTAATTTAATATTTCCTTTTATCTTTTATTTTTTAAAAAATTATAGGATAAAATAAATATTTATTCACTAATTCTTTCTTTTATTGCTTGTTCTGCAGATAATTTTAATATTGCAGCTAACTCCAACATTTCTTTTACATCTAATGCAATTCCGGCGGAATTTCTACTTCCACCTTTTTGTCCTTCAGAAACTCTTATGAATATAGTTCCTCCATCTAATAAATTGCATTCCATTGTTTTATATGTTTCTTTTTTCTGATTGTAATGAACATTTTCATATACTTTCTTACCAAATGAGTATTGGCCTCCTCCATTTCCATATTGTTTTTGATTTCCATATACCATATTTCACACCTCTTTATTTTCTTACTCATTCTTACATATTATAATATTACCATTCTAATATATATACTTTTTGGTTTAAAACCATCTATCTAATTTATTACATTCATCCTCACCCATACTATCTAAAATTCTTTTTACTGGCGGATATATTTGTGTATTCCAATATTTTTCATAGTCAATTCTATATTTCTTTACATCACTCATCTTAAATATTGGCATTACATCAGTATCTTCTTTATCATATGCAGTCCGCCTAACGAATATGTATTTTACCCTATAATCAACAAATTCATAGCCCATATCCTTTGCAATTATATATGCTCTAATATGTGGCGGCAATACTTTATACTCACTAACATCTTTACTTATCGCCATTGCAATAATTAATTTTTCATCATGTTTACCTCTAAATAATTCTCTTTTCATTTCATTTAACCATGACTCTACTTCACTTCGAGATTTTTCTTCTTTAAATATTTTATCCATTGCTTGCATCATTACTTCTTTTGCAAATTCACAGTAATTCTTTCTTCTTAATTCAATTCCACGATAATAATAACTATTATCATAGTCTAATGCTATATATCTTTTCTTTGCACCTTTATCTCCATTTCCAGATTTAAAGAATAATATCTTTTTAAATACATCTTCTAATTTTACTGCAAATGGATCTATTTCATCATTAATTAAATTTACTATACTATTAGCTAATTTTACTAAAGCATCTTTGTCTACAGCTTCATTACCTATTAAATTTGACAAGCTTACAAATTCAGAATCAGTATCTCCATACAATACTGTCGCTCCCATTTTTTGTTCAAGGAAATCTTTCATTTTCATTAATACTTCTCTTCCACCTCCAGTTACCATTGCAGCTTTATCTTTATTATAATATCTAAAATATGCATTACCAAACAAGCCATAACCACTATTAGCAAGAATTTTATAAATTTGCTGTTCGACATTATACATTTGATTTCCAGTTTCTTTATATTTTACTTTCATTTCAGCTCTTTTTTCTAATAATTCTTTCATTATTTCAGGATATACCTCACCTCCAAATCCATCAATATCAATTTTCTTATGAATAATTACATTAGGATATAATGAATTAATATCTACATATACGACATTTGTATGCATTCCAACAATAGGATCTAAAACTACAGCACCTTTATATCCTTCTTTATCTATATTAAGCTTATCAACTGCAACATAATCTCCTAATTGTCTTAATCTATTGATTACTAAATAATCACCTATTCGAATTGGACTCTTCATAGTTATTGGAATATTTACAAATTTACATAATTCCAATGCAATATTACTAAAACCATATTTTTCGTCAATTTTTAAACATAACTCTACGTCATATAAGTTATACTTTTTTAATTCCTCTTCTTCCATTAAACTTACTAAAATATCTCTATGTTTTATTTTTTCAAATCCTTCAAATCGGCTGACTTCTTCTAAGCTATAAGATGATAAACCTTTAACAGTAGACTCATATTCAGTTTTTAAATCAAACATTTCACATAATCTAAAATATTTATATTCATACCACATACTATAATATCTCAATCTTTCAAGAATATGTTTATAATCAAATTCAACATTCCAACCAGCTATAATTGTTTTTTCTTCTTGCTTTAAATATTGTATAAAATCATACAGCATATCAGTTTCTCCACCATTCTCCTCAATTGAGAAATATTCTGATTTTCCATCTGGATCATAACAACCTATACATAATATCTTATATTGTCCAGGTTCTTTTGGAAAACCTTTTGAGTCATCTACTTCAATATCAAGATATACTATATTATCTTTTTCATATTGAATCTCCAGCTCTCTATCTAATAACAATCTTCTGGCATATGGAATGTCAGATTCAAATGTTTCATATCCTTGATTTTGCAACATCTGTCTTAATTTTAATATATCATTAGTATATCTTACCTGTAACTTATATACTTCAACTTCATCTCCATTTCTTTTTCGTGCTCTATATCCATCTTCATAATCTACTATATAATTATTATTATTTATTATACTTTTTATATTACCAGTCTTTTCTACAAATAGATATGGTAATACTGGACATCTCCATTCTTTTATTTGTCCTTCATTAATAAATCTAATTATGTTACCATCATCAATAGTTTGATGAACTATATTACTTTGTACCATATTTAAACCTCCTTATTTCTTATTCAATATTCTACCAAATTAGTAAAATTATCTTAGTTATAATTATTATATTTCAACTTTTAAACAACCTGGCCAACCACCCTGATGTCAAATGATAGTAAGGGCACCTTCTATAACTTAATCCATATGGACATATTCCATGAAATGCTGCATTTTTACAACTATATGGGTTATAATTCTCTAAACTATTCAATTGTGTATTTGTAATATTTGGATTATAGTCGTTTGTAAAACTAAATATATTTTCGACTAATTTTCTATCCATAATCTTTAATAAATATGAGCCTAAATGAAGTCTGAATCCATGTTCAAGTTCACCAGTCAATAAAATTAATTCTATTCCTTGTCTTATGCATGGTGGTAAATCTAATCCTTTTAATTCAATGTTAATTTGAGAATTTGCCTCTGCACCAACATCTTTAATATCTTTTTGTAAAGTTATTAAATATTCATTAAGCCAACTATTTTTATCTTTCCAATTTACTTCATCTCCAAAACTTTTACCATTAATACTATTCTCAATAATTTTACTCAACTCACTATTTATATCTATTCTTATCATTTTCATATTAGTTTTTGGATGAGTTGTTCCTACAAATCTGGCTAATCTATTACTATCTCCTAAAACATTAAAATCAATTATATCTTTTTGTAATTCTTTTTCAATAATTTCATACCAAAAATTTCTTATTGTTTTAGAATACAATCTTCTACTTCTCCATGCTAAATCAGGATAATCTATATAACAATGAAATCCATTTCCAGTAAAATACCATCGTCCAGTTAAATCTTCCTTTTCAAGATATTTGTTTAATATATCTACCTTCTTTAATAATATATTCATTCTGTCTGAAAAATCCAAATCTTTACTATGCTCATCTATATCAATAAACATAGTTTCAAATATATTATTATCTCGTTGATACTCACTAAAAATATTCACATAATTTTGTTTCATTATAATTGCCCTCTTTATTAAGTCTACTTCAGAATTGACCAAAATTCTTTTCATACTGACTTGACGTGGAAAATTATTATCTTTCCTTCTAAGCCAAATTTCAACTTCAGACACCTTACCATCTCCTTATGAATAACAACATCTTTTAATTCTTAGAGTGTATAATTCACTCTCTTTTTGACGATTTTTAAAAAATAATAAAAAATGACATTAAAAGGTTATTGTTATATATTAATATCCCTTTCCAAATAAATTCTATTTCTTGGACCTTCACCAAACTCTATGCCAACTTTTTTAACATTTCTATATCCATATTTCATAATGAAATTTTCAATTACTTTATCTAATATATATTCAGATATATCTTCTGCAGTCGAATGTCCATCTATTAAAACTATATCAGTTTCAAATAAAGTCAATTGTCTATATCCATCTGGGATTATTGTTATTAAATCACTTCCTTCATTTTCAATGATTTCACAATCTAAACTTCCTACAATAAATTTATGATCAAACTCATCTACAATTTTTTCAACTTCTTTCTTTAATATCTTAAAATCTACAACAAATTCATTCAATTTATTTCCAGTAACAGATATTCTAATAATTCCACTATGACCATGAATTCTACTACAAGCTCCTTTATGGAATGGTAATATATGTGAGTATGCAAAAACATATTCAGGTGTCTTTAATGTATACATATTTCCTTTCATTTTATCACCACTTATTTTCTAAATGCAACTTTATCCTCATTTTTATTTTTTAATTTTACTAATATTCTTAAGTTATTAAAATCTCCTATAATCTCATCAATATCATCTATTCTAAATTGAATCTTCTTATCTTTTACTGAATTTTCTATTACTTTAACATCGCCATCAGATGTTATTCTTATAATATTATTATTGGCAACTTGAAATTGAGATGAAAACTCAAAATCTCCCATTAATCCTTCCATTGCAATAGCTTTGAGCAAATATTTAATTGTACTATACTCTAAACCACTATTCACTTTAATTTCTACTACCTCAAATTTATCAACTTTCATTTTATCACCCAAATTATAATATTATAATTATAGTATATAAATGTTATGCTTATACACCATTCTTATTAAAAAATATTCTACAATGTAATCTATCACTATAATTCATTCCATATTTTGTACAAAATTCCCAAACTTCCTGACATAATTTACTATTAAAATTACCATTATCAGTTTCTGACATTAACCAAACTCTATCATAATTAATATTTAATTTTTCAATTATATCTAAAACTTCATCTAAACTCCAAGAATTATTTCCTATTACAAATTTATAATTAACTGTATATAAACCACCATCTTCCCATTTCTCTAATTTTTCTAATGCAAAATTATGCTTTTTTGGACTGATTGTAATTACATCAATACTATCTCTTAAATCAGTATATACATAATTTCCACTTGTCTCTATTCCTATTTCATAATCACAATAGTCTGTAGCTAATTTATTAACTATATTATATTGCTCTAAAGGTTCTCCTCCAGTAATTAATAATCGTCCTGTTATTCTTATTAATTTATTAATATCATTAACTAAATCTAAGTAGTCTATTTCACTATTATCATTCCAAGATTGTTTAGTATCACAAAATGGACATTTATTACTACATCCAGCCAATCTTACTAATGTTACCGGTCTTCCCATCCAAGCTCCTTCACCTTGTATTGTATTATATAGTTCAATAAATTTAACCCTCATTGCTTATCACCTTAGTATTATAGCTCTAATTTTTGTACTATATTTTTATAATCATCTAAATCTAATTCTTTATATTTATTAATTAAATCATCCCAATTAATATAGACACTATATGGGATTAAATCTTTTTCTCCTGCTCTTACAAATGCCATAATTCTATCTCTACAAGTTGCACATACTCCACATGCCTTACCATCTTTCATACCCTCATAACATGTCCACGTCTTGCCATAATCAATATCTAATTTCTTGCCAATAACTATTTCTTCTGATTTTGATAAATTTACAAATGGAGCTACTATTCTTATTTTATTTAATCTATTTAGTGCTACTAGTTCATTAACTTTTTCAACAAAACATAATGTAGTATCCCAATAGCCACTATATTCATCATGTCTTTGAGCACCATAATATACCTTTTCTGCTCCAACTGCTTCTCCATAACTTAATGCAATACTTAAAAATAGTAAATTTCTAAATGGTACATATGTTATTGGTTGTGGTTCCCCTAATACTTCTTCTAACGTCGGAATATCTATATCATTATCTACTAATGCAGAGCTTCCTTTCAATAATTCATTCATAAAATCCATATTGATAATTTTTAAATCATTTACATTATATCCTTCATCTTTTAAGATTTTAACTTGTTCTTTTGCCATTTCTATTTCAATGCTATGTTTTTGACCATATATAAAAGATACTGGATATACTTTTTCCTTTAATTCTTTTACTATATAATGTAATAATGTAGTTGAATCTAATCCGCCGCTTAATATTACTATGGATTTCATTATATCACCTTATAAAAATAAAATAATATAAATTAATCATCTACATTATCTTGTTCCTCAACTGCTCCACCACTTCCACATAATGTTTTTAATTGAGATCTTGTTAATAAGTCTTCCATTTTCAGTCCTTCTTTATCCGGATCAAATGATATTATTCCTAAATCAGTATATTTCATAAACGTCATATTAGACATAGGCTTGCCAGTTTCACCTCTCACCATCCAAACTTGCCTAATATCTTCCAAACCTTTTTTCTCTCTTTTTGTAATTGATAATATCCTTTTTACATTATATCTAACACTCAATCCACCTCTTAAATGTACTCCATTATCATATGGATTAGCCGGATTAAATGTTGCTTGTAATGTCATTAAACAACCTAATCTATATTTATCTTGCATCTCACTTAATTTTTCAATTATTTTCCCCTCAGCAAATGATTTTGCAGGATTATTTTGTATATCTGAAGGAAACGCCAATCTTATTGGATTACTCAATCCATCAAATATAATAAAATCAACTTTATTTTCATATATATCTTTTTCAAACTCTGAATTATATTTCTTTCTATCATCTCTTAACTCATCACAGTCTATAACAACTTTACTTCCTTTCATTCTAACTTTCGTTTTATAACCAAGATATGTCATTAATTTATCTAATTTTCTATATTGATCTTCTATTAAAAAATTATCATTTATAATTTCATCGTTTATACCAAATCTCTCCATAAAAATTGGTTCCCATGTATCTAACTGAGATTCTAAACTTCCCTCAGTATCAACAAATAATACTTTATATCCTTTACTAATTAACCAATATGCTTCTTGAATACAATATAAAGATTTGCCAATTTCAGGAAGTCCAAAAATACCAGATATTAATTTACTTGAATATGCTCCTCCTATAAACATTTCATTTATTCCTTGTATTGAACTGGGGAAATATCTTGTATCATCTTTTTTGACTTTTTTAACTCCACGTTTTACAGCCATTTCAATCTCCTCCTTAACTTTTCTTATATGTTTACATTCTTTTTTATTAAATGTAAAGGCTGGACATGTACAAAATGACTCATTATTTTCTAAATCTATTTGAACCAAATATGTACCATAACTACCTTCTATATTTTTATATATAATATTATTTATTACCTTCATAATATCACATATATATCACCTTAATTTTCAGAGCTAATCTCTACGTATTTACCAATCCTATTTTCATAAACAAGATATTTAAAATCTATTCCTTTATTTATTAATTCTGTTGTCGTTAATGCTACATGTAATATTCCACCATTAGCTAATACATAAATATCACAATCATTAATATTTATACTTGATATAACTTCATTAATACTTTCTTTTATTCTATTTTTCAAGTCCACTATCACCTCCTCTGCACTATAATCTAAAATATATAAGTCACCAACCATATCTACAACTAAAAATTTTTCTCCAAGTGTCTTTCTCAATGGTGTCATTATATCATGTTTTATATTACAAGGCACAAATACCACTTTCAAGCCTCCTTCCATATTCACATCACCTCACGATTTCACATTATAATTTTATTTTCTAATATATATAGTTTTTGTTTTAAAACCAATCAAGAATTGAATTTTGTTTTCCCTTTCGTTGTTCATATATTCTATTATAGTAAGTAACAAGTGA
>Ga0182240_100519_pt1 | contig 11676 bp, 10 predicted proteins | sample hydfrates4_PW_90_FD_145594 | JGI IMG/M metagenome (GOLD analysis project Ga0182240, IMG submission 145594) | Subsurface microbial communities from deep shales in Texas, USA - hydraulic fracturing test 4_PW_90 | ecosystem: Environmental > Aquatic > Deep subsurface > Shale gas/oil reservoir >...
TGTTAAAAAAGTTCCGACTATATAATAAAATCAAGGTTGACGAACAAATGAGAAGAATTATAAGAGATAAAACAAAATACAGACCTGATTCTGTTGTATAAATGGGATAAATTCAGAAAATATATCAAGTATGATGTGAAACTAGGTAAAAAGAGATTTGAGAGACATACATTATTCCCAACTCTATGGATGAGGAACGTGGTAAAGGTTTACTAAAGAAAGTTTTAGAGTTTCTAAAGATAGAATCCCAAAAAATTTTAAGGAGGGAACAAAGATGAAAAAGATACTGTTGTTTGTAGTAATTTCTGTTTTAAGTGTAGTTTCATTGGCAAGCACTTTGTCAATGATCATGGATGTAACAGGACCGTTTTCAAGAAATTTCAACCCCTATTTTTCAGGTGGAAGTAATTTCTCTGCAAGAGGTTTTATTTATGAAACTTTGTTTTACATTAACGGATATACTGGCGAGGTGGTCCCATGGTTAGCTACAAATTACGAATGGTCTGATGATTATTTGGAACTTGAAGTCACATTAAGGGAAAATGTGAAATGGTCTGATGGAAAGAATTTTAACGCTGATGACGTAGTATTTACTTTTAATATGATTAAAGCTTATCCTGCTTTAGATATTGGAGGTGTTTGGCAAAAAGGTTTGAAAGAGGTAACTAAAGTGGATGATCAACATGTTAGGTTTGTTTTGTCCAAAATTGATACACTTATATACACAGATATTTTTAGCGTATATATCGTCCCTCAACATATCTGGGCTACTTTAAATGACCCAACTACCTATACTGCTGAAAACCCTGTTGGAACTGGTGCGTACTTGTTAGGACAATTTACTAGCCAAGTTTATACTTTGGAGAAAAATAAAAATTATTGGCAAGAAGAAAAGGTGAAAGTAAGTACTATTAGAATTCCAGCCTTTACTGGAAACGACGCTGCTCAATTGGCTCTAATGAATAAAGAAATTGATTGGGGAACCCTGTTTTTTCCAAATATTGAGAATATATTTATTAAAGCCGATCCGGAGAACAGAGGTTATTGGCTTCCTGAAGGAAACCCAGTTCTACTTTTCTTCAACCTTGATGATGAAAGGTTTAAAGATGAAAATTTCCGAAAGGCAATCGCTTTGGGCATAGATAATGAACAGGTGGTACAGCTAGGAATGTCGAATTTAGCAACTGTTTCCAATCCGGTACTAATAAAAGGTGGTTTCTCAGAATTAATAAATGGGAATTTAAAACATTTGTGGTATACCAAAGATACTGAACAAGCAAAAAAGATGTTAAATGATTTGGGATATAGTATTGGCAGAGATGATATATTCTCTGATGCTAGAGGAAATAAATTGAGTTTTGAATTGATAGTACCTGCAGGTTGGACAGATTGGATAGCAGTGTCACAAGTACTTTCATCCCAGCTGAAACAAATAGGGATAGATGTAGTTGTATCCCAAGTTGATTTCGGATTGTATTTAGAGAGAATTAGAAATAAAGACTTTGAATTGGCTTTGAGTTGGGTGAATTATGGTATAAATCCTTACTTTTTCTATGAAAGGTGGTTACATTCCACAAATGCATACAGTGGTGACAACAGAGGTGGCTGGATTAGCTTAACGACGGATTCTTTGTTAGAAATTTTTAGGAATACTTCAGATGAAAAAGAGAGAGAACTTGCTATTTCATCACTTCAACTAATCGCTTTGCAGGAAGTTCCATCTATTCCTTTGTTTTACAATCCAACATGGTTTGAATACACTACCTATAATTTTGAAGGATGGCCTAATGAGGAAAATCCATATGCTTTACCAACTATAACCGGAATGGATAAGGCATACATTATAATGAACTTGGAACCTGTTAAATAAATTGATTCAGGGAATAATAACGACCCGCCCCTTTTGGGGCGGTTTTTGGAGGTATAACGTATGAAATATTTGAGAGAAAAGATTTTCTTTTTTGTAATAGCTTTAATTGCTGCGCTTACAATCAACTTTATATTGCCAAGGTTGATGCCCGGCGATCCAGCAGAAAGAATACTTTTAAGAATGGGTGGAGAGGTGCAGCCTGAAGCAGTTGACGCAATGAGAATAGCGTTGGGCGTCGATAAAGAAACACCTATACTCAAACAATACTTCTCTTATTTAAAAAATACTTTAACTTTTAATTTTGGTGTGTCGTATTCATATTACCCTGTTGAGGTAAAGGATTTAATTTTTTCATCTTTACCATGGACTATTGGGCTTGTGGGAATTTCAACGGTAATCAGCTTTATTTTAGGAACTTCTTTGGGAATAAGAGCGGGGTGGAAAAGAAATACACCATTTGATTCTTTTGTAACAATCATTGGCCTAATAATTAGAGGTTTTCCATATTTTTGGTTAGCCTTGATTTTGCTTTATGTTTTTGGATTTATGTTAGGAGCATTTCCACTTTCAAATGCTTATTCAACACAAGAATTTTTAACTGGATGGCGATTTGTAGGAAGTGTGTTATATCACGGATTTCTTCCTGCTCTTACATTAGTCTTAGCTTCCTTAGGTACCTGGATCTTAACCATGAGAAACAATATGATATCAACACTTTCAGAAGATTTTATAGTGGTTGCCGAAGCTAAGGGTCTGAAAGATAAAGAGATTATGAATAGGTATGCAGCAAGAAACGCGCTTCTTCCCAGCGTAACTTCTTTTGGTCTTTCTTTAGGTTATATAGTAGGCGGAGCATTATTGACAGAAATTGTTTTTTCATATCCTGGAATAGGATATTTAATGTATAAGGGTGTTACTAGCCAGGATTACCCGCTAATGCAAGCCATTTTCTTCATTATATCTTTATCCGTTTTGTTAGCTAACTTTTTGCTTGATTTTATTTACATTTTCCTAGATCCAAGGACAAGGGGTTGATAGTATATGATAAAAAAGCTAAACAAAAAAGCCATTGTGGGGTTATCAATAATATTATTTTTTGTTATAGTAGCTGTATTTGCTCCTTTTTTTGCACCTTACAATCCCAACGATTTTGTAGGACCCCCATATAGTCAGCCTACCTTTAATCATCCGTTAGGGCTTGATAGGATGGGAAGGGACATATTATCTCAATTGATTTATGGAACGAGGCTTTCTTTAATAGTTGGGCTTTCAACAGGGGCTTTGATGACGAGTATTTCGATATTAATAGGGATGACAGCTGGATATTTTGGAGGATTAGTTGATAGGATACTTTCCACAATAATAGACGTTTTTATGGTAATTCCGGGTTTGCCTTTAATGATAGTTATAGCTTCTTACATAAGAATTAGGGGAGTTGTACCTATTATTTTAGTAATAGCATTCACAAGTTGGGCTCCTGGAGCGAGGGTTATAAGATCACAAACGCTGACAATGAGGGGTCGCGAGTTCATCCTTGCTTCAAAAATAACAGGTGAAAAAAGTGGAAGAATAATCTTTTCTGAGATCATGCCAAACATGTTTTCTTTGCTTTCTTCTAACTTTTTTATGGCTTGTTTAACAGCGATTGTTGGTGAAGCTTCATTAGAATTTCTTGGATTTGGAGATGTTAGTTCTATAACCTGGGGAACAATGTTGTATTGGGCCCAAAACAGCAGTGCCCTATTAAATAATTCATGGGGCTGGGTTTTGGCTCCTGGAGCAGCTATAGCAACATTAGGTGCCAGTTTTGCTTTGCTTAATTTCTCTATTGATGAGATTACAAATCCAAGACTAAGAGGGGTGTGAGTAGTGCTTTTAGAAGTCAAAAATTTAAATGCTGGATATAGAAGCAACAATAAAATAGTGAGGGCAGTTAAAAACGTAAGTTTCAACGTGGAAGAGGATGACTTCTTAGGAATAGCCGGTGAATCAGGATGTGGTAAATCTACTTTACTTTTTTCTATGCTCAAACTTTTAAAAAAACCAGGTGAAATTTTTGGAGGAGAAATTATATATAAGGGTGAAAATATTCTAAAAATGGATAAAGAAAAGCTCAGAAAGAAAAGATGGGTAGAATTTTCGTTAGTCACCCAAAGCGCAATGAATGCTTTAAACCCTGTTTATAAGATAAAAGATCAGATTATGGATGTAATATTCGAACATAGTAACTACTCAAAAAGTGAAGCGATAGGTATGGTTGAAAAAGTTTTACACATGGTTGGAATTCAAAAAGAAAGAATGGAAAGTTATCCCCATCAATTATCTGGAGGAATGAAACAACGAGTGGCTATAGCAATGGCTTTAGTTTTTTCTCCTTCATTAGTGGTAATGGATGAACCAACTACATCGCTAGATGTTGTCGTTCAAAGGTCTATTATGGAACAAATAGATGAGATAAGGAGCAAAAATAAATTTTCAATTATTTTTGTAACCCACGACATATCTTTGTTATTTGAGCTATCAAAAAGGATTTCAATCATGTATGCAGGAGAAATGGTTGAAATAGGCCCTACTAAAGCTGTATATTCAAACCCATTGCATCCATATACTGAAGGATTAATAAATTCTTTTCCAAAGTTAACGGATGTATCAAAAGAATATAAAGGAATACCTGGTAGAATACCAGATCTCTCAAAAGAAATAAAAGGATGTCCATTTAAAGAAAGGTGCAAATACAGAAAAGATTTATGTGATAAAAAACCAGAATTTAAAGAGGTTACTCCGGGGAGGTGGGTTGCATGTCATTTTCCCCGGTAATATCTTTTGATAATGTAACAAAGAAGTTTCCTGTTAGAAAAGGATTTAAAACTCAATATGTCCATGCTCTGAGAAATATTTATTTGGATGTTTTTCCAAAAGAAATCATCTCAATAGTTGGAGAAAGTGGGTCAGGTAAGACTACTTTGTTAAGGGTATTATCTCGTGTTTACTTGGAAAACAACGGAAGTATAAAATTCAAAGGTGAAATAATTCCTAAAAAATTTAAGAGGAATGAAGAATTAAAATTCCGAGAACAGATTCAGATGATCTTTCAAGACCCTTTCTCTTCCCTCAATCCAGTAAAAAAAGTGTATCAAATACTAAAAAGACCTCTTGAACTTCACAAATTTGAACAAGTAAACCAAAGAATAAAAGATGTTCTTGAGGAGGTTGAACTTACGCCGATAGAAAACTTTATCGACAAATATCCTCACGAATTATCTGGGGGCCAAAGGCAGAGAGTAGTTATCGCAAGAGCCATAGTTACAAAGCCTTCTGTAATATTGGCGGATGAACCTACTTCTATGTTAGATGTTTCCATTAGAGCGGGTATAATGAAATTAATGTTGAAAATTAGAGATGATTTAGATACAACATATATTCACGTAACTCATGATTTAGCAGCTGCTAGATACATTTCAGATAGAATAGCCGTGATGTATGCAGGTATGATAATGGAAGAAGGAACAGCGGATGAAGTAGTATTAGACCCATTACATCCTTACACAAAATTACTAAGGAAAGCCGCACCCGATCCAGACAAAATAACTTCAGAAAAGTTAGGAAATACTGGAGAAGTACCAGATTTAATTAATCTTCCCAAGGGTTGCCCTTTTGAACCTCGTTGTCCCTTTGCTATGGAAAAATGTAAAAATTATCTACCCCAATACTTTCAGGTAGATAACAGAAAAGTGAGATGTTTTTTGTATGAAAATAGATAAAGATGGTGTATTGGAAATTTCTGGGGTAAAAAGTACTCACTTAGCTAACGAGTATGGTACTCCATTATTAGTATTGGATGAAGCTCAAATTAGGGAGAATATCAAAAGGTTAAAAAGTGCCTTCGAGAGTGCTGATTATACTAATTATGAAATCGCTTATGCTTCGAAGGCATTTTTGAATACAGAGCTTTGTAGAATTTTACAAAGTGAAAATGTGTCTTTAGATGTGGTTTCGGGTGGAGAACTGTATATAGCCTTTCATAGTTCTTTTCCTGCAAACAAAATTTTTTTTAACGGAAACAGTAAGACTAACGAAGAATTAGTTATGGCTCTAGAGAATGATGTAGGTCACATTATAGTTGATAATGAAGATGAATTTAGAAACATTGAAAGGATCAGTAAAAGATTAAGAAAAAAGGCAAAAATTTATTTTAGGGTTATCCCCAACATTACTCCTGATACTCATGAGTATATTTCAACAGGTCAAAAAGATTCCAAATTTGGGATGTCTTTTGATAAAATGTTGAAACTGATTAAATCCATCAAAAATTCTGAAAATTTGGAGATAAAAGGTATTCATGCACATATTGGTTCTCAAATAAACGAATCAGGACCTTATGTGGAGTTAGTAAAAACTTTTTTTGATCTTTTGAACAAAATAAGAGGAGAAACAGGGGTTGTTTTACCAGAAATTGATATTGGTGGAGGATTTAGTGTAGCACACTCGACTTTTCAAAAAGCTATAGATATTCAGAATGCTATAAAAAGAGTCATTCATGAAGTTAAATTTTTGTCAAGTAAATTTCATTATCCTTCTCCAAAAATAATAGTAGAACCAGGTAGATATATTATTTCTACCGCTGGAACCACACTTTACACTGTTGGCACAATCAAGAGAACAGAAAATAAAAAATACGTGGTTGTTGATGGAGGTATGGCTGATAATATTAGACCTGCATTGTATGGCGCAAAATATGAGGTGTTTATTGCGAATCGGCCAAAAAATAAAACGAACTTAGAAAAGGTTACAATAGCTGGTAGGGCTTGTGAATCAGGAGATATTTTAATTGAAGAGACTTGCCTTCCAGAAATAAAACCTGGAGATTTGTTAGCGATCCCCTCCACTGGAGACTATACCTATTCGATGTCAAGTAATTATAATGGTTTTCTAAAACCTGCCATTGTTTTAGTTAACAATGGGAAACATAAGCTGATAACAAGAAGAGAAGTTTACGATGATTTGATAAAAAGGGATATCGAAAATAGCGAATGGAGATAAAGAATGGTAAGTGAATTTATATGTACTCATTTAAAAGATAAAAGGTTATATGATCCAGATTTTTGGATTGATAGGTTGCATAACCCCGATGAAATTTTGGTGGATGAATATGAAATAAAATCATTCAACCATCTTCTATATAAGAAGATGGTTGAATCTCATTTAGAAAACTATTATTATGTTTTCTCTGATTCTAAAAAAGAAGTAACATCAGATGATTTTATAAACGAAATTGAAAAGATAATGTCGATGGAAGATTTAGAAAAATTAATGCAAGAAAATTTATTTTTCAAAGATAGTGAAAAAATAAAACCATTGAATAAATATCAATTAAAAGAGTTCCTTTCAAACTTTCGAGATTTCAAAAAGGGGATTTCTGCAGATATTCCGATATCTTTTGGCTTAGTAACTGATAGAAGCGGTTTAAAATCCATTCCTTTCAGATATCCATTAGGAATAACACCAAATCGTCCTTTTCATGATATTACCAGGCTCACCACTCTTTCACCAGGAGAACCTATTTTAATATACAGAAGAAGTTTTGAAGTAAATTGGTATTTTGTTCAGAGTTCTTTTTATTCAGGGTGGATAAATAGAAAAAATTTAATCGAAGTTTCTAAAAAAGAGTTTTTTGATTATAATAAATCGACAAGAACTCTAATATTGATGGAAAGTAAAATTTGCACCGAAGAGTTGCTTACCATTGGTAAATTTCGTTTTCAGATGGGAGATAAGTTAGTTCTAGCGAGCGAAGAAGAAACAAATAAATTTTATTTAAAAATGAACACCCTATTTCCTGAAGGGTGTTATCCGATAAAAATCCCTCTTAAAAGAAGATTGGTAGACGAAAAGTATGGGATTTTTCCAATTTCTTCGGCAAAAGAAGTAAAAACTTCTTTCCTTGATTTCAACCAGAGAAATTTAATTAAACAAGCGTTTAAAATGGTTGGTGAAAGATATGGCTGGGGAGGGAGCGATTACAATAGAGATTGTTCACGTTTCATAATGGATATATTTAAGTGTTTTGGAATATATTTGCCAAGAGATACTAAGTATCAAGAAATCATGACTCCTGCTGAAAGAACTTCTTTTCCTCAGCAAACAGAGGAAAGGAAAATAATTTTAGATGGTTTAAAAACCGGGGATATTCTTTTTATGAAAGGTCACGTTATGATGTATTTAGGTAAATTTGGAAATGAATACTATGTAATACATCAAGGGGCGGGCTTTAAAGAGAAAAAAACTAATGGAGATTTTGAGAGTTTCGATATTCATGGTACATTTATCATGCCTCTTTCTGCTTATACTTTAGGTACGAGAACTACTTATTTGGACTCTCTTTCATCTGCTGTAAAAATCACACAAGTTCTTAAAATATAAAAATTAACAGTGTTTATATCTTTCTATCTTTTTGGGGGAGGTATATTTTTTGAAATTTTTTTAGTTTTTTCCTAAAGCTTTTTTGTCGAAAGAAGAAATGATTGTTAAAAATCTTTATCAGTCTTTTAAGCTTCCCTGTGTAAGCCCTGCGATAATATACTTTTGCGAGATAGTAAATACTATAATTGTGGGTAAAAGAGCGATCACAATTCCGGCAGCCAGCACATTCCACTGAACACCTGCCTTTGATACAATGGAATATAGCCCTACAGGTACGGTATATTTGTCGGAGGTGTTTAAAAACATAACTGCAGTAAATAGCTCGTTCCAGTTATTTACAAAAGAAAAACTGAGAATAGCCGATAAACCAGGCAACATTAAGGGAATAGTGATTTTGAATAGAGATTGGATTTCATTACATCCGTCAATTAAAGCGGCTTCTTCGATACTTTTTGGAATTCTATCAAAAAAGCCCTTAGCCATTATGGTACTAAAAGCTGCACCAAAACCACTATAAATTATCACTAGGCTTATGAGTTTATTGATTAAATTTAAATTTGAAAACATTGTATATTGTGGAACCATGATTAAATAAGTTGGGATCATCTGAGAAAAAAATAAGAATAATATAATAGGATATTTTAATTTGAATTCTTTTCTTGAAAGTATATACCCACTTAACATAGCAAATATTGTTGAAACAAAGGAAGCGCCTAAAGATACGAAAATACTGTTCACAAAATACCTTTTAAAATTTACGAATTCAAATAATCTTTTGTATCCAAACAGCGTGGGATTATTTGTCCAATACCTAATTGGAAATGAGTATATTTCCTGCGTGGGTTTTAACGAAGTTAGTATAATCCAATATAACGGGAAAGTTGCAAAAATAAAAAACATAGAGAGTAAAATTATACGCATAACTTTAGGCAAAATTTTTTTCTTCATAGGCTAAACTCCCGTTTAGAAGTTAATTTTAAGTACATAATAGTATAAATGAAAAGAATTGAAATAATAACAACCCCATGTGTTGCGGCTTTGCTGTAGTTGGATTCATAAAAAACGGTATTTATCATCTTTACAGCCAAAATCTCTGTGCTGCCAGCAGGCCCACCGCGTGTCATCCCGTAAATTATATCAGGAAAATTCATAACCCATATGGTTCTCAATAAAATTGTATTTATCAAAGTGGGTTTAATATATGGTATAGTGATATTAAAAAGCTTGGTGAAGTAACCTGCGCCGTCGATTTCCGCTGCATCGTAAAGGGAATCAGGAACAGACTGTAATGCTGCTAAAATCATGATGGCGAAAAAAGGTATTCCATACCAAACATTCACTAAAATAACAGAGAACATTGCTAACGAAGGATCCGAAAGAAAACTAATGTTTTCTTCAATAATTCCAATTTTTATTAATATATCATTGATCACCCCAAATTGACCGTTTAACAGCCATGACCATATTAAACCTATGGCAAATCCAGAGATTGCCCATGGATAAAAAACTAGTCCTGCATATATGCCTCTTCCTTTAAAAGGTTCTCTCATTAAAAGAGCTAAAATAAAACCCAAGATTAACTGGAAAAACACAGAGAATAAAACCCATTTCAAAGTGTTCCAAATAGTATTAATATAAAAAGGGTCGGAAAAGATGGCTTTAAAATTTTCAAAACCTATCCATTCAATATTTTGGAAGTTATAAAGGGAGTAATTTTTAAAAGACAACATTACCCCACTGATAGTGGGGTATAAAATGATAAAAGATATTAATAACAAAGTGGGCAATAGCAAGAAAAAAATAAATTTTTTTCGTCTCAATTAGACCACCTAATTAATGCCGGCGTCTTTCCAAAAATCAGTCCACTGCTTCAGGCAATTTTCTACAGAAAGTTTTCCGAGCAATACTTGTTGCATTGTTTTTTCCTGGAATTCATTCCACTTTCCCCAATTTTCGTTATCTAAAGGGTATTCTGTGAATTGATAATGTTCCGGATCGTCAAACATTTTGGTCCAACCTTCAAAAAGGTCTGAGCTGAAATACGAATCGTAAGTATAGACTGATTGTAAAACTGGTAAAGCACCATAACTCTTGCTCCAATAACCATTTATTTCAGCTGAAGCAACGAATTTAATGAATTTCCAAGCCAAATCTTTATGTTCTGAGTATGTAGGAATTCCCCAGCCTACGAATCCAAAGGATGGATAAACTTTTCCACTTGTACCTAACGGAAGTGGAGAAGTTTTATATTGGCCAGGTTGAAGCATTTCATTTAACATGCCTGTGGTATCAGGGTCTTGAAATAGTAGTGGTGTTATACCCGAAACAAACGAATTAACTTGCTCATCCCATCCCCAATTTATTGAATCTTTTGGAGCTGTGTCTTTATACAAACTAACATAGAAATTTAACGCTTCAATTGCTCTTGGGTCTTCAAAAATAATTTCACCAGATTTAGTTAAATACATATTATTTGGATCTATGTCATCAAAGAATGAAGTTAAAACAATATCAATAAAAGCCGTTGGATAGCCCTTTCCTCTAAAAGCGAAACCGTATTGATTTTTTCCAGATTCTGTTAATTTTTTTGATATTTCATACAATTCCGTCATTGTTTTTGGATAACTTTCAATCCCATATTTTGCTAAAATATCCGGTCTGTAAAAGAGCGCTTTTACAAATACACCATGGGGTAGCAAGTAGGGTCTACCCTGGTAAATGCTAGCTGCTTCTAAAACCCCCTCGACCATGTCATTTTTTTCAGGCCAAGATTCGATATAAGGAGTTAGATCTTCTAACTTCCCCATAGCAGCTAATGCGCTTAAATCCCAGTCGCCTATCTCTACAATATCAAGAGGTTGTTCTGTGCTTACCATTAAATTTATCTTTTGATAGGCTGTTTCGTATGGTGGTGAAATAACATTAATTTTCACCCCAGGATTCAAAGTTTCAAACATTTGTATTATATTGTTTAAGGTAGGTGTTCTGTAGGGACTTGAAAATGCTTCAATAAGATTTAAAGTTATAACTTCTTCAGAAAAAATGAACAAACTAACCATCAAAACACAGATTAAAACAAGTAATTTTTTCATAAAACACACCCCCTAGTTTCATCAGTTTTGTTTAATTATATCATATCAGTAGAAAAGTCGAACACTTTAAAAAATAAACATGATATAATACCACAAAAAGCTAATTTATAATAAAGTAATTACTTTATCTCATATTAAAAAGGAGGAGTTCTGATGAACTTATTTCTTAGACTAAATCCAAAACCTAAAAAGTTAGTCTATGAAGGAGCAAATATTCACTTTGAAAGTTCAAAGCTTTCTATTTTCAAAAATCTTGAAGAAGAAAGTTTCATTAAGCTTTTCCCAAGTGAAGAT
>Ga0182240_100520_pt1 | contig 11647 bp, 10 predicted proteins | sample hydfrates4_PW_90_FD_145594 | JGI IMG/M metagenome (GOLD analysis project Ga0182240, IMG submission 145594) | Subsurface microbial communities from deep shales in Texas, USA - hydraulic fracturing test 4_PW_90 | ecosystem: Environmental > Aquatic > Deep subsurface > Shale gas/oil reservoir >...
TTTTCAACTATTTTTGATTCGGTTTTGTAAATTAATAAATAAGCGTTTTCTATATCTAAATCCGTAAAATAGTAGAAGTTTCGATCAGGGGTAAAGCTATAAGTTTCGTCTGCGCTTTTTACTGGACCTTTTCCTGAGTAAAGAATCAACATCGAACCTTCTTCCAAACTGTTCAATATTCTTTCTCTTCTACTTTTTATATCAGCCATATTAAATCCTCCTAATCCCAAAAAATAATCTGTTTTAAATTTTCTCTTTTTATTATATCATTAAAATGTGATACTTTTATTCTAAAGAAATAACATTTTTAGACGATAAAAACTTAAGAGTTAGAAAAAAAAGGAGTGAGTACAATGTTTGATGATGAAAATATAAAGTTGCGAATAAGCGGTGTAAAAACTGCTGATTTAGATATTCCAGCAGATAAGTACAATACTTTTGAGGAGATGGTGCAAGATTATATTAACAAAACAAAAGGCGTTTTAACTAAAATAACCATCAATGAAAAAGAAATCCCTTTAAATTATTACGATGAAATAAAAGATTCTTTCTTTGAAGGTGGAGAAGAGGTAGAGTTGGAATTCACATCAAAAAAAGAAGTTTTATTCGATCTTATCTCTCAATCACTTGAATATATTAGTAAGGTTAGGGAAAATTTAGAAAGGGTTTCAAAAGAAGTTTTGTTGAATACAAATGAAGGTCATACCATGCTTAACAGTATTGCAGAAGGTTTACAAGCTCTATTAGACGTCATAGAACAAACACGAGCTTTCAGCGAGGAAGATTTTTACAATCCTGGAGATTTGAATAACGTACAAAATGTTGTCCAAGATATAATTAGATCTCAAGGGAATCAAGATTATTTAGAGCTTTCAGACATCATTGAATTCGATTTCAACGAAGTTTTGTCAACCTTTGAAACGATTTTAAAAAATGCTCAAAAAACTCTTGAAAAAAAAGGGGTGTAATTTGAATGTACAATAATAATCAAAACGCTAACTATTATTTTGAAAACAGTATAAAAACAGCTAGTCCCGCAAAATTAGTCGAACTTTTGTATCAAAATTCAATCGAAAGAATAAATATGGCAATAAAAGCTATCGAGAATAAGAATCTTTCTGAAGCCAACAAACAGATTATAAGAGTGGAAGACATAGTCACAGAACTTAACGTTTCTTTGAATCTTGAAAAAGGTGGAGAGGTAGCTAAAAACCTCAGGGCACTTTATAATTACATGTATCAAAGATTGTTAGAATCAAATACCAAAAAGGATATTGGAATTTTAAAAGAAGTAAGATCTTTTCTACAAGAGCTCTTAGATACCTGGAAAGAACTATTGAAAAAAGAAGTCAAAACTTCCCGCGAGTTAAACGCTAAATCTGTCGATCCTAAATTTGATCTTCAATATTAAATTAAAAAATTCAAAAACCCTCCAAAGTCATATACGTTAGTTGGAGGGTTTTTATTTAATCAATTTTGAAAGTTATCCTATTGTAGATCTTCAACATCTTTATTTCGTGAAGTGATGGCTCTAAAAGCCTTTCTTCAAGAATTTTATCGGTATCTATACTTACCTGTGCAATTACATCTTCTTCATCTTCCAATTTAATAAGGGTATCTCCATGTAGATTTTTTCTCCATTTTCCATGAATTTAAAAAAATCATCAAAATAATAGTATAATTAAAAAAACTGATAAACTTTGGGGCTGTTTGCGAGTCAAAAAAATCAGGGGTTTTCCTTATGGGTGGTAGCGAGGCAAAGCCTTACCACCTCTTTTCCTTATGGGTGGGCAGCGAAGCCTTACCACCCCTTTTTCTTATGGGCGGACAGACAGCGAAGCAAAGCCTTACCCCTCCTTTTCCTTATGGGTGGGCAGCGGGGCGAAGGGGCGCTATATACAATGTTTTAGAAATAAGATTTTGAACTTAAAAGGGTCACAGGGCGAAGCCCTCCCATCTACCCTGCTTGGGACCGCAGGTCCCTTTCTTAAAAGGCTGCACAGAAGATGTCCTATATACAATGTTTTAGAGTTCCTAAGGCCAAAAAATAAAAAAGATTGAGGAGGAAATATTTTGAATAATTTCAAAGAACAAGCTCATAAGATCTTAGAAGAAAATCTTGTAATCGATGCACACTTCGATTTACTAATGGATGTAGCAAATCAAAGGAAATTTGGAATTCATAAAGTGATAGAAACCGATCATCTCGACAATTTTCGCAAAGGCGGACTAAATGCCGTAATTTCCTCTTTGTTTATCGAAAGCTTTTTAACCCCTGAAATCTCGTTAAGAGAGGCTTTAGACCAAATCAGCTCATTTTACCAGGAATTAGAAGAATCAAGCGATTATTTAATGTTATGTAAATCATACGAAGATATAATTAAAGCAAAAGAAAATAATAAAATCGGAATATTTTTATCTTTTGAAGGTGTTGAACCCTTATACAACGATTTAGATTTACTCGATATCTTTTACCGTTTAGGTGTAAGATTTGTTGGACTGACTTGGAGTAGAAGGAACTACGCGGGGGATGGAAGTAAGTTTTTACCGCCAGACCCAACGAAAAATTCGAACGGTTTGTCTGATTTTGGAATAGATTTAGTAAAAAAGGCTCAAAGTTTAGGTATGATAATAGATGTCAGTCATTTGAACGACAAAGGATTTTGGCAAGTTATTGAGCTTACAAAAGGACCTATAATAGCTTCCCATTCTGATTGTAGAAAGATAGTAAACTTAGAAAGAAACCTCTCTGATTCACAGATAAAAGCGATAGCAGATACCGACGGTGTAATAGGAATAAACGCCTTTAACAAAATTGTCGCGAAAGATCCAGAAAAAGCTAATGTTGATGATTTGGTTAAACATATAGATCACATTGTAAATTTAGTAGGTATTGAGTATGTAGGTTTAGGATTTGATTTCTGTGAGCATTTAAAAAAATTTAACCCCCAGTTTGTTAACAAACTTAATCCATCTCCATCTTTTCAAGTTTTAGATAACCATTCAAATATTGTATTACTCGTTGAGAGATTACTGCAAAGGGGATATGGTGAAGAAGACATAAAAAAGATCTTGGGAGAAAATTTTTCAAGGGTGTATAAAAAGGTACTAATTGATTAGAAATTTTAACTTAGTAAATCGGAAAAAATTTGGTAAAATAAGAAAGAGAGAAAGAAGATAAAAGAATTAACAGATTAAAGCTATTCTTAACACAAGGGAATCATTTATTAATTGTGGTTGAGCTTGAAAAATCAGAAAAAAGACCGTCAAAGTGTAGTATCGAGGTGAAAAAAGTGGCTGAAAATAAAAAATATGTAGAACTCCTATGGGCAGGAAAATATAACAAAATTGACTTGAGTGAAAAGATGCCCATTGAAAAACCAAATCTTCCATTTCAGACTATTGAGACGGTGAATAAGCCAAGAGCCAAAGGAGGAAACTCGCTTTCACTTTTTCCAGAGGATAAATATCCTGAAAACTATCCAAAGGATTGGAAGAATTTACTCATTTGGGGAGATAACAAATTGGTGATGTCTTCGTTGATAAAGCAAGGCTGGGCTGGAAAAATTAATTTAATCTACATTGATCCGCCGTTTTTTACGGGTGCGGATTTTTCTGTGAAAACAAAAGTTGGGGAGGAGAAAATAGAAAAAGAGCCTTCAATTATAGAAGAACGAGCTTACAAAGACACATGGAGCAATGGTATCGCTTCATATCTAAAGTATATGTATGAGCGATTAGTTTTAATGAGGGAGTTGCTGGCTGAGGACGGTTCTATTTATGTCCATTTGGATTGGCATGTAGAACATTATGTCAAAGTAATGATGGATGAAATTTTTGGGTATGGAGGAGAGGGTAAACCGGGATTCCGGAGCGAAATATTATGGGCTTATAGAACTGGTGGAGCACCAGGTAAAGACCCCGGTTTTTCTAAAAAGCATGATGTAATACTATTTTATTCCAAATCAGATAAACCAAAGTTTAACAAATTCAAAGAGAGAATTTATTATGAAAAAGCATTCTTCACTTCACAGAAAGACGAGGCTGGTAGATATTATGCTGATGTGATTCTTCGGGATGTATTGGAAGATGAGATTAATCTTGTTATTGACAATAGATTATCAAAAATAAGCGTGAAACCTGTAATTAATGTTTCATCTGAAAGATTGGATTTTGATACTCAAAAACCAGAAGGCTTACTTCAAATATTGGTTATGGCAGCAACAAATCCCGGAGACATCGTTGCAGATTTCTTCTGTGGTTCAGGCACAACCTTAGCGGTTGCTGAAAAACTTGGCAGGCGATGGATAGGCTCAGATTTATCCAAGTTTGCAATCCAAGTTACAAGAAAAAGGCTTTTAGATATTCACAATTCAAAAGATCTGATAGAAGAAAAGAAAAATAAATATGGTCAGCCCGCAAGGCCTTTTGAACTCTGGAACATTGGAAACTATGAAACTGTTTATTGGCAGGAGAGAGAAGATGAATATCTTGCCTTTATGCTCAAACTTTATCAGGCACAACCTTTAACTGGTTTTAAATATTTACATGGAAGAAAAGGAGACAGAGCAGTTCATATAGGACCTTTGAACGCTCCTGTTACGATGGAAGAAGTTGAAAAAGTAGTAATTGAATGTAGGGCAAACAACTTCAATAAGGCAGATGTTCTTGGCTGGGAATGGAGTTATGAAGTTAATGAACTCGCCAAAGCATTGGCAAAGAAGAACGATGTTGATTTAAGGCTTGTTCAGATTCCTTCTGTAAATGAAATAAAATCATCGCTTGTTGGTTTTGATTTGCAGTTATTGAAGATTCCGGACCAGATTGTTGAAAAAGAGTTATCAAAATATATTAAATTCCCAGAGGTTGCATATCTCGAAATTGACACTAAAACGAATGGAAATGAAGTCGTACTCAAAATCACTGATTTCCAAATCCCACCCACAGGAGAACTCGCAGAGATTGCCAGTAAAGTAAAAGACTCAAGGGAACTCATAGATTACTGGGCAATTGATTGGGATTACAAAGGCGATACCTTTCACAATCAATGGCAGAGTTTCAGGGTGAAAAAGAATCCTAAAGTCGATTATGAGGCAAAACACAAATACGATGAAGCAGGCGAATACCAGATAATGGTTAAGGTGGTGGATGTTTTTGGGAATGACACGAATAAGGTTTTGAAGGTGATGATAAAATGAGACCTACTGATCTTTTACAACCCGAACAGAGACGCCCAAGTAAGGCATATTTAGTCAACGAACTCCGAAAAGCAGTATACACATGGCGAGAAGAAGGCTATCCAAAAGTTACACCCACAACAAAAAGGCTTCTGCAGTTTTGGTTTGAAGAAGACCATTTAGTAGAAAAAGAGTTCTTTCAATTCTGGTTTTGTCAGAGGGAAGCTATTGAAACGCTGATATACGTTTATGAAGTAATGAAAAAACGGAATTTCATTGATATAGCAAGGGATTTCGGTGCCGGACCTATACAAGGTTATGACCCCTCCTATGATCAATATCCACTTTATGCCTTCAAAATGGCTACAGGTTCTGGTAAGACCTATGTAATGGCATTGAGCATTGTTTGGCAGTATTTCAATTATAAGAAAGAGAACAAAGATGATTATACCTCAAAGTATCTGCTCATAGCAGGAGAAAAAAATGTAATTTATGATAGGCTGACAAGAGATTTCAAAGATGGCAAGATTTTCCGAGAATTGCCGCTTATTCCTCTTGAGTGGCAAGAGGAGTTCGACTTGAAAGTGATCCTTAAGGAGGATCCAATCCATATAATTCCAGAAGCAGTGTTGTTTTTGACCAATATTCAACAGTTAGAACAAAGGGAGAGTAAAAAGAAAGAAGTAGAGCAGTATATAGATAAAGTTATGGAATTGCCTGAGGTTTATAATGTTTCCGATATCTATCAGGAAAACAGGATAAAAGAGGTTCTTACCACTTGCCCTAATATAATGATCTTGAAAGATGAAGCCCACCACATATACAGTTTTGAAAAGGCATGGAAGAAGATACTTTTGGAACTTAACAAAGACTTGGTCTCTCAATATGGCAAAGGCATCAATATGGAACTCGATTTTTCTGCCACGCCCAAAACTGAAAATGGAGCTTTATTTCCATGGATCATTGTTGATTTTTCATTGAAAGAAGCCATAGAAATGAATATCGTGAAATTGCCGCTGAAGGGGCTTGTAAAGGGTGCTAAAGAAATCGCTTCTAAAAAAACAGTTGAGAGATACAGAGCTTGGATTGATGCGGGAATAAGAAGATGGAGGGAATACAAGGATAAATTAAAGCCCTTATCAAAAAAGCCAGTACTGTTCTTTCAGTGCCCAGAAAATGAAGAGGCAGATGAGATATATGAGTATCTGAACTCTGCTGTTCCAGACCTTAAAGATAAGGTATTATTGATACATACAAATAGCACTGGAGAAGTTAAAAAAGCAGATCTATCTAAAGCGAGAGAGTTTGCAAAGACAATTGATGATCCAGATCCTGAAAAAAATCCATACGAAGCAATAGTAAGCACAATGATGTTAAATGAGGGATGGGACGTTAGAAATGTAAATGTGATTGTGGGACTTCGATCTTACACATCAAAAAGGAAGGTGCTCCCAGAACAAGTTATAGGAAGAGGTTTAAGAAAAATGTTTCTTGAAGAAGATGCAAATGTTGATGAATCAATAAACATCCTCGAAGTTATTGGACCACCAGGCTTGATGGATATTCTTGAGGAATTAGAAACCCAAGAGGGTATCAAGTTCGCTGAATTCGATACTGGAAAATCCCTTAATTTAACAACTATATATGTAGATGAGAATAAGCTGGATAAAGATATCGAGATTCCTGTGCTCTCTCCGAGGATTCTCCTGAGGGAATTTCAATTGGAGGAGGTTGAGGTTGATAAATTACCTCCGCTTGCAATACCATTAGAAAACAAAATCTTAGAAATGGAATATGTGGCTGTAGATATGCTAAAAGGAATGGAAATTATAAAAAGAAAATGGGATTTGCCTGTACCGCAGGATTCAAAAAGTGTCATTGCCTATTATACTGACCAGATACTCAAGCAGTTGAAAATAAGAGGAGCATTTTCTAGTTTTTACCCCCTCGTAAAAAAATATGTCATGGAAAAATTATTCAGCGAAAAAGTTGACCTCGATGACCCAAGAGTTCTTTATATGTTAAGTTCTCCTGAGGTTCAGGAGAGGTTAACAAGATTGTTTGTAGAAGCATTCAAAAATATGACTTTTATAGAAATGGAGCCAGAAAAGATATATTTTATTAAACTTTCAGACACGTCTCCTTTCCCCTCGTCAAAAATGGTTTATCCTGCCGATAGATGTATCTTCAACTATGTTCCTTGCGATAACGATTTTGAATTGGATTTTGCCAAGTTTCTAGACAGAGCTGAAGATGTGTTAGCGTTCAGTAAAATAGTTCCCAAAATTGGTTTTTTTGTAGAATATAGAGATTCTGATGGAAATCTTAAGTTATACTATCCGGATTTCGTCATATTGACAGACAAGAACGAACGTTTGATTGTTGAAACAAAGGGTAGGGAAGATGTCGATGTTAAACACAAAGACAAAAGAATGAAATTGTGGTGTGAAGATGCTACTAAAATTACAAAAAGTAAATGGATTTTCATACGAATAAATCAAGAGGATTTTGAGAAATATAGATTTAAAAGCATTGAAGAGTTGACTTCAACTCTAAAAGATGTCGGGTGATATCAATATCAAAAACCAACGAGGTGGTCTTCGAATGAGCCACTTACCCGTTGCTGTTGAAACCTTTTATTTTCTTATATAGCTTTGTTAGAATTGATCATACAACACAGAATATAAAGTTCACTTTTCTTACAGAATTACTATTTTGTGTTATAACTGTGAATATGCTCCTTACATGCTATAAAAGTAAAATTCAATTTGATAGAATTTTTCAATCAAAATCGTTGTTCTTTGAAAGTTATACTTTAGTTCGTTTCACAAAATTATGGTTAAGAAAAACGAAATAGGAACAAAGGATTGAATAATCATGTACCGTTAGGAAAGAGATAAAAAATGACAACGTACTTGCTATTAAAAAATCCTAACAACCTTACTAAGAAAGATAAAGTTAGACTCGATGAATTGATGGAATATCAACACCTTGACACAGTTCAAGCCTACGGATTGGTACTTGAATTTAAGAAGATGTTCGATTACAAGAAACCTTCTTATATAGCTAAGTATTTTAAAAGATAGTATGAAAAGGTAATGAAATCAAATATACTCGATGAAAATGGTCGATACCTCTATCCTATGCCACTAAATAAATGATGTTATAGCTCAGAAAAAAACCCTATTTGTATAAGTATAATTTAATCCTTCTAACAGTCCATATATACTCCTTTGGTGCTATTTGCAATCCCGCAGTCTCACCTTTGCTATTGTTATGGTGAAAACTCACATACGCCGGAACCTCATGGCTATGCCTTCAGAGGTAGGCAATAAAAGAGATTAAAAACATAAAATTAACAAAATTTTAGAAATAAAAGATTTTTAAAAATAAGATTTTGATTTAAAAAGAGCAACAAGGCAAAAACTTCTCTATTTTTGTGAGCCGGATGCGTGCTAAGAGGTACTAAAACAGATCTGATGAAACTTAGAATGAAGGACGTATTTTTAAAATTTTCGAATTCTAGAAATATGGTTTCAATCGAGTTTCATATTTTTTAAAGGGAGTAATAGAATTGTTTGGGGAGGTTTAAGATATGTCTAAATCTGTTTCAAATACTGATAGGATAGCAAAAGTTTTTACTGATTACTGTGCTAGTAAAAACTACCAAGTCAAACAAACTTCAGAGGAAAAAGATTTGAGGCTTGATATATCAAACTATTACTATAGAACAATAGTAAAAATCTATTATACAGATAAGGTGCTAATTCAAGGTAAGCAAAACTTATTGAAGGATGAAATGGAAAATCTGAAATCTGATTATGAAAAAAATCCACAATCTTTTATTGGAGGTGAGATAAAAGAGATCAAATCGTGCACAACAAGATACGACATTATGCTAGTTGAACTCAGATCAAAAATAAAAGAATCTTTAAACACGCTTGAAGCAACAGTGGAAATTACCGAAAATCCAACCCCTGCTATTGAATATAGGGCTAAAATTGCTAGGAACAATTTTTCTATAACTTTAACCCAATACAATAATGGCACCTTATTACTTCAAGGGAAAATGGATAAGCTTTTTGAGGATTGCTGTAACCTGATTGAAAGAATTGCTAACCCATCAGAGAAGGACGTGATAGCCAGATTCATATCAAGCGACGAAAAGAATTTGGAGTTTTTTGCAGCTAAATATACTCCTGAGCTCTTAGATATAGCTGAAGACAATGTAAAGAAAAAAATAGGCCTTGTTTATAATTATCTTGAGACTTATGATAGAAAATGGTTTGTAGCTTCCGAATGTCTCTGCTTAACTAAGATTCCTTTACCTGAGTTCTCCCCGTTGGTAATGCCTGCATCAAAGGCATTTGAGGGTTTTGTAAAAAAACTTCTTGTTGGGATAGGGCTTTTCGAACCAGGCTATTTCAATACAAAAAATGCAAATTTTTCGCCTCTGAATGATAGGAACAACCAAAGAAGAAAGACTATTTGTGAAAAAGAAACATACGCTGACACAATGCTCAAAAAAATTAGTCTGTGTCTCGATACGAACAGAAACTTTATGATGCATAGTGACGAGAGTAAAATTACCAAAGTTGATTCGCCAGAAAAAGCAGAGGAGAAGGTCAACAGCATATTTAAGGATACAAAAGAAATATTTGACTATTTTAATGACAATTATGATTTAATCTCCACAAGAAGAGATGAGTGATATGGAACAAAAAAATAGACTTCTTGAGAGTTATAAACATATAAGATCCGCACTAGAAAGCAACAATTTCATTGTATCTGATTGTAAAGAGATTGCTTATGGTGTGCAGTTTACCGTCTCTACTCTTAACTGGTCTGGACTAATTAGAATTTATCAAAACGAGAAGGGTGTTTTGAAAATCGATTATTCGCAACTTAATAGTAAAGCAAATGTGATAAAAATCCAAACTTTGATAGAAAGTAAAGAAATACCATCTGGTTCAAAAAATTTAAATAAAAATGTTGGACTAGGATTCCCTATTATCGGCACAGATGAATCGGGGAAAGGTGATTTCTTCGGGCCCTTAGTTAGCGCTGGTGTCTATGTAAATGAGCAATCTGCAAAAAAATTGATTGAATGTGGCGTAAAGGATAGTAAGAAACTTAGCGATGCTAAGAACTTAGAACTTGCCCAGAAAGTAACTAAAATATGTAAAGGGCGCTTTGCGATTATTGAAATATCTCCAGAAAAATACAATAGCTTATATGAGCAATTAAAAAAGGAAAAGAAAAGTCTAAATTCATTACTTGCCTGGGGACATGCAAAAGCTATAGAGGAAGTTCTTTCAAAAGTTGATTGTAAGGTTGCAATCGCTGATCAATTTGCAGACGAAAGCTTTATCCTTAGTAAACTTCAAGAAAGAGGTAAAAACCTGCGACTTATACAGATGCACAGAGCTGAACAAAACATAGCTGTGGCAGCAGCATCGATTCTAGCACGAGCAAGGTTTTTAGAAAAACTATCTAAACTATCAAATGAATATAAAATAAACTTGTCTAAAGGTGTATCGCAGACAGTTATAGAAAGTGGGAAGAAGATTGTTGCCACATATGGAAAAGATATTCTCAGAAAAGTAGCCAAATTACATTTCAAAACAACTAATGATGTCCTTAACAAACAGTCGAAACGTAGAATATATATAACAGAACAAGTACAAATAGCTAATGAATTTAGAAAAATAGGGGATTTTGAGGATGCATTTCCATTTGATAGATATTTATGAAAAGAAACAGAAAATGAGTTTGAGGGGGAAAACTTCTTCCCTGCATTAGGAAATTGGAACTACGGTTTATAGATAATAATTTTTGGTAGAAAAGTATTGAAAGAGAATGCTATGGAGAAGAAGAAATTAAAATTTTTCATAGCCAACTACTTTCAGATGAAAAGCCTTATATTGCTCAATTTAGAAAATATAGTGTTTCCTTGCAAGACAAAAGTTTGATATTTGATAGAAGATTGGCATAATAGAAAAACTTTATTAAGTGAAAATTATAAGTCGGAGAATGAAAAAAATTAAAAAGATGGTAACATTATTTACTTATTTAATTCAACAAATTTTCTTTCCTCACATGACTATAAAAAAGAAATTATTGGGATTAAGAAAAAAGAAAAATGAAGATAATCTTTCGAAAATAGCAGGTAATTAAGGCGAGGCAAAATGAAGTTTTACACAGGCAATAATGGAAAATAATAATATATTGTATAAAAAAGTTTCTTGTAATCGATGCGCACTTTGTTTTACTAATGGATATGTCAAACCATTCCAAAAATATGATAAAATAAAAAGGAGAAAGCATATGAAGGAGTTAAGGGATGCCAGGATATTTAACCCACATTATCTTCGGTCATAAGATTTTTCCAAACAGTTTGAAAAATGTGAAAATGTTTAACTTTGGACTGATGGGGCCAGATATCTTTTATTACAATATTTCTGATCCCA
>Ga0182240_100521_pt1 | contig 11622 bp, 8 predicted proteins | sample hydfrates4_PW_90_FD_145594 | JGI IMG/M metagenome (GOLD analysis project Ga0182240, IMG submission 145594) | Subsurface microbial communities from deep shales in Texas, USA - hydraulic fracturing test 4_PW_90 | ecosystem: Environmental > Aquatic > Deep subsurface > Shale gas/oil reservoir >...
CCATTTTATTCTGTGTTATTCTGACTGTATCAATTGAAGAAATAAGCACATCAGTCCCAATAGAATGGAACTTATCTATATTATCTGCTAATATCTCCAACTCTGTATCTATAGTTGGTATAATAAGGCTTATTTTTTCTTTTTTACATATATCTTGAAGAGTATCTATATACTTCACATCATTTATTGCTGGTATTGTGTATGCTCTATCAGCAAAGTACAATGCAGGTGCAAGTTCACTCATATCTGCACAGACTATTTTGCCAGAAATACACTTTGACTTTTTTGTTTTAATAAACTCCTGAATAAGTTCAATACGTCTTCCAGCACTAGTAAATAATATATTAATCATTTTTTATACCTCATTCCTTTAAAAATTACTTTTAATTATTTTTACTTGTACTTCCCATAAAATAAGGCATTGTATCTCCTTGAGAATTATTAATTCCTTCTCTTTTTAAAACATTAAAGATAGTCAAAATCAGTATCTTTAAATCAAGTAAAAACGATTGATTATCTGCATACCAAACATCATACTCGAATTTTTCTTCCCAGCTTATAGCATTACGACCATTCACTTGTGCCCAACCAGAAATTCCTGGTGTTACTTCATGACGTCTCATCTGCTCTGGAGTATAAAGTTCAAGATATTGGACTAATAATGGTCTTGGTCCTATAAAACTCATTTCTCCACGAATAATATTAAAAAGCTGTGGAAGTTCGTCTATGCTTGTTTTTCGTAAGAATGAACCTACCTTTGTCATTCTCTCCATGTCTGAAAGAGGTCTACCATCTCTTTCTGTTTCAACTCTCATGGTTCTGAATTTATATACTGTAAAGATTCTAGCGTTTTTTCCTGGTCGTTTTTGCTTAAACAGCACAGGCCCTTTTGGGTCTTCTAACTTTATAGCTATCGCTGCTAAAAGCATGATAGGTGATGTTATTACTAATAGGATTATTGCAAATAATAAATCTAGAAACCTTTTAATATAAGGATAAACTTTCATCAAATCACCTTCCTATGTAGACATGGAGACACCCCCCTACAAGATGGTCGCACTTTCTGGGGAATGTCTCCCACCATTTGCTTGCTACAAACCTGCTACAAGTACACTTGCAACCTAGCAATTCCAACACTTCCAATATACCTAATGTAACAAATTTAATACACACTTTTACTCAACAAATCTCTCTATCTATTGAAATAACTGTATTCCGTTTTCTCTTTCTTTCTAATCTACGATTTCAACAAAACATCCCCTACTACCCTACTTTCCTATACGTTGGAACCAACTTCTTAATTATCGGTGCTATCATTTCCTCCTCTTCTTTTTCTAGTATTAGCTGTAATATTTGCAGTTCTTTTTTAAACTTTCTTATATCTATTAATAAAGGCTTGCCTATGAATATCTTCTCGTGTTTTGTTTCCTTTAGCCCTTCTTCGGCCATGAGAAGTTCTTCATATAGCTTTTCTCCAGGTCGTAGTCCTGTGAACTCTATCTTTATGTCTGTATCAGGTTCAAAGCCTGATAGCTTTATGAGGTCCCTTGCTAAATCCAGTATCTTTACAGGCTCTCCCATGTCCAGTACAAATATTTCTCCTCCCTTTGCCATGGCTCCGGCCTGTATCACGAGCTGTGCTGCTTCAGGTATAGTCATAAAGTATCTAATGATTTCGGGATGAGTAACCGTAACGGGTCCTCCTTCTGCTATCTGCTTTTTAAATAAAGGAATTACACTTCCGTTGCTTCCTAATACATTTCCAAACCTAACTGCTACATACTCAGTTTTGCTTTTCATATCCATCGTCTGAACAATTATCTCTGCTATCCTTTTTGTAGCTCCCATTATATTTGTCGGATTAACTGCCTTATCAGTTGAGATTAAAACGAATTTTTTCACTCCGTAAATGTCTGAAAGTTCTGCAATGTTTAGTGTGCCAAACACGTTGTTCTTTATGGCTTCTGTAGGATTTGCCTCCATAAGTGGTACATGCTTATGGGCTGCTGCATGAAATACTAAAGCAGGCTTATATTTTTCAAATACCTGCTGCATTCTCTTTTTATCCCTTATGGACGCTATTATGACTTGTAAGTCTAAATCATCATATACTCTTTTTAGTTCATTTTGTATGTCGTATACGTTGTTTTCGTATATATCAAGTATTAGAAGCTTTTTAGGATTGAACTTAGCTATTTGTCTACATAGCTCTGAGCCTATAGAACCTCCTCCACCTGTTACAAGGACTGTTTGATTTTCTATGTATCCACATATTTCATCTAAATCTACTTTTACAGGCTCCCTACCTAAAAGGTCTTCTACATCTACATCCCTTATTTTTTTAATATCTACTTTACCATCTATCAGTTCATAAACTCCAGGAAGTGTTCTAAGTTTGCATTTTGTTTCTTTACAAATATCTAGTATTTCTTTTATTTCTTTTTTACTCGATGATGGGATAGCTATAATGATTTCATCTATTTTCTTTTCTTCTACTATTTTATGTATATCATGTCTAGTCCCTAGTACGGGGACTCCATGAATTCTTCTTTTGCATTTTGTGGTATCATCATCTACTATGGCTACTGGATGTTTTTTTATCTGGGGATTGTTATACATTTCCTTAATTACCATAGATCCTGCTTTACCTGCACCTACTATGAGTACTCTGCTTATTCCTAAATAATTTTTTATGTAAATTGTCTTAGCTCTTCTTAAGGCTCTATATGTAAATCTTGTACCACCGATAAGTGAAATACTTAAAAGTAAAAATAGTAAATAAAAGCTTCGTGGAAACTTTATGTGGGATATAAGTGATATGATAAATAGAAGTAGTGAGCCTATGAATGATCCTACTATTATAGATATCAGTTCATCTATACTAGCATATCTCCATAGGCTTTTATATAGGTTGAATTTATAATATGTAATAAGCATGATGGCTGTAATAATTATAAAACTATGAAAGTATGTATGTATATATGTTGACGGTATACTGAAATCAAATCTCAGTGCCAAGGCTCCTATTGCTGCTAAATTTACTAACAGCATGTCTAAAAAAAATAATACAGTTCCTCTATAGGTAATCCCCTTATCCAATTTTTCAATTTTAAACAAATATTTACTTAAAATATCTTTTTTAGAGCGAACCTGGACTTCCATCTGTATTCCTCCAAGAATATTTTTTATATTGATTGGGTATAATAACTTATTTAAAATAGGACTATGTACCCATATAATGTTAACATATTATAGCAAAATATGAAACGGTTGTATTTTGTCTAGTTTTGTCGAATATTATCTTGATACGTTTTTTTATGTCTAGCTTTTATTTAGTAAACAATTTCTTTTATAAGTTTATAGTCCTATATAGCTTATTTAAATTGGTACTATATCCCTATTAAGAAAATTCGATAAAATTTTCTAAAATCCTTCTTTATGTCTACCATTTTTTAATATTTAATGAAAATTTTACATAAAAAAAGGTGTTCCTTATATAAGAAACACCTTTTTTGTAAACCTTTAAAGTTTAAATCTCTATTATTTATTTGTTGTATAATCTATAGATAGCTGTAGCTGCTTGTGCTCTTGTAGTTTTTCCGTTAGGATTAAACTTGCCGTCCATTCCTACCATCAGGCCTTCTTCATATACTTTTGCAGCATCTTCTGCTCCCCACTCAGTTATGTCGGCACTGTCACTGAAGGCTTTAGCAAGTACTTCTCTTGCCTCATCGCTTAGCTCAACGTTATCTAAGGCATTACCAAGCATTGTAGCCATTTCAAGTCTTGTGATTTCATTATCTGGTAGGAATGTACCGTCAGTATAACCGCTAACGATTCCATTTTGTGCAGCTGTAGCTACATAGTCTGCATACCAGTCATCAGCAGTTATATCACTAAACTCTTCACCATACTCTACTATGTCTAATTCTAATGCTTTTACGATAAGTTTTACAAACTCAGCTCTTGTTACGTTCTTTTCCGGTAGATATATGCCACCTGGGTATCCGCTTACTACGTGCTTTGCTGCCATGGATTCTACATATGATTTGCTCCAGTGGTCAGCTATATCTGGGTATGTTATATTGGCTTCCATCACAGCGTATTTACTGTAATGTTTTACCTTAAATAGCAGCATACCACTTACTACTTTACCGCCAACGAATTCCGGCTTTTTGATTTCAGGATTGATATAGTATACTCCAAGCTTATCTAGGTCTCCATCTACATCATCAAGGCTTACCTTGATAATTATAGGTTTTTTAAATTCTGATATGCTTCCTACTTTATTTCCACCCTCATCTAATACATCAAGGGAAAGTTCTATAACTTTTTCCTTTGCTGATAGAGTTGGATCAATTTCAATACCTTCAAATGCTTCTTGCGGGGCTACCTTTTTGGAGTTAAACTGAACTGTCACGTTTTCTCCAAACTCTTCTATCACTTCTTTCTCGATAGCTCCTGCAGGTACGTTGTACTCAAGTTTATCTGATTTGATGTTTAATCCAATGTTATTTTCTATGAGCTTAGTCATTGCCTTTGATGGTAATTTTACTACTACATTTTCATCATCTACTTCTACAGGTATAGTCACTCTGGCTTCCTTAGTCTCAGTAGTTTCACCTACTTTTTCAATAGCCTTGACAATACTTTCTACAGCCTTTTCAATTTCTTTCTCATCTACTGTTGCTTCTGTTTGTCCTTCTTTATTTTTCTCAATCTTTACTGCTTCCTTTGATATTTCTTTCTCAGCAGGCTCATCTTCATCTTGTGGAATAATTACTTCATCATCTGAAGATAAACCACCGCCGCCTCCGGAAGACCCTCCGGAAGATCCTCCTGAGGAACCATCGTCTCCTGTACTCTCTGCTTCATACAGACCATATTTAGCAAATACAGTCTTCAGTTTGTCCATCTGCGAGTCATTAAGCCTAGTATTTACCTGCTCTTCAAATACACCGGTCATATCGTCAAAGTTTGTAAATGTATGGCCTCTAAGCTCAAGCCCACCTATAGCACTATCTACTACTCCTCGAATATCATCTACTCCACCTATCTGATTCGGCACTTTTATCTTGATATTACCTTGGTTTTCTGTATCATCTACAACAATTGGAGCATCTAGCTTATTTTGAAGTACAGTAAGTACAAATACATACATATCAAGGTCAAGACCTACGCTTTCAAGAATGGACTGCAGATCTGGAAGCTCAGAATTTATTCTGTCTATAAGATCTTGTTCCTGCTCTAATAATTGAGGCGATTGATCATTTTCAATGTCTTCTATTATCTTTACTCTTTCAGCTGGAGTAAAAATTTTAAATAGTTCAAATAGTCCTAAGGCCTTTTCAAACTGCTCTTCTGTCATGCCTTTGTCATATATGTAGGTTTGTTTTTGACTTTCACTTAGTAATGCAGTACTATCTTCAACTAAAGTCTGAATACCATCATCAGTTTGTACTAAAGACTTTAAAATGCTAAAAATACTCTGTCTAGTTTCAGGATTAGTTTCTGCTACCAAGTCTAAAGCTCTGTTGAAAAGATCTTTAAGTTCTGTAAAGGTCATGGATGTTATAGACTTACCGTACACAGGGCTTTTTACTGGTATGTAGGAAAATACCATTATTACAACTAGTAATACTGCTAGGATTTTATTTAGTTTCATATTTTCAATTAACCTCCTTTTAATTAAAGTTTTATTATGTTTTATATCATATCTACTCCTCCCTGAGCTCTTTCCATATATCCCCTCCCAATTTTATTTTTATTTATCATTAATTAAATTGTTAACTCTTTCTATCATAGTTATGGCTTCTGCCCTTGTGGCATTTCCAGTTGGATCAAGCATATTTTTGTCTTTTCCTTTCATAAGTTCAAGATAAACCAGTTTTTCCATAGAATCTTTAGCCCAGTCTGAAACTCGACCTGCATCTTTGTAAGCTTTTAAGTCTAAGTCCTGAGACAAGTCTAGACCTATATTTTTATAGTTGAGGGCATTCATGATCATGACTGCCATTTGCTCTCTAGTAATTTTAGCCTCTGGATTAAATTTATTGTCTGAAACGCCCTTTATTATACCTGTATTGTATGCTGCTTTTACGTAATCGTAATCCCATGAATCCTTATTTATATCCTTAAACGGTATTTCACTTTCTTTAGTAATGTCTATGTTTAATAGTCTTACTATAAAGGCAGTCATTTGACTTCTTGTTACCAACTGCTCTGGTCCAAAGTTTTCATCATCGATTCCCTTAGTTATACCTAATCTCACCATATTTATGATACTGTCTTTAGCCCAGTGATTTTGTATATCTTTGAAGGATATTTTTGTTTCTTCTTGTATAGGTTTTTCATTTACTACTTGAGCTTGAGGAGTAGTATCTTCCGGTTGTATACTTCCACCGCCTCCTGATGGAACATTGCCTGCATCTTCTTCAGGTGTCTCTCCTTCTAACTTTCCATCATTTAGTATCATTTCTTTTACTTTATCATTTTCCCCATTTTCCACATAATCTAAAAGCTTCATTCTGTCTTCTTTGTCCCAGTCTTTTAGTGCGTCAAGAGAATCATTTATATCATCTATGGATATACCTCTTGCTTCTAGGGCTTTCTTTTCTTCTTCACTCATTAGTCCGGAAAAAGTATCCTTTAGTTCATCTATACCCTCTTCATCTTCAAGTGTATCTTTTAAATAATATATTATTACTTCTTTTCTTCCTTCGCTATAATCAGAAACTTTTTCTAGGATATCAGACAGCACTGAAGAGCTTATATCTTCACTATCTGCTCCATAACTAATATAAGTACTAAGTGCACATATTATTATTAGTGATAATACTAAAGTTTTTTTCATTTCTTTAATCCTCCCAGATTTCTATATACTAGCAATTATGTATAATATTCTACAGTTTCTTTTTTTTTCCTTTAATCAAGATAAATTTATATGAAAAATTTAACATTTTTCGTTATTTTTTAGGGCCATTAAGGTATTAAATAAGAATATTCACTCTTTTGAGAGAATGAATATTCCTAGATTTTAGAACTTCTATTTAAACTAGATTTTGTTAGAGGATACTTTTAAAAACTTGAAAAATTTTTTTAAGTTTCTCTTACCTTTTATCTCTAAAGGTCTTTCAGGTTCTAAAATTTCTCCCTTTATTATTTTTTCAGGATTTTCTTTAAATAGTATTTCCGCCTTGCCTGATCCATAATCTTTCTGAACTATATTGTATGCTTTTAAAAGTTTTGGCGCTCTGCCTCTAGGTGAGTGTCCATCACTTCCAACAAAGTGAATCATGTTATGGTCGATTAGTTTCATGACGGTTGTTTTTACGTTTTTGCCAAATTTGCCCGTAATGCTTCCACTGTTTGCCTGACATAGAGCTCCCATATCTATATATTTGAGGAGGATATTAGGGTCTTCAATAACTCCTCTATATCTTTCAGGATGGGCTATGATAGGAGTTATACCCATAAGTTTTAATTCATATATAACTTCTTCTGCATAACCAGGTATTTCAAACATGGGAAATTCCATCAGGAGATATTGGGTGCCGTTTATTGTGTTTATTATTTCATTTGTTAGAAGATAGGGAAGGTTATGTGTTATGTATACTTCGTTTCCCGGTAGTATCTCCACACCAATGTCATTTTCAGTCAATATGGCATTGAGCTTTTCTACTTTTTTATTGATCTCATATTTGGACGGATAGTTTCCTTCTTCTATGTAATGGGGAGTGGCTACTATCTTTGATATGCCATTTTCCTCAGCTATCCGAGCCATCTTTATTGACTCATCTATTTCTTTTGCTCCATCGTCCACATCAGGAAGTATATGACAGTGTATATCTATCATTTTTTCCTCCTCTTTCTCTTTGAAGTCACAGCAACTTCGTCTTCTTCGTAATAGTGGTAGTAGTAGTATCCGTAGTAACCTTTTCCATTTACAGGTATTTTATTCATTACTACTCCCAAAATATTTGCATTTACATTTTGTAGCAGTTGTTTAGCTCTTTGGGCTTCTTCTATATAGGTTTTTCCTGAAGATACGACTAGTATAGTACCATCGGCTATTGTGGATAGTATAGCCGGGTCTGTAACAACTCCAACAGGTGACGCATCTATCATAACTCTGTCATATTTTTCGACTGCTTCTTTTATAAACTCTTTCATTGAATTAGATCCCAGTATTTCAGAAGGGTTTGGAGGCTTTGGTCCCGATGTAAGTATGTCCAGTCCCTCTAAGCTGGTCCTTTGTACTGCATCCTTAAAGGGAATATGCTGGGCCAATACATTTGTAAGTCCTCTTTGATTATTTATCTCGAATCTTTTGTGTACCTGAGGTTTTCTAAGGTCGGCATCTATTAGAAGAACTTTCTTGTTAGACTGTGCCATTGTTATAGCTAGGTTGGTTATGGTAGTTGTTTTCCCTTCTCCAGGTCCAGAGCTGGTAATAACTATACACTTAATCTCTTTATCAAAGCTTGAAAACTGAATGTTTGTTCTAAGGGTTCTGTAGGCTTCCGATATGGGAGATTTTGGGTTGCTTAGGGATATTAACTCTTTTACGCTCACTACTGTCACTCCATTCTATTGTTATGCTTTTGTTACTTCGTCCATATTTGGAATGGCTCCAATGATAGGCAGCTCAAGGTATCTTTCTACGTCATTAGGAGTTTTGATGGTATTATCAAGATATTCTATAAGGAATACAATACCTAAACCTATCATTACTCCTAAAAAACCTGCTATTACCATGTTTAGAAGTGGTCTAGGCTTTACAGGATTATGTGGAACAACGGCTTTGTCAATAACCTGCACATTGTCGATCTTCATTATCCTTGTTACATCCTTCATGAATACACGTGCCAGTTCATTAGCTATCTTGGTTCCTAATACAGGATCTGTATGGGTTACTTTTATCTGTATGATCTCAGTGTCTTTTACAGGACTAACAGTTACTTTTTCTTTGAGCTGCTGAGGCGTAGTATCTAAATCGAGGTTTTCTATTACCTGGCTTGATATGGATCTGCTTTTTATTATCTCTCCATAGGTTTTTACCAGTTTTTGGTTAAGGAGTACGTCTGAGTATTGTATCATAGCGTCCTGATTAATAGGTTTACTAACCATAAGAGTCGCAGATGTCTCATAGATAGGTGGTAATACAAAATAACTTATTATTCCGCTGATTGTTACAGAAACTACCATTAGTAAAATTATAATCCAGATTCTTTTTCTAATGATTTCAAAGTATTCTCTAAGATCAATTTCATATTCTCTGACTTCCATTTTTTCCGTCCTTTCTTTTTTCTGATGTTTGTTGTAAATCTACTTTACAACTTATTTTAATTCGATAAGTTATATTAATTTTCCTCTTTTTTAGAGAAAAAATGCTTTCATACCGAAAAAGACATGAAAGCTTTCAATAAAAGTTTTTTTGGTAGCAGACCTATATAAGTATACCAAATTTCATTGTCGAAATTTGTAATTTTGTGTCAAAAATCTAATTTTTTTATAAAAAATCCTCCTTAACATCTTGTCAAGAAGGATTTTTAAGTGTTCTAGGTTTTGAAAGAAAAAGGTGTGTTGTTAAATTTTCGAAACCAAAGGGACAGTCCCCTTGGTTCTCGAAACCAAAGGGACAGTCCCCTTGGTTCAGCTAAAATCCTCTGTAATACGAAACATAATTCACCACACGAGTTTTGAAAGTCTTTATTATCTTAGTTAATGTCATTTTTATCATAAAACTCATATTTTATGTCATCTCTTTTTTTACATCTATACATGGCAATGTCAGCTTTTTTAATGAGAGAATCTCCATCATCCTCTCCACCACGATAAATGACAATGCCTATACTTACACCAATCTTAATCTCCTTTCCATCATACCTTAAAGTATAATCCAGCTCTTGAATTATACGTCTTGCGAGTCTTTCAACCTCTTCTATCCCTTTTATTTCCGTTTGAATAATTATAAACTCATCTCCACCAAATCTCGCTACCATATCTTTGTCATCAATAATTTTCTTAAGCTTTTCAGCTATTTTTTTCAAGAATTTGTCGCCCATATGGTGGCCTATCTCATCATTTATCATTTTAAAATTGTCAAGGTCTAAAAATAATACTGCAAAATCAGACCCTTCATTATTTTTTCTCCTTTCCATCTCTCTGCTTAATCTTTCAAAAAACTGACTTCTATTTGGTAGATTTGTCAAAGGGTCATGATATGCCATCTGTCTTAATTTGTTTTGCGCCTCTTCTAGTACATCAAGCATCCTGTTTATTGAGACTGTCAGAAATGATAATTCATCTTTTCCCTTCACAGACATACGAATAGACATATCCTTTGTGAGACCGATATTGTTAGCTTTACTGCTTAACTCAATTAACCGTTCCAAAACGATTTTTTTGAGTGCCAGCATTAATATAAAGCATAACAGTATTCCACCAAAGACAAACATAATTATAAAGTAATTGACACTAGCTCGTCCCTGTTTGAGTATATCTCTTTTTTTACTAACCTTCAAAATAATTGCAGGATCTCCATAGATGTCATTTACAAGAGTATATCCACTAATATAATCCTGATTTTCCGGCGTTATATAGATATTTGAATTCTTTGGGAATTGGGATAAGATTTTTTCAAAATTAAAATCCCGCTGATTGTCGTCAGCACTACTCATTCGGATATGAAGATTTGTTGTATTTGAAAGCCATCTTACCTCTTCATCGCCAAAAAATCTTCCCAATATCAAAGAGCCCCTAACAGGTCCTTCTGCGGTAGTAGTTAAAATGGGGCGTGATACTATTAGTGCAGGACCTTCTGGTAGCATTACAATTCCACTGGTACTACTTTTTTCATCTGGATGAAAAACCAGTTCTTTCTTAGATAGTATGTGATTAAGTAAATCCTTATTAAGTAATATCTCCTCATCATTTTTCATGTCATAACCATTGGCAAGGACAACACTACCATTATTATCAGCAAATATCATGAATTCTAGTCTAAACCTTTCAAATGTGCTCATTTCAGTAAAATTAGATTCAACGTATTCCATATTTTTATTGACTATAAATTCATAGGTATCATCCCATTGGGAATACTCAATATTTATTCCTTCTAGATCCTCTATTTCATTATTTAAGGCTCTCTGTAGTCTTTTTGTATTTTTCTCCATATTCTGTTTTTCTATCTCTTCAAAGCTTTTGATGAAAAAAACATGGACACCTAAATAGAAGATGGCCACAAAGTTTATGAAGAGAAGAATAATCAAAGTTATAATTTTTTTAGTTAAACCCACAACTTGGTCCCCCAATATATTTTATCCTATGTGATATTTTGAAAATTATATCATTAATTAAGTACGATATAAAGTGACAATCTCCTTTTTAAAAGTTTTTTTTAAAACTTCCATTTGCTCTATTTTTACTTTACCATAAACAAATAATCCTCCTTAACATTTTGTCAAAAAGGATCATTAGGTGTTTCAGTTTTGGAAGTTCAATTAAACATGATGCATGGCTCCACATCTGTTCTATAATAGTCTGACGGTCCCTTGGTTTATTTTTTATGAATTTTTCAAATCTCTTTCTTTATGTTTTTTCATATATTTAGCTATAAGT
>Ga0182240_100522_pt1 | contig 11561 bp, 9 predicted proteins | sample hydfrates4_PW_90_FD_145594 | JGI IMG/M metagenome (GOLD analysis project Ga0182240, IMG submission 145594) | Subsurface microbial communities from deep shales in Texas, USA - hydraulic fracturing test 4_PW_90 | ecosystem: Environmental > Aquatic > Deep subsurface > Shale gas/oil reservoir >...
TCTATCATTGTCAATTTTTGCTTATAATCTACTCTCCCGAGATTTGAAAAAAATTTCATAGTGAGTTAAACTATATATAGTAGTTATTTTTTAAGGGAGAGTGAAAAAAATGAAGGCTATTGTAAAAGCCAAACCAGGAAAAGGGTTAACCCTAATGGAAGTAGAAGAACCAACTTTACAGTTTTCACACGATGTAAAGATTAAAATTTTAAAAGTATCGGTATGTGGGACTGATGTACATATTTACGAATGGAATGATTGGGCAAAAGACCGAATTAAGCAATTCCCACAAATCGATGGCCATGAATTTGTTGGAAGGGTAATCGAAGTTGGAAATGAAGTTAAAAGCGTTAAACCTGGAGATTTAGTTGTTTCAGACAGTCATATACCTTGTGGTTATTGTCATCAGTGTAGAACAGGAAATATGCATGTATGCCAGAATTTAAAGATCTTAGGAGTAGATAGAGATGGCGTTTTTTCTGAATACGCCGTTCTACCAGATACAGTTTTGATAAAAATCGACGAAAGTATACCTTTAAAATATGCATCTGTGATGGAACCTTTGGGAAATGCGATTTTTACGACAACTGCAGCCGATCTTAGAGGTAAAGTGGTTTTAATTGCCGGAGCGGGACCTATTGGCGCTATGGCGATAGAAATTGCCAAATTATCCGGAGCAGCTTTCATTATAGTAAGTGAACCTTCTGATTACAGGATCAATATGGCAAAATCTTTAGGGGCTGATTTAGTTATAAATCCGAAGGAGAAGTCTGTAGTTGAAGAAGTATTAAAAATAACCTCTGGATTGGGAGCAGATGTCTTTCTTGAAATGTCAGGAAATGAAAACGCTTTGAATGATGGTATAAAATCATTAAAAAGCACAGGAGTAGCATCTATCTTGGGGGTTTATCCTGAAAGCAAGGTAAAGTTTGAAATGAATACCGCGGTTTTTAAGAATCTTACTATTCATACGATTACTGGAAGAAAGATGTTTGAAACGTGGTATATGGCTTTAAACTGGTTGAAGTACCGTAAATTGGATTTAAGTAAAGTCGTTACACATGAATTCGACTTTGAAAATTTTGAAGAGGCTTTTGAATTGATGGCCAGTGGGAAAAGCGGTAAGATAGTTTTAAACGTTACAAAAGAGGAGGAGGTTTGATTATGGATTTTTATGAACAATTGAAAGAAGATTTGAGAAAACTCGATGATTCTGGTTTACTTATCACCATAAGAACACTTGAAAGTGCACAAGGTGCGTGGATCAATATTAATGGTAAAAAGGTTTTAAATATGTGTTCCAACAATTATTTGGGTTTGGCAAACAACGAAAGGCTAAAAGAAGCTGCTATCAATGCTGTTAAAAGCTGGGGTGTAGGTCCTGGAGCAGTTAGAACAATAGCTGGGACTATGAAAATTCATGATGAATTAGAAGAAAAGCTAGCGGAATTCAAAAAAGTAGAAGCCACTCTAGTTGTACAATCTGGTTTCAACGCTAATCAAGCAGTTATTCCTACTATAACAAATGAGGAAGATGGTATTTTATCAGATGAACTTAATCACGCAAGTATAATAGATGGGGTTAGGTTATCAAAGGCAAAAAGATACATATGGAAACACAAAGACTTAAACTCTTTGGAAGAACAACTTGCTAAAGCCCAAAAAGATAATTGTAGGAGAAAATTAATTATAACTGACGGTGTTTTTAGTATGGATGGAGATATCGCTCCCCTTCCAGGAATTGTGAAACTAGCTAAAAAATATGATGCCTTAGTAATGGTGGATGATGCACATGGAGAAGGAGTGCTAGGAGAAAACGGAAGAGGAGTGGCTGATCATTTTAACTTGACTGACGAAGTGGATATAGAAATTGGGACTTTATCAAAAGCCTTTGGAGTTGTGGGTGGATTCATAGCAGGTAAAAAGGTATTAATTGATTATTTAAAGCAACAAGCAAGACCATTTCTATTCTCTAGTTCTTTGTCACCAGCAGAAACAGCTGCAGCTTTAGAAGCAACAAAAACACTTTATGAATCTAATGAGTTAGTAAAAAAACTTTGGGATAACGCCAAATATTTTCAAGGTAAGATAAAAGAAATTGGTTATGATATTGGAGTTACTGAAACCCCTATAACCCCTGTGATGATCTACGATGAAAAGAAAACAAAAGAATTTAGCTCAAAACTATATGAAGAGGGCATTTTTGCCTCTAGCATAGTTTATCCCACCGTTCCAAAAGGGAAAGCAAGAATAAGGGTAATGATAAGCGCTTTACACAGTAAAGAAGATTTAGACTTTGCCTTAAACAAATTTGAAAAAATAGGTAAAAGTTTTGGTATTCTATAAATTGTTGTGTGATTTTTAAATTTTTATGATATAATAAAGAAGAAAATCTTTTTTGTAATTTTCATTCCGGGTGGTGAGCGGGGTGAAGGGGCGCTAAGACAGTTTGAACATCACCAACATTAACGAAGATAATTTTAAATTTAGAAATTTATTTTAAAGCCAGTTTTAGGGATTCTATAGGCAGTAAAATATAAAAAGATAGGAGGGATTGTGGTGAAATCAAAAATTGTATTGGTATTGGTATTAACAGTATCTCTTTTTGCGATGGCTTCTTTAACCCTTGATTGGGGAAGAGTATACACCCTTGGTGGATCTCAGGAGATCTTCGATGTAAAATCAACAGACGATGGTGTTTACCTTTTTGGATACACCAACGAAAAGGGATTCAACGAAGATATTCTAATTTTACAATTTGATCAAGAAGGAAATGTCGTTTATGAAAACAAGTTGGGTGGAAATTACAACGATTGGGCAAATCAAGGAATTTTAACGTCTGATGGAGATATCCTTGTTGTTGGAACTTCTAATTCTTATGGGAGTGATTCAGATTTCTATGTTTCAAAAATGGGTAAAAATAAATTTTCTACTAACATTAATAAACTAGGCAACGACAAAGGTTCAGCTGCTGTAGAAGTGGAGGATGGATACGTTGTAGTAGGATACGGTTCCGATCCTGATACATTAAACCTTCGAGGTAAAATGGTAAAACTTAATAAAGAAGGAAAAGTTGTATTTGAAAAATGGCTCCCTTACTTTGTCGCTGGTTCTGACACCAAACCTTTGAGTATTCAAAAAACCTCAGACGATAATTTCATCATTGCAGGTACGGTAGTAGAATTATTCGAAAATAAGACCAAGTTCTATTTGACTAAGGTTGATCCCAATGGAGAAGAAATCTGGACAAAAGTTTTTGCTCCCAGAGATTATGCTAGAGGATTCGATGTTAAAGAAGTACCTGGAGGCTACGTAGCAGTTGGTTATGAAGGTTCATGGGATTCAAAGTGGTCAGATATATATGTTGTAAAAGTTAACCCCGATGGAAATATTTTGTGGGAAAGTTTTTATGGAGATGTAGAAAGTGATCACGGTTATTCAGTTGCCGTAGGTCCAAATGGAAATATATACGTTGCAGGATATGTTACAACCCTTAATGGAGACAAAGATTTTGCTATACTTGAATACGATAATAACGGTAATTTATTGAGCGAAAAATCTCTTGGTGGATACGGTGATGATGTCGCTTATGCAATGGATATTGATGATAATGGAAACCTTTATGTTGCTGGGTATTCTCAATCAGCAGATCTGGGTGCAGATGCTCACAAAGATGTCTTTATTTTAAAGTACACAGTAAAATAAATTTTAAACCGCCCTTATAAAATGTTGGGGCGGTTTTAATTTTTAACTACCTTATTTTATCTTTTTGTTTCAAATAAATCCTTAAGTTTATAGCATCAGCCGGATTTATGCCAGGTATCCTTAAGAGTTGTCCAAAAGTTTCTGGCTTAATTTTTTTCAATTTTTCTTTAGCTTCATAGGCAATGTTGTTAATTTTGTCATATTCTATATCGCTTGGTATCTTTTCCTTTTCGAGCTCTTTCATTTTTGCGATCTCATCTTGCATCCTTTGAAAATATCCGTTATATTTGAAGTGAATGTCGATTTGTTCTATCACTTCTTTTTCCTCAACTGCTTCTTCATCTAAATGTTTTAAATCAGCATAAGATATTTCGCTTCTTTTGAGTAATTCACTCATGTGAACAGGATGGGTGATTTTTGAAGAGCCTTTTGAGGCTAAAATGTCGTTAACTTGATTAGGTGATACTTTAATTTGTTCCAATCTCTCTATTTGCTGATTTATTAGGTTTTCCAATCTGTAAAGTTGTTCGTATTGTTCTTTACTCAATAAGCCGTATTTGTATCCATACTTATACAACCTTAAATGAGCGTTATCATGTCTGAGCAACAACCTGTATTCAGCACGGGAAGTCAGCAACCTGTATGGTTCGTCGACTCCTTTTGTGATAATGTCGTCGATAAGAACCCCAAGGTAAGCCTCGGACCTGTCAAGAACAAAAGGTTCTTCTCCCCTAATTTTTAAAGCAGCATTAATTCCTGCCATAAGTCCTTGACCTGCGGCTTCTTCGTAACCACTTGTACCATTGATTTGGCCAGCTAAGAATAATCCTTCTATTTTTTTTGTTTCAAGGTTGTGTTTCAATTGATTTGGATTAACAAAATCGTACTCAACGGCATAAGCGGGCCTTTCAATTATAGCATTTTCTAAACCAGGTATAGTTTTCAAAATCTCAATCTGCGCTTCAAAAGGTAAACTCGTACTCAATCCATTCAAATAGATCTCTTTAGAGTGTTTGGATTCTGGTTCAAGGAAAAATTGATGGGTATCCTTATTGAATTTCATAACTTTATCTTCGATTGAAGGGCAATACCTTGGACCAATGGACTGGATTAATTTTACATCTCCATACAAAGGAGAGAATGCAATATATTTTCTAATAACTTCGTGGGTCTTGCTGTTGGTTCTTCCCAAATAACATGGATAGTCCTTTGATAAGACTTTTGGTTGACTCCAGTAAGAAAAAGCGAGAGGTTCATCTGCGGTTTCTTGGATATCAAATTTAGAAAAATCGATAGAATCTTTCCTCACCCTTGCAGGTGTCCCGGTTTTAAATCTCGATACTTCTAAACCTTCTTTAATTAAAGAATATGTTAAGGAATTTGCAGGAAGTTCTCCCATTCTACCAGCTTCAAAAGCGTTCCTACCAACAAAGATTTTGCCTCTCAAAAATGTTCCGGTAGTTAAAATCACAGCTTTAGCAAAGTATTTCATTCCTAATTCTGTTTCTAACCCGACTACTTTACTGTTTTCTACTAAAAGGTTTTTCGCTATTCCATGTCTCAAAATTAGATTTTCTGTAGTTTCTAAGATTTCTTTCATTTTTTGTGAGTAATCATATTTGTCGATTTGAGCTCTTAAAGCCCTAACAGCGATACCTTTACTTGTATTGAGCATTCTGACGTTGATCATCGTTTCGTCTGTTACCTTCGCTTGTACTCCGCCAAGTGCATCTATTTCTCTGGTTACAACGCCCTTCGCAGGTCCTCCGATAGCAGGATTACAAGGAGCCCATCCTAATGTGTCTAAATTTATATTCAATATTAAAGTATTCATTCCCATTTTAGCTGCAGCTATAGCAGCTTCAATCCCGGCATGACCTGCTCCAACAACAATAACATCAAAACTGTTTTCTTTGTTTTCCAAAAATCATACCTCCATTTTTTATACTTTCTTTAGCGCCCCTAGGGAGTTTATCTTTTTTCTGTTTTTTATTATAGCACACAATGTTTAAAATACCTTTTCACCTTCGAAGATGGTTTCTTTCACGTTCAGGTTTTTGTCTAAAATGACAAGATTTGCATAGTAGCCAATTTCAATTCTTCCCTTATCGTAAATATGTAGGTCTTGAAGTGCGTTATATGAAGATACCTTTGCAAGTTCTTGTAGTGTACAATTGGTAAATCTTTTAAAATTTTTGACACCTTCGTTGAAAAGTAGCGTACTCCCAGCGATCGTTCCATCACTAAGTGTTGCTTGATTGTTTTTTACTGTAACTGTTAAACCACCCAATTCATATTCACCGTCTTGTAAACCTGCGGCAGCCATAGAGTCGGTTATCAATATAATTTTGTCTGCTCCTTTTATTTTGTATACCAACATTACAAACTCAGGAGAGAGATGAATGCCATCACATATCATTTCTATATTAAAATCAAAATAAAAGCCAGAACCTGTTCCTCCTATGTTTCGATGATGTAGTGGTGTTAATGCGTTTGAAAAATGGGTGATTCTGGTAACTCCTGATTCGAAAGCTTTTTTGAAGATATCAAAATTAGCTGAAGTGTGGCCTAATGAGATTACTATATTCTTTTCTTTAAGATAATTTGATGCCTCAATAAAACCGTTAACCTCTGGTGCCATGGTTATTAATCTCACTTTATCGTTAATTATCTCTTTTAATTCCTCCAAAGAAGGATCTCTTATATACTGAGGGTTCTGAGCTCCTTTTTTTTCTTTGTTTATATATGGACCTTCCAAATGAACTCCTTCAATTGAAAAATCCGCATCTTCTATATTGTCCAAAACTTTTAAGATCTGTTCTTTAGAGGCTGAAACCGTTGTTGGCAAAAAAGTAGTTACACCATATGAAAAATTATTTTTTGCCCAACTTTTGAACTCCTCGTTTGTTGCATGCATCGTATCTATAGCCTTTTGCGCATGGGTGTGGGGGTCTACAAAGCCTGGCATAACTATGGTATTAACATCTCTAGAATCATAATATTTTTTTATTACTTTAGAAATTTTTTTGTCTCTTGTTTCGATATCCCCAGTAAACTCTCCATTTATAGGATCCACAATTAAAACCTTTTCTAATTTCATATTTATCTTATCCCCCTAATTTGACAGATTTCGAAAGATTCTTGGGTGAATCTGGATTGTATCCCATTTGTATGGCCTTTTTGTAACCTAAATACTGTATGGGAATGAGCCTTAGAGGAGCTTCAAATCCTTTCATATCTGGGATTTTTATATGTCCATCGGTAGAAATTACTAAGGCTTTTGCTCCCAACCCTTCGATATCATCGATCAATTTTTTCTCTTCTTTCATACCCTTTGAGTTTAAGATAACCAACGTTTTGTTTGTGAGTGTGGATATAGGTCCATGTCTATACTCTAAAGGCTCATGGTATTCAACGTACTGTAAAGCCATCTCTTGGAGTTTTAGGGCGCCTTCTTTTGAAATACCATAATTTTCATCGTACCCAAGAAAAACAAAATGTTCGTACTTTTCTAAAGCTAAGTGATCAATAATCTTTTCTGAATCTTCTAAGATTTTCTCACTGAAATTATAATAATCATTTTTTTCTATTCCGTTTAGCAACATTGCCAGTATAAAAACAAAAGAACCGGTCATAACAACACTTTTTTCTTCAGTAAAATCTAAGGTTATATTCTCTTCACATTGTTTAGTGATTGAAGAATGCTTTGAAGATGTTATTCCTATGGTTTTTATGCCTTTCTGCCTTAATTTTTTTGCGGCTAAAACAGTTTCAGTTGATTCACCTGTTCTGGTTATTAAAATTGCAACATCACAGTCAGGAATATCATCAAAAAGCATAACATGTCCACCTGTAAGTACCTTTGCTTTGTAGCCTTTTTTGTTCAACATTTCTTTCATTATAAATCCAATGTTATATGAAGAACCACATCCAACAAAAAGATATTTTTTCTCTTTTGAAAAAGAAAAATGAAACTCATTTAACTTACTTGAGAGATTTGGTATCCTTCTTATTTCATCCAAAGTATAGTGCACTTTTATACTACCTCCTCAAAATTATTTTTATTAACTTTCACGCCTTTCTTACTATCTTGAATTTGTACTTATCTCCTCTGTAAACTGACTTAACATATTCAATACACTTTTTATCTTCTATATAGGTATATCTTGTTCTCAAGGCTGCAATAGATCCTTCGCTTTGGGACAAATATTTAGCTTGTTCTTTGTTTAAAGTTGTTACCTCAAGAGTTTCAACAGCATGTGTGAATTTTATCCCGTATTCGTTAGTTAATATCCTATATAACGATTCTTTTGACATATCCCTTTCAATTATGTTCAATACCCTTATATCTGCATTGGGATTCAAATATGCTGTTTCGATTGCATACGGCTCTTCATCTAAAAATCGAATTCTTTTTAATAGTACTACCCTCCCGTCTTTTGGAACTTTAAACTCTTCAACTAACTCGGCAGGAATTTCTATTAGTCTGTTTTCCAACACAACGGATTTAGTTGAGTGGCCTTGTTTAACTGCCTCATCGGTAAAACCTGTAAGCCTAGTTAATTCTTCTTCTTGCTTTTGTCCTGTATAAAATGTACCTTGCCCTCTTTTTCTTGTTATTAAACCTTCTTTTGAGAGTTCCTCCAACGCTCTTCTTACGGTCAAACGTGAAACACCATATTTATCGCATATCTCGTTTTCTGTTAACAACTTATCTCCTTTTTTATAATCTTCCTCTAATTCTCTTTTTAAGTCCAGATAAAGTTTATAATAGAGCGGAATAGGGGCTTCTTCCATTTTAATCGCACTCCTTTCTTATTGATATGTTTAAATTATATAATAGTTATAACAATAAGTCAAATTGAAGATTGATTTTTCTAAATTATATGTGCTAAAATATTAAACAAGAGAACTTTAGAAAAAATAATTTTCAAAAATTAGATTTTTAAAAGGTTACGAGGCGAAGCCCATCTCCGGCAGGGTTTAAGGGCCGTAGATTCTTCCTTAGAAGGGTGGGTTGCGGGGCAAAATGGAATAGACTTCTTCTTATCCTTATGGGCGGGTTTTGGGAATGGAGGGTTGAAATTTGTTTTTCCTTATGGGCGGGGAGCGGGGCGAAGGGGCGCTAAATCAGTTTTTAGAGTTTCTAAATAGAGTATAATTTAAGAGGAGGCTAAAAAATGCCATATTTAAAGGTAACCACAAACAAAAAGATAGATAACAAAGAAGAGTTGACACGTATTCTTTCAAGAGAAGTTGCTAATGCTCTTGGTAAACCAGAAATGTATTTTATGGTTAGCCTAGAAGATACTGCCCATATCCAATTTCAAGGAAGCTCAGATTTGGCGGCTTTTGTGGAATTAAGAAGCATAGGTTTACCTGAGTCACAAACAAAAGATCTCTCTAACGTACTTTGCCAATTACTAGAGCAACAATTGAATATACCAAAAGATCGCGTGTATATAAACTTCTTAGATATTAAAAACACGATGTGGGGTTGGAAAGGGGATACATTTTAGTTTTAATAAAAAATATCCAACAAATATGCAATAGATCAATCAATGGTTAAAAAAATTAGGTAGTAGGGAGCCACACGCCATGTACAAAGACGAATTAGAAATGCTCATAAAATTTTTGGGTGAAGACCTATTAAAAGAAGAGAATCAAAAAAAACTTCAAGAACTTGTTTTCAGTAAAATTAAAAGAAAAGAAGATTTTCAGTCAACAAACGAATTACTCAAAACACTTGAAAGTTATGAGTTAAGAAACTTTTTATATTCAAAACTTTTAGAAAGTTATTTTTCTATTTTCAATATTATTTACGAAAACGAGATCCTAAAATATGGAGACGAGAATTATAAAGTTTCTATAGATAACGACACTTTTGAATCTCTTGTAGAACTACTTGATGAATCAGATATAAACGGAGAAATTCTATTTTACATGCTCTCTGACGATTTAAAAAAGAGAGTAGAAATAATACAACAATTGATAAGTGGAAGATCAAAAAAAGAGTGGAATGAAGAAGAATTAAAAAGTTTTGTGAAAAACTTAAAACCACTAACAACAAGGTTTCTTGAATTATTGATCGAAAAAGGGAAATTGAAGTCTGAAGAGATCATGGGAACCTTAGAATTGAAAAACAAAAAATCAGTTTCCGCCTTGGTAAGCGCTATAATCAGAAACGCTCCGAACGATAAAGAAAAATTAATTTTTAAAGATAATGAGTACATATGTATTAATGAAAAGTATAGAAACAAAATTTTTGAAATTATGAATAAATCAAAAAAGTAAAAGCAGGATGAAGTTCATCCTGCTTTTACTTGTAATATATATGAAAAAAGTTGAATAAGAATGAATAATGGTGGGTGCGGTAGGGATTGAACCTACGGCCTCTTCCGCGTCAAGGAAGCGCTCTCCCACTGAGCTACGCACCCTTTATAATCGTATAAAGTATATCATATTTTTTTAACTATGTCAATAAAAACTAAATTTTATAAACTATGAAAAAAATTTCATATTTTAATTATTTCGGTAATATTTGCTTTTAATTGGACTTAATCGTTTATAATTCCTTCAGATAATCCGTAATCGAACTTGATAAAAATCTAAATTTGTGTAATACTATTAATACGATAATTTGCGTCAAACTTGCAAACAAAAAGGATTTTTTTCGAATTAAAATTTATTACTTGTGTATTAAGATGAAATGTGATAAAATATAAAAGGAAATTGTTTGGGGAAGTATTGTTAGTGTGTACAAAAGCTAATAAATCTTACCCACTTCAGAAATAGGTCAAAACAACGATTAACGAAAGGTAAAGTAAGTTAAGGCAAGAAGAAAAAGAACTAAAATATTGGATAATTATCCAAAATGCTCTTTGAAAATCGAGATAATTCTTAAAAAAATTGAAAAGTAATTAGAATTGAAGAATTTTTTAGCAAAAATACGCATGAAAGAAGCCCAGTTATTGAATAACCGTTCATTGGGAAGTATTGAAAAGGATTTAAATCTTCCAAAGAAACAAGCTAAGAAGCTGTTTCATACATAAGCGTTTTAGGGGAAGATAACAAATCATCTCTACCCATCTTGTGAGCTAAAAGAGCAGAAGCGATAAGGAAAAGGTTAGAAAGGTTGCATTCGAGTTGCACAGCGTTTGTATATTTCAAAGAAGTAGTACCGTTGTTGCTTTCTAACCTGGAAAAGATGGATTCAATGAGAGTACGTTTCTTGTAAATCTCCTTGAAGAAAGGAGATTCCCTGTTAAGGAAATGACGGAAATCATACTTTGAATAGTTTCTGTAACTATAACAGTTAGACCTACCCAAAGGACAGTTAGAAGGATCATCACAAACGAATTTGGTTCTATATATGTTTCTTTTACTCTCAAGGTAATGGGAATGTTTAACAAGTTTTTTACCGCATTCACCTACTAACCCTTTTTTAGAAGAACTGTGAAGGGGAATGAAAGCGATTGAACCAGTTTTCAAATGGACGTAATCATAAAGATCGCTTGAATCATATGCGGCATCAGCCAAGAAGTTAAACCCACTAAGGTCCAAATACTTAACAACCTTTTCCAAAAGGACGAAAGCATAATTCTTGTCATTGGCAGAAGCAGGGGAAACCACGGTGAAGATAGGGACGTTTAAGAAAGTGATAGTATGAGCCTTGTAACCAAGATAAGACATAGCGTTCTTTGGGTTACCGTACTTATCGTAGATAGGCTTAGAATTAGAAACAGGTTTAACGCCGAAATTTGCTTCTAAAGGAGAACGATAGTACTCTTTGTAATCTTTGAATTTACCGTGACTCTTCTTGTTGTTGAAGAAAGAATTAAAGACAATGGGGTAAG
>Ga0182240_100526_pt1 | contig 11526 bp, 8 predicted proteins | sample hydfrates4_PW_90_FD_145594 | JGI IMG/M metagenome (GOLD analysis project Ga0182240, IMG submission 145594) | Subsurface microbial communities from deep shales in Texas, USA - hydraulic fracturing test 4_PW_90 | ecosystem: Environmental > Aquatic > Deep subsurface > Shale gas/oil reservoir >...
ATAAGGGCCTTGGCCGTTAACCTTGACACCACTGGCATTGAGGAAAACCGCCTCTTTGAGCATGGCCCTCTCAGGCGTTATATACCCTCTCACCGGGTGAGCAAAGGGAAGCCTCCCTATAACCTTGCCCTTTGGCCATCCACCAACAGGAGTGTATCCTGTTTTTTGGAAAATCTTTTCCGTTATCCTTTCGTACTCCTCCGGCGCATTCCTCATTGCCACCGAAACAGCCTTCCTTGAATTTCTTAGTTCCTCCATTAAAAAGCACCCAATCCAAGCGTAAGGCTCTTCATTCATGTTCAACAAGGCTATTACCGTATAAAAAACTCCATCCAATGCGACAAGCGATTTGGGAACCTGTTTGGGCATCAAAAAGCCCTCCACTTCCTCCCATCTTGCAGGGCTTCCCCCAGGAAAGATCTTTTTTATAAGGTATAGGCCATTAGCAGATCTTTGTAGATCTGAAAGTTCATTGTCCTGCAGGGACATCCAAAGTTCTAAAGAGCTTTTCTTTTCTGAAAGAGAAAGGAGCCTTTCTTCAAAATCCTTTCTTACTTTCAAGGCTTTTTCCCTAGCCTGGTATATTGAAAGAAGGTCATCATAGGGCCTACTTTTTGATTCCTCTGCCCATGTCATACCACAGGAAAAAACCGAAAACATTATTGTCATCAAAATAAATATGTTAAAAAACCTTTTCATCACGTACCCTCTTCTCCCGCTGTAGAAACTAATCCTTTTTTTCCCTTCTTCCAAAACGAATCTCGTACAATGCAGAGAGCCTGGCCAAAGCCTCTTCTGCATCTTTGCGGCCAATCTTGCCCTCAAAGGCCTTTTTCTTCTCCTCCAAAAGTTTCTTTGGAATCTCTACAGGGAGTAATTTCCTTTTTTGCCTCGGAGGTTGGTTTCTTCGCACCTTACCTACCCTTGATCTTACTCCCTTTATCTCCAAACCCCATAGTTCTTTTATCCTTTGGGCTATGCTGGCACCCATCATGCTCACATGGTGAGCAGCACCAGGGCTGGACGCCACAACAACAAGCACTCCGCTCTCTATGGAAACAGGCATGGAATAATTGGCAATCTTGTAACCAACTATGTCCTTCCACCTTAGAGCCATATCTGCCAAAATTATGCCCTCTTTAAGGGAAGGTGTTACTACTCCTTCCAGGACGTTTTTTGCCCTCCTAAGGGATGACTTCCTAGGAAACCGCCTGATCGCCATCTTCTTGTCTTCTCTTCCTTCGCCTTTTTTCTATCTCTATCCAAAGTATTTGAATGTCTGCAGGTGTAACTCCAGATACCCTGCTTGCCTGAGCTAGGTTCTGGGGCTTTATTTTTTTGAGTTTCTGCCTGCTTTCATTCAAAAGCCCAGGGACCTGATCGTAATCCATGTCCTCTGGAATTTTGACCTTCTCCATGTTCTTCATTCTCTCCACTTGCTTAAGCTGGCGTTTTATATAGCCGTCGTACTTTATCTCCAGGCTTACCCTGTCTATTACCTCTTTCTCAAGGCTTTTATCAGAGGGAACTATCTTGTTTATAATCTCCCATGTAATCTCTGGCCTCTTCAAAAGTTCACAAGCCAGTATGGGCTCATCCAAAGGAGAGGAACCTGCTTCCTTTAGCACCTCGTTCACTTTTTCTGAAGGATATATGCGGGTTTTCTCCAACCTTTCCCTTTCTTCTTCCATGGCCTTCCATCTTTTCGTAAGGACGGCCCACCTTTCGTCATCTATCAGCCCAAGCTTTCTTCCAATGTGAGAAAGCCTAATGTCCGCGTTGTCGTGCCTGAGAAGGAGCCTGAACTCGCACCTGCTCGTGAGCATCCTGTAAGGCTCATTGGTGCCCTTGGTGACCAAATCATCTATGAGAACACCTATATATGCTTGGGAACGATCCAGTACGACCATCTCTTCACCCTTCACGAGTAGGGCAGCGTTTATCCCGGCAATTATTCCCTGGGCGCCAGCCTCCTCATAGCCAGAAGTGCCGTTTATCTGGCCGGCGCAGAAAAGCCCCCTTATCTTTTTTGTCTCAAGCCATGGGTAAAGTTGTGTTGGAGGTACGTAATCGTACTCTATGGCATAACCTGGCCTCATTATCCAAGCCTTCTCACAGCCAGGTAAGGATCTTACCATCTCCACCTGAGCATCGAAGGGAAGGCTTGTTGTGAAGTTTTGCATATATATCTCTACGCTGTCTCGGGAAACAGGCTCCAAGAAAACCATGTGGCTGTCCTTGTCGGGAAACTTGACCACTTTATCCTCTATGGACGGGCAATATCTAGGACCTACCCCCTCTATGGCTCCAGTGAAAAGAGGAGATCTATCCAGGTTCCTTCTTATTATCTCATGGGTTCTTTCGTTGCTCCTTGTCAAGTAACAGGCATAGCCTTCATATACCCTTTTCTCTCCCCAATGGCTGAAGCAAAGGGGCTCTCTGTCGCTTTCCTGCTTCATCAACCCTTTGAAATCTACTGTATCCCTGTGAATCCTTGGAGTTGTCCCTGTCTTCAGCCTTCCTACTTCAAGGCCTACGTTTCTCAAAGATTGGGTCAGCTTCGTAGCCGGAATCTGGCCCAATGGTCCTGAAGCAAAGTTTGTCAGGCCTATGTGAACTTTTCCTCCCAGGTAAGTTCCTGTAGTGAGTATTACTGCTTTGGCTTCGTACACGCTCCCAATGTTAGTTCTTACTCCCCTTATTTTTCCATCTTCCACCCATAGATCTACAACCTCTTCTTGCCTCAACTCCAGAAGTGGTGTTTTCTCGCAGGTAATCTTGTAGTGATGGTGGTAGTCGTAAAGGTCACATTGAGCCCTCAAAGCCCTAACAGCCGGGCCCTTGGACGTGTTCAGCCACCTTATATGCAGGGTGGATGCATCTGCCGCCTTACCTTGCTCTCCACCAAGGGCATCTATCTCCCTTGTGAGGTGTCCTTTGGCAGGACCTCCTATGGAAGGATTGCAGGCCATCAAAGCCATGTTATCCAGGTAAAGATTCAAAAGTAAAGTTCTAACTCCGATCCTCGAGGAAGCCAAAGCTGCTTCACAACCGGCATGACCTGCTCCAACTACTATCACATCATATTTGTTTTCCTCTGGAACCATTCCCTTAACACCCTTTCCAAGCTTCTACCTCATGAGAAATACTTTGCCTTTATCAACCATCCATACTTCACCAGGCCAAAAAGGAGTTACATCCTCTGCCGTCGTCACAAATGTCTGCCACTTCATGGATTCAAGCATTTTAACCAGTATCTCTCTTCCTTCCATGTCCAGCTCTGCCATCACTTCATCGAGAAGCAGTATAGGTTTTTTCCTTAATTTTCTCTCCACTGCCCACCCCGCTGCAAGCATCAAAGCCAAGGCCGTCCTTCTTCTGTGACCCCTGCTGAAAAAATCCCCTACCCCTCTCCCATTGGAGGCAATCTTTATTTCGTCCCTGTGAGGACCTACAATGCTCGTTCTATATAATTCTTCTTTCTCCTTAAAGGCCTTTATGGACTCCCAAAAATCCTCCCTGGGATCATCTATTCCCAACGTACCTCCCCTTACGAGAGATACATCTATCTCATCAGGTAAAAGCTCCTTTGCCTCATTCAAACCTAACCTCAGAAGGTCTAAGGCAGCGGTCCTGCACGACCATATCCAAACTGCCCTCTCTGCCATCACCCTGTTCACCAAAGATATATTACTCCTTCTTTCAAGCGCTGCCTTTTTTTGCCTCAATAACCTTCTGTAATCATATATGGTAGATGCATATAGTGGAAAAAGTACAGCACAAAGCCTGTCTATGAAGCTCCTCCTCCTGGAAGGTCCTCCCTCCACCAAGGCCATGTCTTCCGGCAAAAAGGACAAAGAAGGTACCATATTTCTCATTTCCGAGGCACTGCTGAGCTTACCACCAACCTTGAAAACGGTTTTCTTTAATATTCCCACAGCCGCCTCCAAGGATTCTTCTCCTTCAAAGGCTCCCCAAACAAAGGTTTTTTCGTCCTTTACGTGCCAACACGGAACGTCCCCCACACTCTTTCCTCTGAAAGGTCCCCATCCCATCAAGATATTCATGCTCTCCAAAAAGTTGGTCTTTCCTGCGCCGTTCTCTCCAAAAAGCAGGTGAAGCCCCTCGGCCATTTCAAGGCTATGGGGCTTCAAGTTTCTAAAACCTTTTATCTTTAGTCTCTTCAAAATCATCTTATCAGAGATTTTCTCCTTCTGATGGGAGGGTTATGGGCATCAATACGTAAAGGAAACTTTCCTCTCCCGGCTTGGATAACAACATCTGACCATTAGGACCGTTGAAGGTCATGTGAGCTACCTTTCCATGAAGGGCTCTCATTCCATCCAACAAAAACCTTACGTTGAATGCTACCTTCAAAGGATCTCCATCTATTTCCGCTGGAACCTCCTCAATGGCTTCTCCAATCTCCGGAGCACTGGCTTTGACGGTCATGTTCCCCCCCGGAGACAGATTCAATATCACCATTTTACTGAAGTCCCTTACCACTATCTCCGCCCTCTCAAGGGCCTCTATCATGCTGTTTCTGTCAACTTCCATCCAGGTACTCTTCTCTGGAGAGAGTATCTTCTCATAGGGAGGAAACCTTGATTCTATTCTCCTTATGGCAAACTCTATGTTATCCACCAGGAAGTAAACCTGGGAATCGTCCTCTTTTACCTCTACATCCAAGTCCTCTTCAACGGAGGATACTATCCTTCCTAGCTCTTTGAGGGTGTTCAAAGGTAAAAGAACCTGTTTTTCTTCGAATGATTCATCCAGGGCCGACTGAGAGAGGGAAAGTCTTCTTCCGTCGGTGGAAACTACCTTTACAAACCCATCTTTAACCTGAAAAAGTCCGGAACTCAAATATTGGGGAAACTCCTCCCCCGGAGAACCTGCAAAGGTTCCTTCTTCAAGAAGTCTTTTAAGCTCTGATACGGTTATTTTGAAAAAAGGTCTGCTTTCCTCAGATCTTGGAAGCTTTGGAAACTCGGAAACTGGATAGGTCGTGAATTTATAGTGATTTTTTTCACCACAGTTTATCTTTGCTTTTCCTCCATCTACCTCTATGGTGAAGGTTTCCGTTGGGGCCTTCTTGAAAAGCTCTCCTACTACCTTGACTGGAAATACTGCTTCTCCAGGGTCTTGCACTTCAACCCCCTCAGCAATACACCTTATGGAGGTCTTAAGGTCCGTTGCTTGCAACGTTACTGAATTTTGCTCTGCTACGCACTTTACACCTGTAAGAACCGTCAATGCACTTCTGCTCCCTGTACTACGTTCAGCAAGAAGCCAGCTTTTTATGAAAGGGGCTTTCTTAACTAGGAGCTTCATTTTTTTCACTCCCTTCTCTTGTTCTATATGTTTTATATATTGAAAAACGTAGTAGGTCCAGTAGCAATAATGTGTTTTTTGTGGAAAACCTAAAAAAACCAGGAGAATCAACAAAACTTGATGTGGAAAAGTATAAGTTTTGATTGTGGGTAGTTTTCCACAAAATAAACAGGTTTAAAAATTTACCCTTCCTTTTTGCTTACTTTTCCACAATTGAAAAACTTTTCTACAGCTTCTCCTTTATTTTATCCACAATTTGTCTTATCCTGGTGTCCTTCTTGTAAGCCTCCTCTATCTTCTTCACAGCGTGGATTACTGTGGTATGGTCCTTTCTGTTGAAAGCATATCCTATATGTTGGAGGCTGGACTCGGTGTACTCCCTGCTGAGGTACATGGCTATCTGTCTGGCCAGGGCTATCTCAGAGGTTCTCTTGCTGCTTGTCAGAGCGCTTACCGGTATGCCGAAGGTTTCTGCTGTGACCTGCTGTATGACCTCTATGCTGGCAGGTCCCTTGTTAGAGTTTCTTATGACGTCTTTGAGCCACTTGGCCGCGTTTTCCACCGTGAGGGGCTCGTTGTTGAGGTCGGAAAAGAACATGACGCTGTTTAGGGAACCTTCCAGTTCCCTTATGTTGCTTGGAATGTTCTGAGCCAAGAAGAATATGACTTCCTCTGGGACGTTGTAATTTTTTATCTCCGCTTTCTTTTTGAGTATGGCTATTCGAGTCTCCAAATCTGGCGGCTGTATGTCCGTTACAAGTCCCCATTCGAAGCGGCTTACAAGCCTCTCCTCAATGTGGTGTATCTCCTTTGGAGGTTTATCGGAGCTTATAACTATCTGTTTTTTTGCATCATGGAGGCTGTTGAAGGTGTGAAAGAACTCTTCCTGAGTGCTCTCCTTATTGGCCAGAAAGTGAATGTCGTCTATGAGGAGTACATCGACGCTTCTGTACTTTTGTTTGAACTCATGGGTCTTATTATTCTGTATGGACAAAATGAACTCGTTTATGAACTTTTCGGAGCTTACGTAAGCGACTCTTGCCCCCTCCATTTTCTTGAGCACGTAGTTTCCAATGGAATGCATGAGGTGAGTCTTTCCAAGTCCCACTCCTCCCCATATGAAGAGGGGGTTGTAGGCAACACCTGGGGATTCTGCGACCGCAAGGCTTGCCGCGTGAGCCAGCCGGTTTGATTTTCCTATTACGAAGGAATCAAATTGATAATCAGGATTGAGCCCACTGCCAGGATGAGGCGTAGGGCGGCTTACCTTCTCAGCTCTTTTTACTTCTTCTTTTGGAGCGCCCTTCCCCACTTGAAGAATGACCTTGGTTGCAACGTTCATCTCCGCTGCCAGGTCTTCCAGTTTCTCTAGAAATCTATTTTGTATTTGTTCTTTGACAAAGACGTTGGGCACATCCAACACCAAAACACCGCCCTCCAAAGAGATTGGAAGACAGGTTTTGAGCCATATATCGGCTGCGCCCTTGGGAAGCTTTTCTCTCCCCTCTTCAAGAAGTTTGTTCCAGGTTTGTTCAAGAAAGTCCTTCATCAAAACCTCCCAAATATTCTAAAAAAGTTATCCCCACTAAAGGCAAGGATAATTTTAACACAAATAATCCACAAAAATTATCCACATATTCACAGATATGGGAATAAATTATGTGGAAAAAAATAAGCAGCAAAGAAGGAAATTTTTGAACTTTCCATATTGGCATGAGTGGATGACCAACATTGACTTAACAGAAAGGACGTGGTCTTATAAAAAAATCCACAAATTTTCCACAACTGTGGATAAAATAACTTTTCTCCTCATGTTAGGTTTGGTGTATGATTTAAACGTAAATATGCCATTTTTGGATGCTGGGGTGTTTCATATGAAAGTTATACACATAATAAGCCATACTGATCTGGATGGAGTGACTGCTGCGGCCGTTGCATGGCACAGATACTTTAATAATGGGTATTTGATAAAAGTAAGCCTAACGGGCTATGGAGATGTGGATAACCTCGTGCTTGAATGCTTGAAAAAGAAAGAAAACTTTGTGGTGCTTGACCTTTTCTGCCAGCGTACCCAAACGGTGGATATGCTGGATAAGGAATTTGAGCTTCCTTCAGAGCCAGTTTTTTTCGATCATCACAAGACCACTGAGGAAAGGTTTCCTAAAAGACCGTGGGCAATGGTCGATACCTCTATGTGCGCCGCTAAGGTTTATTTCGAATGGTTGTCAGAGAGAGATTTTTTGAAGGGCAAGAAAAAGGAGGACCTTGCTGGTTTGGTGGAGATTGCCAACGACAGGGACCTGTGGATAGGAAAAATCCCAGAGAGTCGATTATGGCAGGCCTACATAACCATGTGCGGGCCCTACAGCCTCTTTGCCAGGCTTGCTGCGGATCCAAGCCCTAAATTGGCCCGCTGGGAACATGAAGGTACCACCCAATTCGTGAAGATGCAGGAAGAACGCTTCAAGAGGGCCTTAGAGGAGATATCTGGAGCAGACAAGGACCTGATGTTCGTAAAGCCGAATATTTTGGAGTTTGGTGACGTATCGGACTTTTGCGGGCTAGTTCTGGACAAGATGGAAAATCCTCCTCTTCTGGTAGCGGTGGCCAACAGAAGACCCCAGGGAGATTGGAGCGTCTCCCTCAGAAGCAGGAATGCCTTGGCAGGACGCATTGTAGGACTTCTAAAAGATGGAAGAAAGGTAAGAGGAGGTGGACATGCTGACGCAGCCGCCCTCTACTTTCCTCCTAACTACAGCGAGGAGCTTATAAAGGATTCCTTACAGTCGGCTATCAAGGCCGTAAAGGAACAAGAGCAGAGCGCAGGGCCCACTCTAGGGGATCTTTTGAAGGGCATAAAAGATTAGACTGAAAGAGGGATGTATATGACTAAGATAAGGGTAGCTATATTGTATGCTTCGGTAGGAACGGGACATAAGACGGCAGCAAAAGCTCTTGCTAAATGGTTTGGCACGGTGTCTCCAGATGTAGAGGTTTTGTGCTTGGATACCCTTTCCTTCTACTCTCCCATAGTAAGGGGCATATACACCAGGTCGTACTTGGAGCTAGTTAGGAAAATGCCCCAACTGTGGGGGTACTTTTACGATACCATGGATAACCCCTCAGCAAGGGATGGAGTTCTCGCCACCCTTGCTGAACTGACTGAGAAGGTTAACACCGCAAGCCTCCTTGATGAACTTGAAAACTTCGCCCCCCATGCTGTCTTATTCACCCATTTTTTCGGTTCCCAGGTTGTGCTGGATAAATTTAAAGACCGAATTCCAGTCTGCTACGTTAACACCGATTTCCTGAGCCATGTTTTCCATCGTAATCCTGCATTTTATGCCTGGTTTGTGGCATCAGAGGAGACTTTGGAACAGTGTCTTGCCGATGACCTGGAGCCTGAAAGGATCTTTCTAACGGGCATACCCGTTGATCCCATCTATTCATCCCCCCCAAGTAAGGAGGAAGGCAGGGTAAAACTGGGCATAGACAGCAAGGCTAGCCACATTCTGGTGATGGGAGGCGGCATTGGTGTGGGCCCCATCGAGGAGGTCCTAGTATCCCTCTACAAAGACACAGATGCCCTGATAACGGTGATATGCGGCAATAACGAAAAACTTTTTCAGAAACTTTCAAGCCAGTGGGAAGATATTTCAAGGGTGGAAGTGAAGGGGTTCGTGGACAACATAATAGACTATTACGCTTCCAGCGACTTAGTCTTTATGAAACCTGGCGGCCTTTCAACCTCCGAACTTTTGTGCATGGGTAAACCCATAATATTGACGGACCCAATACCCGGCCAAGAACAGAGAAACAGCGACTATCTTTTGGACAGACAAGCAGCAAGGGTCCTGTTCGAATACAGAAGGGCCGCATCAAAGGCGAACATGATACTCTCTTCGTTCCAAGAGATGAAGAGACTTTCAGAGACGGCAAAAAAAATATCCCGCCCCTTTGCAGGACGGGATATAGCACTTAAAACTTTAGAGATAGTAAAAAGAAACAAAATAAAAGTCAACAAAAGTCAATAGCTACTAACACTTTTTACTGGTTTTTTTCAAGCAATTTCTTTACGGCATCCCTTATCTGGCTCACTTCCTTGCCAAGTTCAACTGCAAGGTCCTTGAGAGGTTTTTCTTTGCTGAGGTTGTCAGGCCATCCAGCCAGGGTGAAGACTTCCTCTCCGTGGACCTTGTAGATTTCCTCTACTTGTCTCATGGTCATGCTTCCTTTTATTTCCTCTGGGGAAGGAATGAAGGAGGACGTCTTTTTAGAGGCCTCCTGAGCAGATAGAGCCTCCCTGATGCGCTCCTTGAGAGCTTCATCGTCTATACCGGGGATATCTTTGACCCTTACGTCCAATGGAGTCGATTCATCCAGGCCTCCGAGCTTTAAGAACTCCTTGGGGCTTACATGGAGGACTTCTGCCATCTGAGTTATGGTCATCCATCCGTACAGGGAATCTACGGCGGCAGGGCCTGTTATGGAAGAAGGTATGGGAGCAAAGGTTTGCCAAAGGCCACTTAACCTAGCTGTTGCTATGCCTCCTAAGAGCAAAAGCACCGTGGCAAGCCCCACCAGCGAAACAGATAGCTTCTTTTTCTTGATCCCGAAAAAGAGAGTACCATCTATGGGGCAGTTTTCTGCACACCTACCGCAGGCTATGCATTCTGCGCTCCTTTCTACCTCCACATTTTCGGGGTCAAGCTCCACAGGGCAGGATCTTCCACAATTATGGCAGTGAACGCAGCTTCGCTCACTTCTGGTTATCTTGGTTAAAGAAGCCTTTTGAAGTATTGCGAGAAAAGCGCCCAGAGGGCATAAATACCTACACCAAAACCTTTCTATGAAGAAGCTGGCCCCTATGACCGTCAAAAAAAGCACAATAAAGCCTCCGGGTTTTTCTGGAAATGCTTCGAAAAACGCTGAAAGATGCATCCATGCAACCCAAGGGTCATAATTTCTCCATACCAGGGTGCCCAATTTCCAAGTTCCCCCAATTATGGCCGCCAAAATGAGGTATTTAAGGTATCTCAGAGGGCCATCTATGCTTTTGGGTAGCTTTTTGGGTTTTATGCCCATTTTCCGCCCCAAAGAGGCGCTCCACTCCCCCAACGTTCCAAGGGGGCAAATCCAGCCGCAAAAGGCCCTTCCAAGCACCAAAGTAACGCCAACAAGGAGCAGAAAAAGAATCAAAGAGCTCGGAGCAAGCCTCCGAAGCCAAACCCCGGAGGTCATAACTTGAAAAAGCCCCTCCAACCCTCCAAAGGGACAAAAAGCATCCACCGGAGGTATTCCGGAAGGACCTCCGCCTACAACCTGGTGTCTGTAGCCTATCCAGGTAAGAAGGACCAGAAAGACTCCCTGAACGGAAAACCTTAATAGTCTTGAATTTTTCACCATTTCCCCTCCTATCTTGAATAAACAGAAAAACAAAAATAAAAACCCCTACTAGGTAATAATTATATACGTAAAGAACGGATTTTTCAGCAAAAATAGTGTTAAAATTGCCGAGCAGGAGTTTATAAAGAGCAAGAAAAGGAGGTGAAAGAGATGGGAATATATATGAACAACGCGGCAACTTCATGGCCAAAACCTGAAGAGGTGCCAAAGGCAATGTACCAGTTCATGACCAGCTCTGGGGCCAACCTGGCCAGAGGTTCCTCCAGTTCTAGGGACTTGGAGACCTTGGACTTGGTTACAACGACCAGGGAGAGACTGGCATCCTTCTTCGGCGGCTACAAGGACGAAGACCCCAGGTACGTAACCTTCACATCCAACGTCACCGAGGCCCTGAACGTAGTATTGAAGGGGTTTTTACGGCCCTCTAGCAGGGTGGTTACCACATCTATGGAGCACAACGCCGTGATGCGCCCCCTAAGAAGGCTGGAGTCTGAGAGGGGTGTAAAGGTTACCGTTTCGCCGTGTTTTTCTGACGGCACGTTGGATCTGGAACGCTTCGAACAAGCCCTGAAAGAAGGCCAAGACCTGGCGGTCATGAGCCACTGCAGCAATGTCTGCGGAACCATCCAACCCATTGAGGAAGTGTCCAAGTTGTGTAGGCAGTACGGCGTTCCATTGGTCTTGGATAGCGCCCAGACCGCTGGGGTTCTGGATATCTCCGCTAGGGACCTTGGTCTTGCTGCCCTCTGCTTTACGGGACATAAGGGCCTTATGGGGCCCCAGGGA